>Ga0129336_10002934_pt1 | contig 10523 bp, 9 predicted proteins | sample CPB6_02_DNA_FD_96878 | JGI IMG/M metagenome (GOLD analysis project Ga0129336, IMG submission 96878) | Freshwater to marine salinity gradient microbial communities from Chesapeake Bay, USA - CPBay_Sum_0.6_0.2_DNA | ecosystem: Environmental > Aquatic > Marine > Coastal | place: USA: Chesapeake Bay...
ACAGGAACAGGAACAGGAACAGGAACAGGAACAGGAACAGGAACAGGAACAGGAACAGGAACAGGAACAGGAACAGGAACAGGAACAGTACCAGGAGCAGTACCAGCAAACCCCACCATAACTGATATTAGTATTACTCTGGAAGATTATGAAAATGTTGATGTCAAAAAAGGTGAAAACGACATAGCATATATTTTTTACAGGTTACATGATGCAGAATTAGTAAAAACATTTTTAGAAGAATGGATAAAGGTATTGAACGAAGAAAAAGGAGAAGCAGAAGGAAAAGTAAAAGCAGAAAGAAAAGTAAAAGCAGAAGGGGAAGGAGATGGAAAAAAAGAAGGAGAAGCAGGAGGAAAAGAAGAAGGAGACGGAGACGATGCAGAAGGATTAGATAAAATGGCCGGCGGAGCAGACGAAAATCAAATAGAGAATAAATTAAAAGAATTATTATCGAAAATATATATAAACGAAGTAAGGGATAAAATTCAAAACGAATTTGATGAAAATTCTAAAGCAAAATTAGATGAAAAGATAAAAACTGTAACCAAAAAAATAAAGGAAGTTACTGAAAATATAAAGAAATATAAAGAAATAAAGAATAAAAAAAAATTACAACAAATCATTTATAAAATAATTACTGAAAAGATAAAAGATGAATCTAATAAAGCAGAATATACCGATGATATGACCCGAGAAAATGCAATGAAAATATTACATGTTTATGATGAGACAAACTCGAAAGAAATCAAAGACAAATATAAAATGACCAAAGACATGTGGACCGATATATTAAATAATGTTACTGAAAAAGACCGTAAACCACTCATCAACAAAATTCTAAACAAAGTAAAACATGCATATGATAGATTGTATCAAGATAAGGAAACCACTATAGATATTAATTTTCATAAAAGCATATTTAAAGATAATCCATTTCCATACAAAGAATTAGTAAATGTTACTAGAACAGGTGAAGGTGTTACGCCACACATATATGGTGTGGAAGAATTATTCAAATTATACGAAGATGAACTTAAATTTATCAAAGACAATAAATCAAATAATGCAGTAAAACCTCCATTCAAGCAAAAAAAGATAGAGATAACCCATAAACGAAAAAATTCAGGGTTTCCTAGTATATTTGATTCATTCGCGTAGTGATAATGATGATAAATGATAAAAATATACAAAAGTAAATAAAAAATACACAAAAATATATATAGAAAATTCAATCTACATATATTTACACCATGGCATATATTCATCCAGACAATCAAACCCTATTATGGAACACTATACAAAAAGCTCCCAATTTTGAAAAACTAGGTGAAAATAAATCACAATGGTTCAAGGCGATTATCCGCGATTTTTATGAAAATGATGGCAAAAACATAAACAATCAAGCGGATTTACAAACCATTAATAAATCGACCATTGCATATATGGTACATTCATTAAAACAACTAAACACAGCTTTACCAAGCACTACTGGAATGAATGAACGAATCTCTCATTATACGGAACAATTTAATGACCGGCAAAAAGAATATGAACGTATGAATGCCAAACCACTCCCACCCCAAATCGACCAAATAAATGAGAAAATCGCGGATGAAGCTATTACCAATATGGAAGAATTGATACGACAACAATTAAATCAACGCGAACAAGAATTAAAAATGTTTGGACAACAACCCGCGACTCCTTTACCCGTTCAACCCGTAAATGGGTCGGCAGCAGTTGAACCAATTACTCCGGAAAAAAAATCGGTTCAATGGAGAGACGAATCACTTAAAAATGAAATCGATGAATTACGAGTCATTGTAATGCAATTGAAAGAAACCGTAGAATCTATGAAAGAAAATATGAATAAAACAATATAAAATAACAATACTACCATTATATAAATCATAGAATGGAAATTTATTCAAAGGAATTAAATGGTATAACGTTTGATTATTATGAAAATGATTTAATGTGTTATTATTCGATTGATGCTAATGCCGAATGGGAACCTCATATCACTCATTTTGTAAAAAAATACAATAGTATGTATGGTATTCAAAATATTATTGATGTTGGGGCAAACTTGGGTTATCATTCAATATTATTTTCAAAAGAAATCACTGGAAAAGTTTTCGCGTTTGAACCACAGATACAAAATTATAATTTATTACAAAAAAATCTGCAGCAAAACAATATAACAAATGTAGTGACATATAATTTAGGATGCGGGGATGAAAATTGTGATATAAAAATGCCTATTATAGATGATAACATAAATTGGGTAAATATGGGTGATATTACACCCAACTGGGCCATTACAGACAAATACAGTGTAACAAAATCGATATTATTAGATGAAATGAATTTCAATGAAAAAATCGACCTAATAAAAATAGACGTGCAAGGATGGGAAAAAAAAGTATTGACCGGTCTAATGAATATTATGCAAACCGTTAAGCCAATATTAATCGTTGAAGTCGAATGGTTTCAATTAAAAAAAGCGGACGTAACTTGTGAAGAATTGTTTCATTATATTCGAAGCAATAATTATTATATATTTTATTTGGAGTATAAATATCCTAGTGACCATGTATGTGTTCATAATGATAATTTAGCGGATTTTAGAATGAAATTCGCGGATTGTATTTTCCCACATACTGAAAATAACGATGTAAATAGTAATATTAATTGTGGAATCACCGAAAAAATTGTTATGATTCAATGAATATGAAAAACTATATAGATATTTTTTCATATATTATATATTTACATTCGATGTATAAAATAGCATTGTTTTTATTGGGCATAGTGAATGTAAAAGCGCTTTATCCGCCGATGAATATTATATCTTCATCTACATTACGCGAACAACCATATAATTCTCTCTTGAAAAAAATGAAAACACACGATGTTTCGAAAATTTACTTTACACAAAAAATGGATAAGGTAATTGCCGAAACAGATACGGATAATATAGCAGATTATTCGGTGACTTACATCAATCCGTTTATAACGGACAAATTGGTCGATGTGGCAACTGAAAACGCGATTGAACCCGTTTTTTTACATGACCCGACACCCGCGCCATATATCTCTTTGGCCGGTGACATTTTTAATGCAGCCATAAACAGTTTCTTTCCCCTCTTATTTATTATATCGATTCTTCGCTTTTTCTCCTCGCCCCAATCACCCATGAATATGGGTCAAGGCCAAGGTTTTGGAAATATAAAAAAAGATGCAAAGGCCGATAAAATCGCCATGCAAAATTTGAATATTACATTGGCCAGTTTTGCCGGTAGTGAAGAAATTATGCAAGAATGCACCGAAGTCGTATCGTATTTGAAAAATGCCACCTTATACCAATTAGCGGGGGCAGAAGTTCCGCGCGGTATTTTGTTAGAAGGCCCGCCAGGTAGTGGAAAAACTCTATTGGCCAAAGCCATTGCAAGTGAATCACAAGCCAATTTTATATCATGTGCTGGCAGTGAATTCGTCGAATTATTTGTTGGAATGGGTGCGTCTAAAGTGCGGACTCTTTTTCAAAATGTGCGTAATAACAAACCATGTATTTTGTTTATCGATGAAATTGACGCGGTCGGTCGCCAGCGCGGTGCCGGTATTAATATGGCCAACGATGAACGTGAACAAACCTTGAATCAATTATTGGCGGAAATGGACGGATTCGCCGACAACGATGGAATCATGGTAATTGCCGCGACCAATCGTAAGGATGTATTGGATGCCGCGTTATTGAGGCCGGGGCGATTTGACCGTATTATTACGGTGCCTTATCCGGACCGTAAATCGCGTAAGGCCATTTTGAAAGTTCATACGAAAAACAAAGAACTAGAACCCAATATCAATTTGGATTATGTGGCCGAATTAACATCCGGGTTTTCGGGGGCTCAATTGAAAAATCTGTTAAATGAAGCGGCGATATATGCGGTTCGTCAGGGAAAAACGATTATAAGTGAATCGAATATATTGGAAGCTTTAGATAAATTAATTGTCGGTCTAGTAAAACAGCAGGATGAACGTAGTGAGGATGCGATTCGTCGGGTCGCCATTCACGAAATCGGCCATGCCTATTTGGCCGCGTATTACAAAGAATATTTTGAATTGAAAAAGGTAACTATTCAGAGCACATATAGTGGTGCGGGCGGATATACGATTTTCAATGAATATACAAATGTTACGGAGAGTGGATTATATACCAAGGATTTATTTATCAAACGATTGATTGTTACTATGGGCGGTAAGGCGGCGGAAACGATTTTTTATGGCGATGAACATGTATCTTTGGGCGCGGTGCAGGATTTGAAACAGGCGAATAGTTTAGCGAAACGGATGATTGGAAATTATGGTATGGGAAAGAAGCTGGAAGCGTTCTATAATGATAATGTGGAGGATGACCGTAATCCGTTTTTGGGAAGAAGTTTAGCAATGGGAGATAAATACTCGGAAAAAATAAAAGATACGATGGACCGTGAAACATTGGAATTAGTGACATATGCATTAAATCAGGCAAAACAGATTTTGGCCGATAATCGGGAAAATGTTACTAGGATGGTGGATTTGTTAGTAAATAGCACGACTATTACGGGCGATGTTTTTTTAGATTTATTATAATTTAGCCAATTCAACTACCTCTTTTCCAAATACACTCACCATTGCATCATATAATAGGGTCGTTTCGTCGTCGGTAAATACATTCAAATATTTGCCATACCTACCACATAGTAGGCGTTTTCGGTTCCAACGAACTTGTTTCACCATATCGTTGGGATTCTTAGAACCCGGTTTTATTTCGTCTGGTTTTAGAGCAATCATAAACCCTCCCTCAGCCGCTACATTTTTTTCTATTTCATTCCAATCCGCGTTTTTGTGTTGATTGTAATAATCGATGACGGCCGAAGTTTGTTGGGGGGTAATGGTTTCGAAAGATACTTGTATTTGTAACATGTTTTATTGTAAATTGATTGTAATATTCTACAAATAAATCAATTTTATGTGCTCTGGAAAAATATTTTCATAAACTATATAATAAAAACCCGCTAAATATATCTAACGAAATGCTAGCTATATTTTTAATCCTAAATCTATTTTTCTTTGCAAATGTAGTGAATGCATTTACTAGGACAACCTATTTGACACAAATGCAAAAAGACCGAATCAATTATATTATACAACATCCAAAAACGTCCATCGAAATGCGAACGAAAATAAACAAGATACTTTTTACATACCACAAAAAATGGGCAATTGTCCAAGCGTTCCGTTTCAAACGTTTACATAAACATAAATGCCGGAATATATCACTACATGAATGTGCAATGTTTGCTTTGGTCGGTTTACATAAATCTATTCTAAAATACGATGGAAAACATGCATTTAATGTATATGCCTATCTCCATGTAAAGGGCGAATTGTATAAAGGAATGACCGAGCAACAGCCCATCAATATATTACCAAAAAGTTATTTGCGGAAAAAACATTTACTCGAAGAAACTAAAAAAATACACAATGTTTATATGAAACCGGTTTATCTAGGATTTGACGATTACAAATTGAACAAAAATGGGCAGAGTGCGAATAACAATATTTTATTAGAAACCGCGGAAACAAAGGAAAATCTAATGAAAATATGGGAAAACATAAACCGACTCCCACCATTTCAGCGTCGTATTTTTCATTACAAATATTCACATGACCTTAATATAATTCGCTCGAACAAACATGTGGCGGAACTAATGGCATGTAGTGAAGAATATGTTCGTATCAATATTGTAAAATCAATAAATACAATTGTGAATATGTAATTACAATCACTGCATTGATGCAGTCGAAAATATTTAGCAAAATTTCACCCAGGGATATAATATATACTATATACTATATACTATATAACAAAAACAAATATTATGATTACTATTCAACAAATCACCGAAATCACCAAGTATATAAATGTGTATCGAGCACGGCACCAAGCCCCGGACCTAGCATGGGCAGGAGAAATCGCGACAATATCGCAACAATGGGCTGATTATTTATTAGCCAATAAATTATTCCAACACAGCACAAACACCGCGAAATACGGCGAAAATTTGGCCTATTATAAAGGGTATGGTAACGACGTGATGGTTTTATTAAAAAAAGCGGTCGATAATTGGTATAACGAAGTGAGTGCATATGATTATAATAATCCGGTATTTTCATCGGCAACTGGGCATTTTACCTGTTTGGTATGGAAATCGAGCACGACGTATGGTATGGGTATAGCAATCAATGCATCCACTAGCGAAGTGGTTGTTGTTATGAATACTTACCCGCCAGGTAATTATGTAGGACAATTTAAGGATAATGTGCTTCCACCCTTGGGCCCGGGGCCCGGTCCCGGACCCACACCTACACCAACGCCAACGCCAACGCCTACACCCATACCAATACCTCCTTTGCCCAATCCGTTTCAAACAAATAAACGAGCCATTATCGATTCATTGTATAAAATAGTATCTTCTGTTCAAAATAATCAATCAAAATCAATTATAATAAAAATGATTTACGACTTAATATCATTTATCAGTAAATTATAATATTTAGAAAATATATATAAAAATGGATATTCATTTAAAAATAAGACATAAACGACCGAAATCAAAAACAATACGTAAACGTTCTAATATTTCATCCATTGAAGATATTAGTCATCTACACGATGCAGCAATTGGCGGTATTGGTTCACCTTCGAAAATAAAGCGTTCCAGGTCCGGGACCCGGTCCAGGTCCAGGTCCAGGTCAACCAGTAGTTCACGACAAAAAAAACCTCGTTCTTCGAACTCAAATACAAAAAAATCATCATTCATAAGTGAAAACCCACTACGGAGTGAAGAACCACTACGGGACTCATTATCGCAGACAAATCAACAGCAACTATCATATACTAGTTTACTCAAAGAGATGCAATCCAGCGAATCATTGTCTGCCAAATACAAAAGTTATGTTGATTTTAAAAATAATATAGAAAAGGAGAAAACCCTTAAAAATCAAGGTGGGTTTGGAATCGTATCTAAGGTAATAATGAAAAATGGAAAAGAATATTTTCAAAAAATTATAGAAAATGACGAAAGAAATAGAGAAAAAACATATAGTGAAATAATTGTTCTCAAAAAATTAAAAAATACATGTCAACCATATATACAATGTTATGAACAATTCTTTATAGAAGGAAACAAAATTTATATAATAACAGAATTTTTGACTGGTTATGTAGAATTATTCGATTTTATATCAAATAATTACAATATAACAAATGAAACATACGCAAAAATAATAGATAAATTGTGCAGAGGGTTAATTGAAATACATGAACAAAATATTGCACATCGTGACATTAAACCTGAAAATATAATGATTCAATTTGAAAATGAAGATAATATCAATATTAAATACATTGATTTTGGCCTTTCATGTGATAATGATAATGTAAAGAAAATAAATTGTAACGAAACATCATTAGGGACTGCAATGTATCTTGACCCAATAATACGTAGTAAAAAAAATACTACGAATGTTACGTTTGAAGATTTGAAAAAAGGAGATATATGGTCTTTGGGTATTACTATATTAGTTATGATTTCAAAAATGATACCTACTTATTTATATGGTATCGATACATCGAATTTTAAAAATGAAGAAAATCCATATACTATCGTAATAATGAACCATTTTTACAAAACTATAAATAATATATCATTGAATGAACCAGAATTTGATATCGATTATTACAACAAAATACATAATATACTTATGAAATACATTAAGGATTATGATATTTTGAATATAATGAATGATAAAATAACAAAAATAATACAACAAAATGACGAGATATGTAAAAAGGCGGAGGAAAAAGGTTATTATTCATTAGATTTAAGAAATGCATTGTCGACTAAAAGTAGAGAAATAACCATACCTAATAAAAAATAATAGAAAATTGTAAACTGGTAACCAAAATAAAATAATAACATATATTTATATCTTATTATTGGTATGGAGATATCACTCCAATTTGTTTTTATCTATATCTATATCGATATTATTCCCAATATCATTTAGATTTTTGAACATACAATACCAAGCGTCAAAGTATGTCATAATAGTATATTTTATACCCCATTTATTACAAAATTCTTGTAGTTCCAATGACACTTCGGGACCACGATACTGAGGCATAGATGGAAATAAATGATGAATCACTTGACAATTCAAGTATCCCATTACCCATGAAATAATTGGATTCTGTGGTTCAATGTCTACGCTATGTTCGATAGCATAATGAACCCATGATGGGTTTTCGTCATTTTGAATGACTGGTGTAAATGTATGAGATAATGAAAATTGACCAAACAAATAGATTCCTGATAAATAAAACGTCAAGAAATGGTAGAACAATGCACTGGATAACGAAACATTACCTAATTTCATAAATAATAATATTCGAGAAAGGTGTGCAAACAATACGATGCATCCTTGCACTACATTTTTGTCGCGGATTATTTTTCGAGGATGTAGATACAATATCCAAAATAACATTACAAACATACCCGATGTGATGGGTAAAAAGGAATAACTCTGGTATTTTAACCACATACGTACCGCAAAATTGTTTCTATATTTGTAAACGGCATCGGTATAAAACGCTACTAGCGGCGCAGTATCCAAATCCATATCATGGCCGATTTTTTGAGGTGTTGCATGGTGTTTATTGTGCATACTATTCCACATCGACCCATCTGTCAACAATCCAAACCCAATAAATATATTTTGAATCCACTTGTCTACTTTTATATTTCCAGTCAACGAATTATGACCGCCTTCGTGTTGAATCCATCCACATCGACCTCCAAACAACCCAAAAAGAAGAATGGATACATATATATTGATTTGAATCATTCTCACGGCAAATCCATAGATACATATCAGTTCAAGGATACGGTAAATGACATGGGGTATAGAGGGTGTGAAAAAACCACGCGATTCGAGTGATTGACGAAACACCTTAAAATCTTCTAATATAGCATTGTCTCTATCGATACCATTATCGGCATTCGAAACCTCTATTTTCTTTTTGGGAAGGGATTGGAGAACCGATTTGGCTTTTTTGGAACGATAATGAAATTCTTCAAATGTATTTGTCGCGTCTTGTCCGCTTGACATGTAATAAATGACATTTCCTCCGGGATGTTTGAAATCTGTGATATCATATTCATATTCACCAATACAAATGATTTTTTTACTGTTCTTCTCAGCGTTATTGGTTTTTTCAGGTTCCGGTATATACGGAGATTCCTTCTCTGCCAAATCTGTCTTTTCAATAAATTCATAGTTATCCATTTACTATAATTATATAAATTTGTTATATAATTATAATGTAATTTTTACAAAAAGGGCAAAAGGCAAAAAGAAAAAATAATTGTCGATTATACCGATTTTTTACGATTTTCTAAAGTTGAATCGTCCACCTTTTTCTTGGGTAATGAATCCGCCAATTTTGCACGATTCTTATACAAAATATGTATCCAAAACGCGATTAAAATACTAAAAATCACCGTATTTATTTCGCTATGTAATTTATTCAATCTCAAATTATAATATATAGTTTCCAATATTGCATAGTTTTTACCAAATACATAATTGCCAATACGATTTGTATCATAACCACTCGCGTCATTGAAGAATAAATAAAAGAATCGTAAGAACACACCTACAAAGAGAATCAAGTATGGGTTTGCTATATTGCTGCGGAATGCAACAATCCATACGGAAAATACATATGCTATGCAAAATATAACGCCTGTATAATGTGAAATATCTAATGGATTCATATTCAGTTGTTTGAAATCATCTAAAGTCGTCGTGTCTCCACATGAATAATTTTTATTATGGTATCGTTTATACATATAGGATAATATACATTCATGATTGAATATCAACCATAAAACTTGGGTTAAAATGATAAATGATATATATGAAAAATCATATATGAAATTTTTAGATACAATAAAACCATAAAACGAAAGAATAATAGATACGATTGCATGTATAAATACTATTATTTTTCCAAACATATTTTATATATTCTATTATATAATATATATTACCTAGTGAAAAAGTTATCGACCAAAAAATGAAGAAATAATTTTACAAATAAACTTAAAAAATACGAATAATACTATTTAACTAAATGTTATTACACATAAAGTTAATGGATAAAACCCACGATATGATAACGTGCGCGTTGCATTTGCTTTATTTTTCAAATTTATACTTGTTAGCTATCATAATGAAAACGGTTGTAAAAGAATTGATTGATAAAAATATACAATTATCCTTTTATCAGTGTGAAAATATAATCAAATATATGTATTTCGGGTCATTGGTTGCTACACTTTTTTTATATGGTCCATTCCAACATTCGATATACTATATGGATACAGTTGGTATAGCGATGCTTTCCA
>Ga0129336_10002935_pt1 | contig 10519 bp, 9 predicted proteins | sample CPB6_02_DNA_FD_96878 | JGI IMG/M metagenome (GOLD analysis project Ga0129336, IMG submission 96878) | Freshwater to marine salinity gradient microbial communities from Chesapeake Bay, USA - CPBay_Sum_0.6_0.2_DNA | ecosystem: Environmental > Aquatic > Marine > Coastal | place: USA: Chesapeake Bay...
GACATGTCGTCGCGGATGCGAACGCCGTCGAAGATCTCTTGGTATTCGGCAGAGCGAATGAGGTCACGGATTCGGCCGGAGCATTCGACCGCCTTGTCAGTGGTGTGCGAAATCCACATGAAACGCCATGTGGGGTGGCGGCCCATGCACCACGCAACGAACAGCATGAGAAGGACGGACTTCATGGAGCCTGGCGGCAACATGAGCATGAGGCGGTCGACGGAGCCTTCGTCCACGTCTTCTAGCGTGGCGGCTATGGACTCGATGTGACGCCCGTCTCGGTAATCATTGCCGTCCAACAGAAGATGGGCAAGCAGTTTGACGAAGACATAAAAGCCGTCTCGCGCCTCCATGACTGCTTTTTGATGGAGGGCGTCAGCTAGTTCCGCCTTTACTCGGAGGAGGCGTTCTTCAGTTGATTCGGAGTTTACGCTCAATTTCCGGCTCGGCTTCACGCAGGATGGCAGTCAGTTCGCTGATCCGGGTATCCAGTTCTTCCTTGGAGTGGATGGTCCGGTGAACGATTTCCTTCTTCTCAACGAACATGCCAAGGTACTTGGCAAGGTTTTCCATGGCGCGGTTGGCGTTGGTAAAGTCGCCGGAAGCCATAGCTTGTGTGGCAATGTCGTTGAACCACTTGACGACATCCTCGATGTTGATTTTCATGCGTGCCTTCTCCTCAATCTCGAACGCGCTGATAAGGTCGTGGAACTCCGGGATGACCAGCATGCGGTTGGCCATTTCCAACAGGACGACGGGGTTGCTGCTGTTGTAGCCCGCCTGCCGCATGGCGCCGCATTTGTTGGAGCGGCCGTTCAGGGCGAACTGGCGGGCGAACTCGACCTGCTTGGGCGTCAGCTTCTTGATGGCTGTGATCTTGTCCCACTTGGCCTGCCACGTCTCGCGCAGGTGATCACGCAGGTTGCGGATCGCGTCGACGTTTTCCTTGGTGACGGCGCGGGCAGGCTTGTGGATGTTCATGCGCCGCAGTTCACGTCGGTAGCCTTTTTGGCGATCCTTCTGCGACGGTGGGTACTTGCGCTTACGCTTGGGCGCAGGCGCCTCCCCCTGTTCAGGAGAGGTCGCCTCCACCGTTTCGTCGGCAAGATCGAAAGGTTCGTCCGTCATGCTGCTCCGGTTTCGTCGTCTTCGCGGACAATCGAGATGCGAGAACGACCTTTCTGCGAAAGGCTGGTCGCCCGGCCCGCACTGAAGAAGCGGATGCCCTGCCGTTCGAGGGCAGGACGGATACGCTTCAATTCGGCGGCGAAGCTGTGCGAAGTCTGCGGCAGCTTCTCGCGGGGACCAATGTTCATCTCAAGCTGGCCAATCAGGTCCGAATACGTCCCCGAAAACTCCTTCTGCTTATCCATCATCCGCAGGATAGCCGAGGCCATCCCGTGAAATTCGAGCATCTGGCTCTCTGCCGCAGAACGGTTGCGCTTATAGACTTCCATAAGGCGCCCTTCCTGCCAGCCAAAAGCCTTCTCGGCCGCCACCGCCCAGACCGCAAACGCAGACATGCGCGGCTTTTCAGCCAAGTGTACATTACCATAATTCTGCGTAGCAATCAACGCTGCATTCATAAGGGAGCCCAGCAGGCGGGCGTGGCAGGCGTTGAAGGCTTCCCAAAACTCGTAGTCATCGCGCCGCTTGCGAGGGTCGATGCGGGGCAGATGAACATGGATCGAGCGGTCAACGAGGTCGCCACGCTCAACGACGTCAGGAATGCCGTTCATGGCGACGGGCCGGCAGACGCGGACTGCGGACTCCTCGGCGTTGGTGTAGAGGGCACGACCGCCCTGCGCCCCGGTGCCGGTGCTGATGACGCACAGCGCGTCCGACATCTTGTTGGAAATGAAGGACACGTTGTCGAAGGCGAGGACGAAGGAGTTGCGAACCATGGCCTGAAGGTCGCGCTGGTCCTCGGGCGGGGTACGCATGTCGAGGGCGTGCGGGTCGATGATGCGGCGCAGCAGGCGCAGAACGGTAGACTTGCCGGAGCCCTGCTCACCGGAGATGGTGAGGACGGGGTAAGGACCTTCGGGCCGGAGGCAGCCGAGCAGCCATGCGGTCAGGAGCATGAGGCTGTCTTCGTCGGCCGCGATAAAGTCCTTGAGGAGTTCGGGGAACTCGGAGGCAGGTGCGGAGAGGTCGGGGTCGACGAGAGGCAGCATGCCCGCGCCGCGCAGCATACGGATGTGGGTCGGGCCGCCCGGCAGCTTGGTGATGCCGGAAGTCGAAATGCACCACGCATCGTTGGCGTCGTTGCCGATGTCGATGTAGAGTTCGCCGACCTTACCGCCGATGCGGATGAAGTCCTTGACCTTGCGGCCCTGCGAGCGGACCCAGTGGGCGAAGTAGGTCTGAGCCGAGTTCAGGAGGTCGCCGCCGGGGACGATGTTGACCTGATCGACGCAGAAGGAAGTGAACCACCCACGGAAGTCGCAGTGGCCAGCCGGCGTGATGGTCAGCGTACGCCGCACACCGGCTTCGGTGTAGTCGAGGAAAAGGCGACCATCCTCGGTGGTCCACGGCGAAAGCTGAAGCTTCGCGTCGTTGATAAGCTGGACGCGGTTGATCTTGTCGCTCATGATTGCTCCTTAGCTAGGAGCCCATCCTACCCCGGGTGAGAAAGGGATGCAAGAGGATTCTCACCTTCCTCACTTAGGGAAGCGTGCCTTGATTTCGGCGACCTTGTTGAGCCAATCCTGTTGACTGGCTTCGCCGCGCTGCCACTTGAAAAAGAGCGGATCAGCCTCGGCCGCATAAGCTTCCCGGCGCTGGGCAGCAACTGCTTCGGCGCGGGCAGCAATTTCAGCGGCGACTTCCTGCTGAGTGAGCGAGCGACGCTCGATGGTTTCAAGAATGTCCGTGGCGCGAACCTCCACCGTCGTGCGCACAGTAATGTCGCCTGGCGTGTAAGTAGTAACCCACGGAAGCCAGCCTGCCGCCAGCAGCGCCTCGGGCGACATCTTGTTGAGGCCGCTGATGTTACGCCAAGCTGTCGGCAGGTGACGCGGACCTTCCACAAGCTTGCCATTTTCTACATAGCCGTACCTCATTAGTTCCTCCTATTGCATATTGTCATTGCGGGTTGTAGAGCGCCCTTCAAGCGGCCGCCCCGTGATGGTAGTGATATCATCCTTCGCGTCGTAGGCATAAATACCCATTTGGTGGATGGGGAAAATGTCACTGCGAAGCATGATATCTAGCGGCCCGTTGATGCCATACTTGATTGCATAGGCCAGCATGTTCTTGGCAACAAGCGGGTCAATGGCATAGGCATGAGCGCGCAAAATGAAATGGTAGTTGGGGCCCTCGGAACCATGAGGAGGAGTAGGATAGACGCCCCAGCCCATCTGAACCTGTTCGCGGGCACCCAAGTAGCAAATAGAATTAACGAGCGCGTGCTGCAAGTACGGCTTTACCATGATAGCGTCATGCTCAAGAATGACGAGAGGCTTATCATCTTCGACACACTTGGCCCATAGGCTGATGTGCGACAGAGCGCAACACAGTTCAGAGCGCGTCAGATAGTGGTCGGTGACCTTGAGGCAGGCCATTGTGGGGTGGCCGATAAGCTTGGCCGGCGGTTTGATAGTGTCGCCGGTTCCGTCGTAGGCATCCCAAAATTCATAGGGCATGCCAACTTCTTGGCAGGACGCCGCACACGTTGCTGCCTTTGCTTCGGAGACAGCATGATTCTTGACCCGTATGATATAGGCGCGCTGAACACCCATATCATACGAGTAGAAGAGGGACTTCATGCAGCCTCCGGCAGACGCAGCTTCTGTTCCAGAGCGGCACGCACAGCAGACAGGGGCGCATCCCATTCACCGAATTTGGCTTGGCGGAACAGTCGCACGCTGTTGTACCACGCGGAAGTAGTGCCCGGAACGGCCCAAGTGTAGTAAGGCAGGATTGGGACGATGACCCAGGTTTCAATACCCAGCGCAGCCGCCATGTGAGCGATGCTAGTGCAAGACGTGATAACCAAGTCGAGGCCGGCAATAATGCTGGCGGCGTCTTCCCATGTCTTCAGTTGATCGCGGAGATCGGCAAAAGGCAGCCCGTCGATAAGGTTCTCGTCGCGCTGCAAGCTGTAAAGGGTGACGCCGGGCACCGTATGCAAGTCGACAAGGGGCTCGGCCGGAAACAGCCTGTGCTGCTGATGCTCGAACTCTGGGCTACCGGCCCAGCGAATACCCACGCGCAGCGTGTCCGGCTTGGCAAAAAGCTTGCGCGGTTCGGCCGTGAGGTAAGGGGCGCCGGGCAGCGTCTCCATTTCATAGCCAAGAATATGGGCAGCCGACATGGCCGGAACCCAATAATCGTAGTGGACGCCGGTAGCGACTTCGTTGTCAACGCAGATGAAGCCGTGCCGCGAAAAGATGGCCGCGAGTTCCCGGGTACAGGAAATGATGACGCGGGCGCCCTTGGCAGCAAAGTCCGCAGCAAAGCGGAAATTAAGGATTTGATCCCCGTATCCACCCTCGCAGCGGAACAGCAGGGTCTTGCCTTCCAGCGGCTCGTTGCGCCAAATAGGGCCCGGAATGCGGGGCAGACCGAAGCAGTTGATGAAACGCCCGGCGTCCATAAGACGCAAGCCCTTCGAAAGGTTGCCATGACGCATTTCATGCCAACCCAAGTTGAACATCACCCGAGCATCATCGGCAGGCTGCTGCCGCAAAAGCTTTTCCGACACGTCGGCGTATCCATTAATAGATGCCGCCAGCGCCGCGTCAAGTGGATGTATCATGCTAAAAAGGCGGCCCCTGTTTGTGAGCTAAAAATAGCTCCGGGCTGCCACGTTGTCAAGGTTCCGATCTGCGTAGGGCTGCTGCGCGGCAACAGGTTGCCGCTGGCAAGCTGACCGACATTATTTAATCCCCAAGCCCACAAAGTACCGTCGGTTTTAATTCCAAGACTAGAGGCACCGGCTATCGCTGCTTCCCAGTTTGTGTCCGAGCCAATCTGGATCGGGCTGCTCTTAGCTACAACAGTCCCGTCCCCGAGGTTTCCACTCCCGTTAGTTCCCCATGCCCATAACGTGCCATTAGTCTTGAGCGCCAGAGTATAAATACTGCCTGCCGAAACACTAAGCCAGTTTGTATCCACGCCAATCTGCACAGGACTGCTTCTGTTAACAATAGTCCCGTCGCCAATTTGTCCAGAAGAATTAGTTCCCCAGGCCCACAGTGTGCCATTGGTTTTGATGGCAACGCTATGATTGCCACCTGCGGAAATACTAGCCCAGTTTGTGTCTGCTCCTATCTGAACGGGGCTGCTCTTATTAATAATGGTATTATCCCCAATGACGCCACCAGCATTACTGCCCCATGCCCATAGAGTGCCGTTAGTCTTGAGCGCCAAAGCATGAACAGAGCCGCCACTAACAATTAACCAATCCGTAAGCGCGCCAATTTGAATAGGGCTACTTTTGTCGATAACAGTATTGTCACCTAGAAAACCGTTAGCGGCGGTGCCCCAAGCCCAAAGAGTGCCGTCCGTTTTAATGGAAAAAGTAGCGCCACCACCAGCCGATACAGTTTCCCAGTCGGAAGAGCTTCCAACCTGAATAGGAGAGGCTATAAGGTAGGTAGCAGTATTTTGCCCTAGTTGCCCGGCTGCATTAAATCCCCAAGCATACAAAGCGCCGCCGCTAGAAATTGCTGCGGCATGTACCCCACTAAATGACGCCGACGCAAAGTTTCCAACAAAAACAGGTGAAGACGCGTTGCCCTGGTTTAGGCCCAATGCGCCATTAGTTCCATTGCCCCAAGACCAAAGCGAACCGGTGGTCTTTTGGGCAATAGAGGTGCTACCCGAAACAATCCTAAGCCAGTTTGTATCTGTGCCAACTTGGACAGGACTGCTCCTACTTATGTTTGTATTGTCACCAACCTGACCGGTCCCATTATTACCCCACCGCCAAAGAGTGCCGGTTGTTTTAACAGCAGCAGCTACGCCAATAGAAGCCCAGTTAGTATCAGAGCCAATTTGAATCGGGCTACTTTTGTTAACGATGGTATTGTCACCCAAAGCGCCGTTGCCGCCGCTGCCCCATGCCCATAACGTACCATTGGTTTTAAGGGCGTAAGTTGTACTGGAGTTGGAATTTGTTGCAATAGCAAGCCAGTTCGTGTCTGCGCCAATCTGCACCGGGCTTGACCTGGCAATAGTAGTACCGTCGCCAATTTGCCCAGAGGTATTTGAACCCCAGGCCCACAAAGTGCCATTGGTTTTGATAGCAACGCTATAGTCTTGCCCGGTCGCGACCTTGGACCAGTCAGTAAGAGCCCCCACTTGAACAGGACTACTCCGAGCCGCAGCATTGCCAGAAAGACCAGTACCCAGTTGGCCATTGAAACCGACGCCCCATGCCCACAGGGTACCATCGGTTTTGACTGCAAGGACGTGAGTGCCTGCGGAAGAGATATTTTGTGACCAATCCGTCAGAGCGCCAATTTGAACAGGGCTGCTTCTGCTAATGATGGTACCGTCTCCGAGGGAGCCGCTAAATATACTAGAATTAAAGCCCCATGCCCACAAGGTGCCGTTGGTTTTGACTGCAATAACATTTGAATTACCTGCCGCAACATAGGCCCAATCCGTTGCAGACCCAACTTGAATCGGGCTGCTCTTGGGTAAAATTGTATTATCGCCCATCTGGCCGCTGTCGCCAGAACCCCAGACGAATAGCGCGCCGGTAGTTTTTACGGCAGCGCATAGAAAGCCACCCCCATGAGAGAGTGTGCCGTCGTCAGCGTCCCAGTTGGTATCCGATCCAAGAGCTTGCGGCACACCCCAATTTTGCGAAGTATTGTTGCCTAAGCGGCCAGCAATATTGTTTCCCCAAGCATACAGTGCGGGAACGGCAGGACCAGCTTCGCCGGCGCTGGCAGTAAGGAGCTTTTCAACAAGAAGCATTTTGGCTAATCTTGTAAGCGGGCATACCGGTTCCCTACTTGCTGTCTTTCATGGATTGCACGCCGCGCCAATTTGTGCCGCCATCGTCAGTCACAAACACAAGCACGTCAAAGCCCGCCGCAGTGAGCGTGGGTGCCGTGCCGCCGGGCCAACGAACCGTGCTAGGCCAGGTAACCGTAGCTGCCCCGCCATTTTGCAGTTCAAGGATGAAACCGCCAGCCGCACCGCCCGTACCAACAACCGAGACCGGGGGATTGGCGAATACGAAAGTCGTGCTACCGGCAGCCCGCGCCTGAAAGAAATTGCCGTCAGTCAGGTCCAGTGTGGCCGTAGCCGACACGCTGCCCCGCGCCACCAGCACCAGCGCATAGTCGCGGAAGGCCGCCCGCTGGAGCGTGTTGTCTTGATAATTCTGGAGACCCGTGTAAGTGCCGGCACTAATGGACACGAGCGAATCGAAAGTCGCACGTCCCGCCACCGTAAGGCCCTGCTGGTCAGCGCTGGTCGTGATGGTCAGGGGGCCAGTCATGGTGTCGCCGGCCCGCAGAACACGCAGCGAGACAGCGGCCGAGACCGCATTGATAGCTACCGTGTTAACAGAAACCGCAGCCGATACAGTGCTAACCCTGACTTCAAGAACCGACACCACATTATTGACGGAGGTGATGGCTGCACTATTTGCGACGCCGACGGCAGAGACCGCACTTACCCGCACCTCAAGCGCCGAGACGACGTTGTTGGTGGACGTCAGCGCGGCCGAGACATTGTTGACTTGAATTTGAAGAACAGATACCGAGGCAGACACCGCTGTAATGCGCGCATCAAGCGCAGACGCCCGAGCCGATACAGAGCTAACTCTAATTTCGAGCGCGGAGACAACGTTGTTAACAGAAGTAATCGCGGCGGTATTGACGGAAACGGCTGCCGAGACCGCATTGAGTTGGACTTGGAGCGCAGAAATTGAGGCTTGCGCATTGATAAGGGCGGGGGAGTTGGTCCAGACCTTGGCGCTGACGTTGTAGGCGAGGACTTCGCCGTCAGCGAGGGAGGTGCTGGTAGAGGTCTTGACGTCATGGAGTTCGCCAAGTTCGTAGCCGTTCTGGACCTTGACGTAGATTTCGCCCGCACCACCAGAGCCGCCATTAACGATGTAGCCCATCTGGACTAGATGCTGCGGCGCAACAGGCTTGATGGGCGTCAGTTCGCCAGCCGACACCGGGGACAAATATACGATGTCGCCGTCAGAATAGCCAAGGGTGTTGACGTTCTTGACGAGGCCATCAGTGGCGACGTAGCCAGATTTGTTGACGGAGACCGTCTCCAGCATGATGCCGAAGATGGTCAGGCTGGCGGCATCGCTGTCGGCCTGGGCGAGGGCGCCAGTGAGGCGCTGACCTTGGGCGCCGGTAACGCGGACGGCCTTGCCTTTGGGCAGCGTGACGCCGCTATTGTTGTAGACTTGGGCGACGGTACGCTGGCCGATCAGCAGGTTGACAGTGCCGGTCAGGCCCAGATCGAGGGTACCCGACTCGATGTCCCACGTCAGACGGCCCGGAGCGACCGCATAGCTGGTCGTGGTGTTGAAGTCGATGTACTGGACGTTGGTGAGGAAGTCGCCGTTGCGGTTCGCCTTGGTAGAGACAACCGCGTTGACAGAGGTGATAGCAGCGGCATTGACGGAGGTGAGAGCCGAAACAACAGCGACCTGGACAGCGTTGACGGAAACGGCAGCCGAGACAGCGACCACACGCAAAGTTAGATCAGTAACCGCTGCCGAAAGTGAAGCGACAACTTCTGCTTGCTGATCCACCACGGCCGAAACAGCATCGACACGAATATTAAGAACTGAAACTTCATTCTCAACGTTACCAAGACTGAAAGCCTTGAGAGCAGAGACAGTAGTCTGGAGCGTACCGCCGTTCTGCACAATTGGAACAAGTTCAGCCCCCGTAAGGGGGCCAGCCGTTGTAAGCTCCGAGATTTTCTGCGGGTTAGCCATGCGCGTCAGTCTTTCCGCCCGTCCTTATTCAGCGGAACAGTATAACATACATTGGCAAAGTATTCCAGTGGAAGAGAAATCTAGTTGTCACCGGCCTCATCATCCTCTTGATCTGCCGAACCACCTGCATCACCCCAAAGTAACTCGTAAACAGCATCGGACATTCCCTTAGCCAAGCAGATCGAGAACGGTATAGTGGTCGCCCTGACCTCTCCATTCTCTTCCCATGCAATCATTACTGCGCTGGGTGACCGCGCCATCACCTTAGAAATGGCCAATGCCACCTTCTTGTCGAGTGCCGCCATTTCAGCGAACTCTTCGAGGGCGTCCATAGCCTCCTTGCTGGACGCAGGAGGGGACACGACTAGCGATCCATCCCGCCAAACAGGTCATCAACGTCGTCGTCGACCTCTTCAGCCTCCTGAATCTCCTCAATCAGGTCCTCGACCATGTCCTTGGCCTGCTCTGGGTCCTCGATCTCGAACTCTTCAAGGTAATTCGGGTCCGTCTCCGGCGCACTCACCGAGAAAAAGAACACCCCGCCCCTATATTCCACGCTAAACTGCATAACCTTGCCCTCAAAAGGTAGAAGCCGATAGGAATAGTACCCTACCGGCTTCCAGAAGTCAAGACTTGGGGGCCCTTAGAGGCAGCACCTCCATGACGGCCCGCCGTTCTTCGTCAGTAAATCCGCGCCATCCCGCCAACTCCTCAAGAGTACGGCGGCAGGAGCTACAACAAGCAGGCTCAACAGCCCTATCAACACTACACTTTCCATTACACGGGCTCTCGATCTTAGCGGATCGGGCAAGCCCCGGTTGCGCACTCGCTCCCGGTGTCAATTTCGAACTCCTGCTCGTCCTTATCGCCCTCTTCAGCCCCCTTCGCACCGCCTTCCAGCGGCTTCAGGGTGTCCGCATAGGCCCGGAACGTCGCCTCATCCACCACTTCCTGCGGCAGATACAGGTAACCGAGGTCCTTGGCGGTCTTCGTCGGGTCAGTCCGGTACAGGAAGCTCACGCCCACATAGTGATCCCAGTTCTTGTGCAGCCACTCAGCCGCCGCGCCGGCTTCTTCCGGGCTATAGCTGATCGTGACCGAACAGTTGTGGTCCACATAGTGGTCCATCAGCAGCTTATAACGGTCCAACTGCACCGTCGCCGGCTCCAGATTCACGAACTTCCCATCGACCTCGTCGAACTTGACGTTCTCATAGGCCACGGGGAAAGTCACCAGCACCGCATCCGGGCTGGACGGATCCTGAAACACGCGATAGTTCGCGGCAATCAGCTTCTCAACATACGGATCGTGCTTGCTGAACCGCACATTGTTAAAGATGAACTTGCCCAGCGGCTTATGAACACCCTCAGTCGTGTCCATAATCTTGCTCAGAGTACCCGACGGCTTGACCGTCGTGACCGCCTTCGGCCGAGGCAGCCCAAGTTCGTCGGCCATATCGAAAGCCGCGCCACGCGCAGTATCCCGCAGGTTGATCCAAGCCAGAGCGTCGTCCTCATGATCCCATTCAGCAACGCCCGTCACGCCTACACCGCACAGCCGGAGGAACTCATTGTTCTCATGCCACGC
>Ga0129336_10002938_pt1 | contig 10513 bp, 9 predicted proteins | sample CPB6_02_DNA_FD_96878 | JGI IMG/M metagenome (GOLD analysis project Ga0129336, IMG submission 96878) | Freshwater to marine salinity gradient microbial communities from Chesapeake Bay, USA - CPBay_Sum_0.6_0.2_DNA | ecosystem: Environmental > Aquatic > Marine > Coastal | place: USA: Chesapeake Bay...
GATGAAAAGAAATTACGCCAGCGAGCATTGACTGCGTTAGAAAGAGTGTATGCATCAGGCATTGCCGATCAACGGGCAGATTCATTGCCTTATCCAGTTACAAAACGAGTAGCAATTGCTCGGGCATTAGTATCAGAGCCAAAAATACTTTTACTTGATGAACCAGCAGGAGGACTGGGCGCGCAGGATATTGAATGGATGAACTCACTTATTCATAACTTAGCCACCCAATGTTCAGTTATTTTGGTAGAACATCATATGGATGTGGTGATGTCAGTTTGTGATCGACTTTATGTGCTCAACTTTGGTGAGGTAATTTCATCAGGTGATGTTGAGAAAGTAAGGCGAGATCCAGCAGTTGTTGAAGCTTATTTGGGGGTAAACAATTGACCCTGATAGTTGAAGGTTTAACAATTGATCACGGTGCAATTAGAGCTATAAATAATGTCTCATTTAAAGTTCCACAAGGCCAGCTAGCTGCGATCATTGGCGCAAATGGTGCTGGCAAAACCACACTGCTAAGAACCTTATCTGGCTTAAAGGATGCCGCTTCTGGGAGTGCTAGCTGGAATGGAGTTTCAATACTTGGTAAGCGTGCTGAGGATTTAGCTCGTTCTGGAATTATGCATGTATCTGATGGTAAGTCAGTAATTGCTGAGTTAAGTGTGAAAGATAATTTAGCCTTAACTGGGCTTTGGCAAAAAGATAAAAAAGCGGTCTCAGATGCGACAAATGAGGTTGTTGAGCTATTCCCAATTTTAGGCCAAAGAATGTCGCAACCTGCTGGCACACTCTCTGGTGGAGAACGCCAGATGCTGGCTATTGGCAGAGCATTAATTGCCCGACCAAAATTACTTCTCCTTGATGAGCCCTCCCTTGGACTTGCACCACTTATTGTTGAACAGATCTTTCAAACCATTAAATCATTTGTTAAGAAAATGGACTTAACCGTTGTGTTGGTGGAGCAAAATGCAATGGGTGCGTTAAAGATTGCTGATGAAGGAATTGTTTTGAATTTAGGCTCTGTAGTTGCAGTTGATTCGGCTGAAAAACTACTAAATGATCCGGCAGTTCGATCTGCCTATTTGGGGTTCTAAGATGACAGAATTCATTACAGCAGTCCTTACATCATTATCATCTGGTGCTATTTATGCATTAATGGCATTAGCGATAGTTTTGGTATGGCGCTCTACCCGCGTAATTAATTTTGCCCAAGCTGGGCAAGCTGTTTTAACAACCTATATTGGTTACACGGTTATTCAGCGTACAGGCTCCTACTGGCTGGCATTAGTCGTGGCAGTGATAAGTGGAGCGATTATTGGCGCAGTAATTGATCGATTTTTTATGAGGCCAATATTTAAGCGGGTCAAATCTGGTCCAATTGTGATGATCGCACCAGTTGTTGCCACCTTAGGTTTACTTGGAATTATTCAAGCAATTATCGGGTTCATTTGGGGTCTAACAAACCAATCAATTGAAGCACCGGTGTCAACTGGTGGATATAAAGTTATGGGCAAAGTAATTGCATTTAGTAGTTATAACCTGCTGGTTTTGGTCGCAGTAGCAATTGCGATGTTATTGCTGACTATATTATTTCAGCGCACCAATATTGGCTTAGCATTGCGAGCTTCTGCCTACTCACCTGAGATTGCAAGATTATCTGGAATTAAAGTTGATGCAGTCAGAACTTTAGGTTGGGCAATTGCAGGAGCATCCGGTGGTTTAGCTGGAATGCTTTATATTCCAGGTTACTTCTTATATCCAAATGCAATGGATTTACTCCTTGTCTTTGGATTTGTTGCAGCTGTTATCGGAGGTTTAGAAAGTTTATTTGGAGCGGTTGCTGGCGCCATGATTTTAGGTTTTGCAATTAATTTTTCAACGACCTACATAAGTCAGAAGCTATTTTTTCCAACCGCCTTTATTGTGCTAGTGCTGGTCTTATTAATAAAACCATCCGGACTTTTTGCCGCAAAGAAAAGTCGAGGTGCTTAAATGAGTAAACAGGTAAGTAGTAAGAAACGAACACTTTTATTTGTTGCATTTGGTTGGGTACTCTTAATCCTTGGTGATCGTGTTGGAGATCTTGAGTTATATCAAGGGTCATTTGTTGCAACCTATGCGCTAGCAATCACCTCAATTATTTTGTTAACTGGCTATAGCGGTCAGCTTTCGCTTGGGCAAAGTGCACTTATGGCAGTAGGTGCTTACGCTGGTGCATTAACAATATTTAATGCCGGACTTCATCCAGTTATTGGATTGTTCATGGCAGCACTGGTTGCTGGAGTATTTGGTTTGATTTTAGGTTTAATTGCTGCAAGATTATCTGGTCCATATTTAGCTGGAACTACCTTGGCGCTAGCAATTTCACTTCCAACACTTGCAAATCAATTTCCGATCTTGGGAGCAGAAGAAGGGATTGTTTTTGATGTTGGATTACCACCGGCAAGATTTGGTGAAGATTTTTCACAATACAAATGGTTTTTCTGGATTAGCGCCCTTGCATCCTTAATAATGGTCTGGTTTATTGCAAATTTACTCTCAACAAAATATGGCAGAACATTTAGAGCACTTCGCGATAACCCAATTGCAGCAGAACTATCCGGAATTAATGTTGGCCGATTAAAGGTGACCGCTTTTGCGATTAGCTCTGGGGTGGCCGGTTTATCTGGGGGATTGCTGGTAATGCTTATAAGTGGGGTCTCACCCAGCGCATTTCCGCTCAGCCTCTCATTTGCCCTGCTCGGTGGGGCGGTTGTTACTGGCCTGTACAACCTAAAGGGTGTCATCCTTGGCGGGTTGGTGCTGGTTGCTATACCTGAAATCGCCGATTCGTTAGTATCCCGTATTGGAGGTTCGGAAGGTTTTATAACAACCTTGCCTGGCTTCTTGGTGAGTGCGCTGCTGATCTTGGCAGTTGTCTTCACACCAAATGGTCCAGGGCACTTAATAAAGAGGCATCATAAGAAATAAGAAGTCTTAACGAATAAACCTAGGGAAGGAAATAAATGATCAGAAACAAAAGCATGAAGCGAGCTAGCCTCGTTTCAGCGGTGATTGCAACTGGCGCAATGGTGTTAAGCACTATGCCAGCTCAGGCTGCAACGCCGGGAGTTACTGCAAGTGAGATTAAGTTAGGAATCTCATCTCCACTAACTGGATCAGCTGGACTTTCATACGGAAAGGTTCCAGGGGCAATGAAGGCGTACTTCAACTACATCAACGCAAATGGTGGTGTTTATGGTCGAAAGATCACCCTCATCAGCCGCGATGACAAGTACTTACCAACACTTGCTGCAACTCAAACTACAAACTTAGTTTTGAAGGACAATGTATTTGCGCTAGTAGGAGCACTCGGAACTGCTACGCACTCGAAAGCTTATAAAGCAGCAGCATTAGCAAAAAACAATGTTCCTGATCTATTTATTAACACAGGTTTCAGTGGATTTACTGATAAGACCAAGTACCCAACAACATTTATGGTGCTACCAACCTATGCCATGGAAGCTAAAGTAATTGCCAAGGCAATTAAAGATAACTTCCCAGGTCAAGCAACCTTCTTAGTGGCTCAAGATGATGAGTTTGGTTCAGATGGCGTTGCCGGCTTCAAGACAGCTGGACACACATTCTCAGCCGCTCCAATTCTTTATCCACAAGGTTCTATGACTGCAGCTCGTGCTGAAGCAGCATTGACAGCACTAGGTGCAACACCTGGTAAGCCAGTAATTGTTCTGTTTGGAACAACAGATGTAACTGCAACAATTCTGAAGGCAGCTGAGAAATTAGCACTAACTACCAAGTTCACTTGGTATGCCGGTTCAGTTGGCGCAGACGCAAATACATTACTTGCACTAGGTGTTAAGCCAACCACAATTGATGGCGTAATTACTGCAAGCTTTATGCCAGATGCTAAAGACATGACAGATCCTTATGTTAAGCAATTTGCTGATATCAATGCTAAGTACAACAAGGGAATTACCTTTGATAACTACGTACTTGCAGCGATGAACTCAGCGATGCTAACTGTGCAAGCTCTTCGTGCGGCTGGAAAAAACCTAACGCGTGAAGGCGTTATCTCTGCAATTGAAAACAAGGGAGCTAAATTTGCTAGCGCAGGTTTAGTACCGCTTGGATACTCACCAACTAGCCGAATTGGTTATAACGGATACTGGGTAGCACAACTAAATGCCAAAGGTGAGGCTAAGCCTTACGGCGGCAAACTAGTTATTTACTCAACTGATTCAGGTGCTGGGGCAGTTGCAGTATCAACCTTTGTTCGTCCAACAATGCCTAAGAATGGGATACCAACAAACTCATGAAAAATCTAAAACTAACTAAGGGTCTAGTTGCCCTTTCTTCAGCTGCATTAATTGCTGTATTTACAGTAGCTGTCCCAACAGTTGCGCAAGCAGTTGATTCATGTACTGATACAACTGTGGCATCAGGCACAAAATCTGTTGCTGTTGAAAAATGCACCGGTACAGACATGAACAAGTCTAAGTACGAAATTATGATGCCCGCGAAATTCAATGGCACTTTAATGGTGTACTCACATGGCATTCGTTACAACGTTAACTTGCCTGCAATTCCGGTGGTAGCACCTAAGGGTTCTTTAATTAACTACGCACCTGAGGTTTCGCCATCAGAAGAGGTAACAGCAGCACTTCTAGCGCAAGGTTTTGCGTTAGCTGGTGCAGGTGTGCAAACTCAAGGATGGAACCTTGAAGAGGGTGTCGAAGCAGCACTTCAGGTAATCACATTAGCCCGTGATAAGTATCCAAAGGTAAGCAAGGTTGTTACCTGGGGTAATTCTCTTGGTGGTCTGACATCCCAAGTACTTGCTGAACAGTATTCAGGAGCAGTAGATGCAGCAGCACCAATGTGTATTGCTGACTCTGCTCAAGCAGAAATTACGATGGCTGGTGATTTCCTATGGGGAATGAAACAATTCTTCAATCCTGCGATTAAGGGAACAAATTACTCAGCAGGACAAGCAGGTTATGTTGAGATGCTTACAGATTTAGGAACAGTTCTAACAACTCTGCAGGCACTTCAAGCTGCAATTCTTGCCAATCCAACAGCACCAGCATGGCCAGCAACCTCAACAGTTCCTGCAGCACTAAAAGCTGTACCAGTGCGCAGTGCCATTTTGTTGCTTGGTTTGATCTCTGGAATTTCAACTCAATCAAATACTTATGATTCATCATCTGGTCCAGTTGGACCACTTGAGACCTCATTTGGTTTAGTAATCAGCCCAGCACTTGCGGTTCTTGAGAATGGTGCTCAAGCTGCGATCCTTGCTGTAATTGCGAATTACGACATGGAGGTTCGCTACGGTGGAGTTGTCTTTGATAACTCAAAGACTGATTACCTAAAGCGACTTGGTGATGATGCTGATGTTTATGCAGCAGGTTTAACAGGAAAGAGTGGAATTGCTGGAATGCTTGGATATCTAAGCCCACTGAATCCTGCAGCACCACGCGTAACAGCTAATGCTGCCGCAGTTGCAAAGATGAACAGTGTGTATCAGATTCAGGGCAAGATTGAGGTTCCAACAATCGCAATCGCTGCAACTGCTGATCACATCACCCCAGCTGGTGCTCTTCAATACTTGAAGAATCAGTATGAGGCTTCTGTTGATAATCAAGTTTCAAAATCAGGCCAACTCCTAACAATCTGGAACAAGCCTGCTGATGAATACACTACGTTCTCATCTGCCGGAGCTCCAATCACTCCAACAGCCACCACAAATGGAACAGGTCACTGCAACTACACAACTAGCCAAATCTTGGCTGTTGCAAAACTTGCAGCATCTGCAGCCAAAACTGGCAAGCTTCCTTCTAATTCAGCTGTAAAGGCTGCAATTAAGAATGAGCCAAACTTGTTTGTTGATCCAAACTTCACACCACCATTACTGAAGTTCCGTCAATAAATAAGTAAATAATTAAGCGGGCCTCTAGGAAACTAGGGGCCCGTTTTCATTCTCTATAAACTAACCTCCTGATGAAAATTCAAATTGATTCACCCCAACAGATGTTTGAGATGGGTGAAAAAATTGGTCGGCTATTAAAGCCATCAGATGTGGTGGTAGTAAATGGTGAACTAGGTGCTGGTAAGACGGTATTAACTCAAGGGATTGCATCAGCTTTTAAAATATTAGGAGTTACCTCACCAACATTTGTGATCAGCCGGATTCACAAGGGTAATCCAAACTTCATTCACATTGATGCTTATCGATTATTAGACTCTGATCCAAGCAATTTTGCAGATTTAGATTTTGAGAGTTATCTGGCAAGCTCTGTATTTGTGATTGAGTGGGGTAAGAATTTTGTTTCAACCCTCACTGATCAATTCTTAGAGATAAATATCGATCGTGGGCAAAAAGATGATCAACGCCAGGTGGAGTTTGTGATGGTGGGAGATCGTTGGGAAAACTTTAAGTTATGAGTAATGTATTAGCGATTGATACCTCAACCTCAAAAACCTCGGTAGCACTAATTTGCGATGGTAAAGTCATTTTTAATCAATCACATACTGATCCACTGGCTCATGGTGAAGCACTTCCAAAGCTTGTCTCCCAAGCACTTGCACTAAATAACAAAATAGATTTAATTGCCGTTGGTATGGGTCCTGGGCCATTTACTGGACTTAGAGTTGGAATAGTTTTTGCTCAAAGTTTTGCACTTGCAGCTCAAATAGATTGGGTTGGAGTTTGCTCGCTAGATGCGATGGCTGCTGGCATTAACCAAGATGAATTTATACTTTCAACTGATGCCAGACGTAAAGAGAGATTTTGGGCAAGGTATAAAGAGGGTCTTCGAATAACTGAGCCAGCAGTTAGCAATGCAAGTGAATTAGAAAAGTTTGGCATCCCAGTATTAACAGAGGGTGAGTACTATCCAGATCCAGTGGCATTAGCCAAAATTGCCCAAAGTAGTAAATCTGTTGAACGACCAATTTATATTAGAAAACCAGACGCTTATCCACTTCCAATCGGGGTTAAGTTTCGGCCAATGACACCTTTGGATTTAGTGAGTGCAACTGCAATTGAAAAAGAGGTTTATAAAAAAGTGGCTTGGAGTGCTGGGCAATTTAAAGAGGAGTTTGCTAAGGCGCCTAAAACTGCACATTACATAGTTGCCGAGTTTGAAGGGAAATTAATTGCATATGCTGGAATTTTCTATGTGGCAGATGTAGCCGACATCCACACCATAACTATTTCCGCAGATCACCGGCGAAAAGGTATAGGACGTGAGCTGTTAAAGCGGTTAATTGATTGGGCTCGAGTGAAAAAAGCGCAGGCGGTAATGCTTGAGATGAGATTAGGAAATGATCAGGCCCGGCCCCTATATGAATCCTTTGGATTTGTTGAAATTTCTAAACGAGAGAATTACTACGGACCAGGATTAACTGCTGTTGTAATGCGCAAGGAGCTTAAGTAATGGCGATTGTCCTTGGTATTGAAACCTCCTGCGATGAAACTGCGGTTGGGATAGTTGATGGGCGAAAATTACTAGCAAATGTAATCTCATCAAGTGTTGAGCAACATGTCAGGTTTGGTGGCGTAGTTCCTGAGGTTGCCAGCAGAGCTCACTTAGAAGCGATGCAGCAGGTGATTAAACAAGCTTTAAAAGATGCGGGAGTCTCGATCAAGCAAATTGATGCGATTGCCGTAACTGCAGGTCCGGGCTTAATAGGTGCATTACTAGTTGGAGTTAGCAGCGCATCTGCATTATCTCTGGCATTAAACAAACCTCTGTATGGTGTAAATCATTTATCAGCTCATATTGCAGTTGATCAATTAGATTCAGATAAGAAAATTACACCAACAATCGCTCTTTTAGTCAGTGGTGGTCACTCTGCAATTTTAAAGGTTAACAACTTGGCAAAAGATGTACAGGTTCTGGGTGCAACTATTGATGATGCAGCAGGTGAAGCTTTTGACAAGATTGCCAGAATTATGGACCTAGGTTTTCCGGGTGGGCCAGTAATAGATAGAGAATCTAAAAATGGTAATTTCAACCAGATAAATTTTCCACGAGGTTTAACCGGTAGTAGTGATCTAGAAAAATACAAATATGATTTCTCATTTTCAGGCCTTAAAACTGCAGTTGCAAGGTATCTAGATCAAACACCAAATTATAAAAAAGCTGATGTGGCAGCATCTTTTCAAGAGGCGGTGGTTGATGTATTGCTTAGTAAATCACTAGCTGCTTGTAAAGAAAGTGGTATCGATAATTTAGTAATTGCTGGAGGAGTTGCTGCCAATAGAAGATTGCGAGAGTTGGCTCAACAAAGGTGTGAAATTAATAAGATCAACCTTTCTATTCCACCTATTGGGCTGTGCACCGACAATGGTGCGATGGTTGCAGCTCTTGGCAGCCTTGCGATCGCCGAGGGTGTTAAGCCCTCCCAGATAGGCATTGGGGCTGATTCTGCCGCCTCTATAGCGCAGGTGATCTGGTAGGTCAGTGCTTAATTTGCACTGCCAAGCCACTCCCTTTAAAGTTGGCTTTAGCACTCTAAGGTCCCGTGTGCTAATCGAAAACGGGGGCACCTTAAGAGGGTAATACCGAATCTAAGAAGGAGAAATCAGGATGGCAATTTCAATTAAGCCACTAGAAGATCGCATTGTTGTTAAGGCTAATGAGGCAGAGCAAAAGACTGCATCTGGATTAGTAATTCCAGATACTGCAAAAGAAAAGCCACAAGAAGGAACTGTGATGGCAGTAGGCCCTGGCCGTTTTGAGAATGGAAATCGACTTCCATTAGATATTAAAGAGGGTGATGTCGTACTTTACTCAAAGTATGGCGGCACTGAGGTTAAGTACAACAATGAGGAGTACTTAGTACTTTCATCTCGTGATGTACTAGCAATTATTGCGAAGAAGTAATCATGGGTAAATCACTTCAATTTGATGAGTCTGCTCGCCGTGCGATGGAGCGCGGGGTAAACATTCTTGCCGACACCGTCAAGGTAACACTTGGACCTAAGGGTCGAAATGTTGTAATTGCAAAAAGCTACGGCGCACCACTAATCACAAATGATGGTGTGACAATTGCTAAAGAGATCGAGTTATCAGATCCAGCAGAAAACATGGGCGCCCAACTTGTTAAGCAGGTTGCGGAAAAAACTAATGATGTCGCAGGTGATGGCACAACTACTGCAACTGTTTTAGCTCAAGCAATGGTGAAAGAGGGCTTACGCAATCTTGCTGCAGGTGCTCAACCAATGGAGCTTAAATACGGAATTGAACAAGCAGTATCTGCAATTTCCGAAGCGTTGCGCAAGAATTCAACTGCCGTGAGTGGAAAATCTCAGATTGCAGATGTGGCAACAATTTCAGCCCAAGACAAAGCTATTGGTGATTTAATCGCCGAAGCAATGGACAAGGTTGGCAAAGATGGTGTGATAACTGTTGAAGAGTCTTCAACTACTGGACTTGAGCTTGAATTCACTGAAGGTATGCAATTTGATAAGGGTTATATCTCTCCCTATTTTGTCACCGATTCAGATCGTATGGAAACAGTTCTAGAGGATGCCTACATTCTTATCTCTGGCCAGAAAATCTCAGCATTAAGTGAGATCTTGCCAGTGCTAGAAAAGGTAGCCCAAGCAAGCAAACCACTTTTGATCATTGCCGAGGATGTTGAGGGTGAAGCACTTTCAACTTTGGTAGTTAACCGCATGCGTGGCACATTCGCCTCTGCTGCAGTAAAAGCTCCTGGTTTTGGTGATCGACGCAAGGCAATGCTGCAAGATATTGCAATACTTACTGGCGGACAGGTTATCTCTGCTGAGGTTGGCCTAAAGCTTGAGCAAATCGATATTGAAATGCTTGGTAAAGCGCGCCGCATTGTTATTACTAAGGACAACACCACAATTGTGGATGGTGCTGGTAATAAAAATGATGTTGCAGCCCGCGTTACTGAAATACGCCGTGAGATTGAAAACACCGACTCTGACTGGGATCGCGAAAAACTTCAGGAGCGAGTTGCAAAACTTGCTGGAGGAGTTTGTGTGATCAAAGTGGGTGCACACACCGAAGTTGAGTTAAAAGAGAAGAAGCACCGTCTTGAAGATGCTATCTCTGCAACAAGGGCTGCAGTTGAAGAGGGAATTGTTGTTGGTGGTGGCGCAGCATTAGTTCATGCGGCAGCAGCACTTGATAATGATTTGGGCTTTGAGGGAGATCGCGCAGTTGGTGTGCGTTTGGTTCGCAAAGCATGTGATGAACCACTTCGTTGGATTGCAGAAAATGCAGGTCAAGAAGGTTACGTTGTAGTTTCAAAGGTTCGAACAATGAAACCTAATGAGGGTTTCAATGCTTACTCAGAGACTTACACAGATCTTGTAAAAGAGGGAGTAATTGATCCAGTTAAGGTAACTAGATCAGCGTTAGCTAATGCAGCTTCTATTGCAGCAATGTTCATTACAACTGAAGCCTTAGTCTTTGAAACTCCAGAAGAGAAAAAGGAAGAGGCAGCAGCTCATGGCCACTCACATGGAGCA
>Ga0129336_10002940_pt1 | contig 10510 bp, 2 predicted proteins | sample CPB6_02_DNA_FD_96878 | JGI IMG/M metagenome (GOLD analysis project Ga0129336, IMG submission 96878) | Freshwater to marine salinity gradient microbial communities from Chesapeake Bay, USA - CPBay_Sum_0.6_0.2_DNA | ecosystem: Environmental > Aquatic > Marine > Coastal | place: USA: Chesapeake Bay...
AATAATGAAATCAATGTTCCTTGGAGTGGATATGGTTTACAGGTGGAGAACAGTTATGATAAAGACAAAGGACAAACTCGTGGTTCTCAAGGAGTTAAGATATCTACAGCAGACTTGTATGATAATGGACAGCCTATCAACGCTGCTGCTAAAGAAGCTGTAGATAAGTACAATGAGGTGCTGGATAAAATGACTGAGAATGCATATCAGGAAATCCTCACCAGACTTTCTATTGAAGACTTGGGAACAAGTTTCAAGGTGACAGACAAAGGTAAAGTAGCTGAAACCCTGAGACAGCAAATGCTCAAGCTACAGCTTTCTGAAAACGGTGTAGATAGCATTAGCATCAATCCTGAAACTGGAGAGTTTGACATTCCTTTTGAAGCTTCCACTAACTATACACAGATCAAAAACATCCTGTATGCTATTGTAAATAGGACTATCACATCTCCCAAGATGAATGGTCTTTCTGCTGTACAGGTGCCTGTAACAGGATGGGAGGATGCTGAAAAGGGCAGAAGCTTGGCTATAAAGAAAGACGGTAAGTATAAGAAGATCAGCAGAGAAGCATTTGAAAAGCTCTCTGATGAGGAAAAGAAAGATGTTGTACTTACAGATGATACACTCAAGTTCTATGAGGATGAGGATGGTAAGCGTCATTGTGAAGTGATGCTCCCCAACTGGTTCCAGAAGAAGCTTGGTAGAGAGATGACTAGCGAAGAGTTTAATAAGTTTGCTAAGTCTGAAGAAGGTAGAAAGATCTTGACAGGAATTGGCTTCCGTATTCCTACACAGGGTCTCAACTCTATGGATGTGTTTGTAGTGAAAGGTTTCCTTCCTGCATACATGGGTAAGACAATTGTTGTACCTTCTGAAATTACCACCAAAGCAGGATCTGACTTTGACATAGATAAACTCAACACCTACCTTAAGAATGTATATGTAACACCAGATGGTAAGGTGAAGCTTGTTCCATTCTTTGGATATGGTGAAGAAGCTAAGGCAGAAATTAGTAAATGGTTGATTGAGAACGACTTATCTTCTCTTTTGACAGATGCAGATTATGCTGAGTTTGGAGATCGTGAGAATGACTATGGAACTCTGACAGATAAGCTTTACAAGCAGTCTTTGGAGAACGAATATTATTCTGCATTAGAGAACTTGCTTACACTTCCTGAGAACTTCAATCGCCTTGTTTCCCCTAACACATCTAAGCCTCTTGAAGACATTGCTACTAAGCTTGATAAACTTAGAGGATTTAATGAGAGTAATGTTAAGAATCAGCTGATCAACAGAGTGTTCTTGACAGGACTTAGACACTCCTTTGTAACAGCAAAGGCATGGGTAGGTATTGCAGCTACAAATATTACAGGTCACTCGCTGTTCCAGAAAGAGCAGATATATGTTAAGAATCCAAAAATCAAAATGGTGTTGCGACACAACACTGTAGAGATTGGTGATGACACTCACATTTCTTTGTCTGGAAGACTGGATAAAAATGATAAGTTTATTTCTGATAAGCTTTCTATGTATGCGAACGCATTTGTGGATGTTGCAAATGATCCATACATCTTCAAGATTATATATAGTGACAGACTTGTAAGCACATTTCTCTTCTTAGAGAGAGCAGGTGTGCCTATGGAAGATGTTGCTATGTTCATGAACCAGCCTATCATCAGGGAGTACATGAACTATCTAGATAGTGTAAATGCTTCAAGATCAGCACTTTACAACAAGAAGAATGTTGATAAGGTGAGACAAATGTTCCCTTCTTCTACAGAACTGATTAAAAATGTTTCAATTAATGTTAACAACTTTGAAGGGAACATTAGCACTTATTCATCCAAAGGATCTTTGACAGAAATTGAGAACGCTGAACAGTTAGCTATTCTGGCTGAGTTTTTGAAATATGCTAAGCTTGCAGATGCTGTATTTAACATCACACAAGCTACAAACTATGACACCACTTCTTTCAAGAATGCTGATGATTTGCACAGAAAACAAATTAGAACAGAGATTGTAGAGGCTGAGTCTTTGATCTCTTCCCCAGAAAAGATTCTAAATGTATCTTTCTTGAGAGGTATTGAAAGAGCTCTTGATAGAGCTACTGATGCTCTTGGTGAAATTCTTAAATTTAATAAACCTGAGTTCAGAGGTGTTATTGAGGATGCTATAAAAACTTATGCAGCAAACCAATATCTTGGAGCTGATAAGTTTACAAAGATTGCTGAGAAGCTTTCTGCTTCCTTCCTAGACTATATTGTACAGACTAAGATTGCTAACAAGCTGGATGTCAATGAGTTAACTGCTTCCGTAGAGTCTGTAGCTAACAGAATCAGAAAAGCTAAGGGTAAACATCCTGATGTAAAGATGCTTGAGCTTTTCATAACAGAAGCTCCTGACAGACCAGGTGCTCCTAAAACTATTGCTCTTAGATCAAATCCAAAAGATGCATTCGATGAGAACCTGCATATTGGATATATGAGGGAGATGAGAGATAACCCAGCTACAGCTGATTTGTATAAAGATGTAGTGAAGGTTGCTATTCTTCAGGGTACATACCAGAGTGCTGTTTCTATCAAGAACATTGTTCCCCTTGAGGACTATGCAAAGATTGTAACTCCTATTGTTTCTCCCTTGCAAGTTGATGAAGATGTTCGTACATTTGCTAAGGATAGAAAGTTTCAAAGAAGCAACTGGAAAGATGAGAATATTGTTCCAAGAATCACTCCTACAATTGATGATGAAAACGTGAATGAACTTGGAGAGGATATCTATGGAAATTCCATCAACCAATACTTCTACACCAACTTTGCAGGAATTTCATCTATGAATATTCAAGAGTCGGACAGATCTATATTGTTGATTTCTCCTTATTCCAAAGGAGGAAACTATGATTTGCTGGTCATCCCTGGAATGTTCAGAATGGGAGATGAGATGATTGACTTTATGCGTGGAGACACAATCACTCCTGGTGACATTGCTAGCAGAAGAGCAAAGGGTGATAGAAGTATGGATCTCATGCATGGATATATGAAGGTGAAAGATGCATTCGGTAAACCCATCCTTAACCCTGCTGGTAAGTTTGTCTACAAGCGTGTTAACCTTTTGGGCGATGGTCAATACCTCACAGAGCATTATGTTGATAATAGACCCTCTGCTGTTGACAATGGTACATATAAGGTGGAGGCTGAGATTCCTGATTACATGATTGTAGAGGCTATGGCTGAGCTTGAGAAGACAGCTAGTCCTAGAGGATATGTTCCTGCAGCCCCTGTTGTATCTGTTGAACCTGCCCCTGTTGTTAAAACTAAAATTTCTACACCTTCTGGTAAACTTAAGTTAAGAGATGGGATGGAGTATGACATTGATGAGATTAATGCCACTCTTCTTGAGAAGATAGGATATAAACCAAAAGAAATCGGTAAACTGTTAAAATCAATCTGTTAATGGCAACTTGTCCAAATATCAACCTTGACTCCTGGAAAACCCTCGTAGCTGCTAGGGGTGAGGATGTTGCTTACTATCTATGGGATAAATTTGATGGAAATGTTCCTGATAGTGAGAGCAGACAGTCTATTGTAAAATCTGGAATAAAGGCTACAAATGCTTTGCAGTCCCCCAAGGCTGCTCAAGTTTTCTCTGCTCTTGAGAAAAATAAGGTGACAGGTGATGCTTTCTGGAATAAGCTTCAGCAAGATCTTCAGATTCCTAAAGATCAAATAGAGCTTCTGAAACAATACAATACAACAGACAGAGAGCAGTTGATCACCAACATGTTAGCTGATTACAGCTTTGCTATTGAGATTAATCTTAGTAGAGAAGGTGGCAATGTTGGTAAAAGTCAAGGAAAAGCTATTAATGAAGCTAGGGCTGCTGGGTTAAAATATGGTACAAAAGAATTTGAAGATTTTGTAAAAAATTATTTAGAATCAAGAGGAGAAGTTTATGTTGAAAAACCTACTCAAATTTATTCTAACCTAACAGTTCCAGGAGGAACTAACTATACAGAGAATGAAATAGCTACACCAGCTATTACACCTTCCATTAAAGGTCATGCTCAGTTTGCTACAGATCAGGGTATTGGATGGTTTAGAAGTGATGAACAAATAACTTTTGATTCAGGTATATCAGAACAGGAAGAAGCTTATTACAATCCTGATACTGATGAAATGGTAATTACTGATAAAGGTAGAACCATATTAGGAGGTAAAACTCGTAGAATACTAGAAGTACAATCTGATTTATTTCAGAAAGGTAGAGATAAAACTACTCTTACTGAAATGGGAACTAAAGATGTATCTTCTACAGCCTTTGAAAGTGCAAGACAAGGTGAATTTACATTAGATAATACTGTATATGTTCATAGATTTGTAGAAGGGACAATGCTACAATTTAGAACAACTGGCTATGAGGGAGAGCTTAAATATCAAAAGAGAGATAAAAACTCTCCTAAATTTATAGATATAAGTAAAGAGGAGTACGAAAAAGCTTTAAATAAACTAAATCCAATTAAGTCTTCTCAAAACCAATTCTTACAACTCCTAAATAAAGACAATAACTGGGTAACATTCTTTGTTAAGTCCATCATCCAAGACTCTGCTAAGAAAGGATATGAGAAGGTGCTGTTTCCTTCTGGCAATACAGCTAGTAAGGTGGAAGGACATTCAACATTAGAAGAATTTAAAAGACAAAAAGAAGAGAGAATCAAAGAACTTGAAAATAACACTATACCAGAATGGCAAAGTAAAAAGGATAACTTTATTCCCGAAAATTATTTTAATATTAATATGTTTAATTCTCTTTCAGAGGAAGAGAAAAAAAACTTAATCCAAAAAGAAAGAGTTAAACTAAACCAAGAAATTAATAGTTTATATGCAGAAATTGAACAACTTAAACAAGAACTTGAAGAAGTAGAGAAAAAAGGATTTGCTGCTTTAAGACCTATATATAGCTTCTATGAGAATACTGTAACTAACACTCTTAAAAAGATCTATGGTGCAGAAAATGTAAAAGAGGTTACGGATGAATATGGGAATAAGTGGAACGAAATATCTATCTCTCCTGAAAGAGAGATGGAACCCATCTATTTGCAAAAAGAAGGAACAGAAACTTCTAAGGCTTCTCCCAAAACACTGGCTGCTATTAAAGATTTCCTGAAGCGCATTGGTGTAGATATCAAGGCTTTAGAAAGCATTTCTGTAAATGGTGTAAAGCAGGATGCTAATGGTGCAGCTCTCATTATGCAGAAGCTTGTTCAGGTGGTAAGAGGTACAGAAGCTGCATCTCTTCCTGAGGAAGCAATGCACTTTGCTGTAGAGATTATTGAACAGACCAATCCTCAGCTCTTTAATAAGCTTCTCAAAGAGATAAATAGCTATCGCATTCTCAATCAAGTGATTGCAGATTATGGAACCAATCCTTTGTTCCAAACCAAGGATGGTAAGCCAGACATTCGTAAGCTCAAGAAAGAAGCTATTGCTAAGATACTCACTGAGACAGTTATCAGGAAGTCTGAAGGCACCACAGAAAAACCTGAGAATCTGGCTAAGGTGGAAACCTGGTGGGATACTATTCTCAACTTCCTGAGGAACCTATTCATCAGATCTGGATTTGATGAGGCTGCTATGCAGGTGATTAGTGGAGAGTTCCAGGGGACAGCTGAAGATCTTAGAAATGATGAAATCTATCTGCAACAGAACAAGTCTGTACAACAGCAGATGGTAGATAAAATAAAGGCTGTAGCTTCTACTATTGAGAAACTGCCTGATGGTGGAGGATATGCTATTGATGGTAGGAAGGTGAAGCTCAGAGTTACAGATATTTCTAAGACATGGCTAGATAATAGATTTGCTGAGAACAGTCTTACTAAGTCTGATTTTCAAACAGCTGTTGATGATCTTAAACGTGAGAAGGGAGATGCTGGGCACTTGGATATGATGCACATGCTCAACAACCACTTCTTGAACAGTGAGGGTAAGTTTATTTCTAATCCTGCTGAGCGTCCAGATGATAGTGGATACAAGTCTAGAATTGATCCTAATAGTAGAAAACTATACGATATTCTCAAAAAGAGTACAGAAGCACGTCTTCAGCAATTCTATAATGCAGATCCAGAAACAGTGTTCTTGGTAGAAACTCCCATCTATGATCCTAAAAGAGATCTTGCTGGTACAGTGGATTTCATGGCTATTGATAGCACTGGTAAAGTGGACATCCTTGATTGGAAGTTCATGGATCAGAATGTAGATAAGTTTGAAGACATTCCTTGGTACAAGGTGCAATACTGGAATAAGCAGATGGGTAACTATAAAGCTATTCTCAGAGATGCATACAACTTCAACTTCACTGGTAGAGAGCAAACACAAATGATTCCTATCAGAGCAGTGTATTCTGGAGCTAATGCCAAGCTAGGCATAAAGCCACAACTCATTGATCTTCAGGTGGGTAATGTTAATTTTAAAGAAGAAACAAGAGCCTATCTGCTTCCTGTGGGATTGCCTGAACAAAAAACAGGTAATAAAAAGATTGATGAACTTGTCAAGAAGTTGAATGAGATATATGAAATCATATCAGCTAAGAAGGTTACAGATGAGCAGAGAGCTGCCAAGAATGAGCAACTGAATGCTCTGTATTCAGCAATTAGACAGCTTCAGGTGAGACAGAACGTTAAGCCTCTCATCAAACAGGCAGGTCTTATTAACAAAGAGATCGAGTCTATCATCAAGGACTATAATGAAAATTGGGAAGGTAAAGATGCATCATCTTTTACCACCAAGCAGAAAAATGAGCTGGCTGGTAGAATAATGTCTTATGAGGATTCGTTGAGCGTCTATACCAAACTATCCACTGATCTAAAGTCTATCTTTAGAAGTGATATGTCTGAAGAAGACAAGAAACTGTGGGAGCAAATTAAACAGATCACTGAGAACGCTAATGAACTTGAGAGCGATCTTGAGGATGTACGCAATCGTTTTGCTGAAGATATTATTGCTAAAAGCAAGAATGTACTTGACTTCTTGAAACCTGAAAAAGTTGTTAGAGGTTTTTCTAGATGGTTCGGACTCACTTCCACTACACAGCTTAGCTCTGCAGAATTGTTATATAAGCTGGCTAATGAGTCCTATGCAAAGGCTGCTATGAGAACAGTGGATGAAGGAAACATTCTTCTGAAACTCAAAGCTTCTTACGATAACTGGGCTAAAGCAAAAGGTCTTTCTGGGAAGAACTACTTTAATATCATTAAGAAGAAAGATAAGAATGAACTCATCGATGAGTTTAATCCTGAGTTCTACAAGGAGCTTAAGAGAAAGATTGCTGATAAAGACTTTGCATGGATTAAGGATAATGTAGATGTGGATGCTCTTAAGGCTGAGCTTGTTAGACTTAAACAAGCAGAATATGACAGAATTGAGAGAAAGACAAGGTTTGTTGGTGGTGCTACAGAAGAAGAGATGGGACAGGCAGCCAATAGAGAAATCACATTTGAAAAACAAAAAGCTGATCAGTTGTACACAATTGCAGCTTCTGATTCTGCAGGATGGTTGCTATACGATGCTGTTAGAAAGTTTCCTAAAAGAGATAAGTGGGAGTCTGAGCAATGGAGAGAAATCAATAAGGCTGAGAACAAGCCTGCCAAGGATTTCTATGACTATATCAAAAAGCAAAATGAGTACTACCAAAGTATAGGATATATTAATGGCAGACAGGCTAGAGTGTTTCTTCCCTTCATCAGAAAAACCATGATGGAAAAGCTTGTGATGGGAGGGCAGGTAAAGCTTGGTGAAGATCTTCTCAGACAAGTTACAATAAGTGAGGGTGATGTGGGATATGGGCAAATCAATCCCATCACCAAGGAACCTGTATACAATATTCCTAAATATTTCACCAGAGACACTGGTGAAGAAGTGAGTGAGGACTTGTTCAGGAACATGACTCTGCTCAACGAGATGGCTATTCGTTATGAATACCTGAGTGATATTGAGGATCAGATGAGACTTGTTGTTAGAACTGAGAGTAACAAAGAAGCTATCAAAACCTCCTATTTTGGAAAAACTAAGTATAAGGAGGATGGTACAGTAGAAACTACATCTGATAATAGTGATAACACTAAGCTTGTCAGAGACATGATGGAGGCTATTGTGTATGGTCATAAATTTGTGGAAAGCGAAACCTTTGACCAACTGCTGGGTGGTCTTGGTGGTTTTGGGAAGACTCTCAATAAGAAGCTTGGGATGAACATTTTTCCAGAGAACTATGACAACATGCAGATATCTCTAAATAAGAGTATCACCCAGCTGAATAACTTGTTCCAACTTAAAACATTGGGACTCAATCCTTTATCAGCACTCAGTAACTTCCTTGGAGGTTCTTTCCAGAGTGTGATAAATGCTGGCACTTACTTTACAAAAACCGAGTTTGTATCTAACGAGTTTATGCTCACTACTAGAATGAATGGGTCTGATGCTGAGAAAAACCTGAAGCTACTAGAATATTTCCTCCCTCTCACAGAAAACTATAACACTGAGCTTGCTAAAAAGCTGTCCACTAGCAAGTTTAGTCAAGAGAGTGTGCAAGACTTTTTGATGAGCTTGATGAGAAATTCTGATCAGTATGTTCAGACGGTAAACTTCTTTAGCTACTTAGATAACTCAGTGGTAATCAATGGGAGAGTGGAAAATGCCAGAGAGTATCTCAGAAAAACTGATAAGTATAAAAACATCTATAATGTCTCTGCAGAAGAAAGACAGAAGTTAACCAATGAGTTTGAGGAAGATGTGAAAAAGATGATTGAGGAAAATGGAGTGATTAGAACTGCTACATTGAAGGATGGAGAACTCTCAATTCCAGGTGTAGATAGAATGTCTGATAGTGTAATTGAGCTTAGAAGAAAGGTACAGAAGCTCACCAAAGATGCTCTTGGTAACCTGTCTGCCGATGATGTAAGACAGATTAACTTGAACATCTATGGAAAATCTTTCATGATGTTCAAGAACTGGATTCCTCGTCTAGTTGATGTGCGTTTTGGTAACCTCAAATATAATAATGCTTCTGAGGCTTATGAGTGGGGTAGGTCTCGTATGATGTTTAGAGTGTTAAGTTTTGACCTAATAAAATCCATAGATAGACTTATTAATATATCCTATGCTACAGATAAGGGTGTAGCTTACATGAAAGAGCTCTATGAAAAGAAGAAAGCTGAGTATGAAAAAGAAACAGGTAAGACCTTGAGGATGGATGATAATGAGTTTATTGATCTTGTTAGAAAGAATGTAAAAGACCAAGTGACCGATCTTATTTTCTATGCAACATTGATGGCTCTCTATCTTGGAGTAAAGGCTATTCCTCCAGATGATGAAGATCCTGCAACTAGAAATGCTTACAGATATATGGTTAGGGCTCTTGATAAGGTGAAAGATGAGGTGGGATATTTCTATGATCCAACCAATCTGGCTGGTACTATCTCTTCTGGATTATTCCCATCCGTGTCGTACTTGAATAACTTAAAAAAGTTAGTTACTAACTTTGTATCAGAGATGTATGGACTTGCTGCAGATGATGAAGAACTGTTAAAGAAAACTAATGTAGTTAAATATTTATTAAAAGGATTTCCTATTACATCTCAGTTTGATAGCATCTTCCTAATATTCTTCCCTGACTTAGCTAAAGATCTTGGAATGAAGGCTCAGAGTCAAGCTAGACCAATGGGCATGTAATAAAATTTTTGAAAAACAGAAAATGGACGTAACTTACCAAGGAATAGTATCAACAACTGGCAGTACACAAATTACATGTACTGGTGTGAAGCTTGTTATTAATAGCATCATTATAAATAATGGTGTTTCAAACTATGTTCTTACATACAACAGATATGTGGCAGGTCCTCCGATAAGCTTAATTCCTATCTATGAACTTACATTAGATGCTGGAGATACTATCAGAGATACAGAAGAGTATGTGTTAAATCCTGGAGATTACATACAGCTTATTTCTGATGTGGCTGGTACAACAACTTATTCTATAACAGCAATAGCAACATAACATGATGCAAGTCTTTGATAATCAGGGTAATCTAAAACAGAAATCACTTGTAACCAGTGGTGTAAATTCTGTTACAGCAACTCCTCCTCTTTTCTCAACTGGAGGATCTGCTCCTGATATAAGCATAGCATTGGCAACTGCTTTATCAGATGGATATTTATCTTCTGTTGATTGGAGCACATTTAATAATAAACAGAATGCACTCACTCTTACAACTATTGGAAGTAGTGGTGCTGCCACATTAATTGGAGCCACCCTGAACATTCCTCAATATACAGATCAATATTTAGGAACTGTCACATCTGTAGGTCTTTCTGCAGGAACAGGTATTAGTATCGGTGGTACAAACCCTGTAACATCTAGTGGAACAATCAGTGTAACAAATACTGCTCCTGATCAAATTGTAGCACTTACAGCTGGTACAGGAATAGGTGTGTCTGGAACCTATCCAAACTTTACAATCACTAAT
>Ga0129336_10002941_pt1 | contig 10509 bp, 5 predicted proteins | sample CPB6_02_DNA_FD_96878 | JGI IMG/M metagenome (GOLD analysis project Ga0129336, IMG submission 96878) | Freshwater to marine salinity gradient microbial communities from Chesapeake Bay, USA - CPBay_Sum_0.6_0.2_DNA | ecosystem: Environmental > Aquatic > Marine > Coastal | place: USA: Chesapeake Bay...
GTCGTAGAAGATGGAAGCACGATAGAGGAGCACAATAATGCCTGTTATTAGGTTTAATGGAAATGCTGGTCAATCTGCGAATAAAACCTCTCAACAGGTTTCCGCTCCTACTACTAAACTACCTTCGTCAGTTAAACTTGATAATGAACTACAATTAGACCAAAGTGTAAGAAACCTACAACAAATAAGTCAAAACATAGTTATTGATAGTTCTAAAATACAAGACAGCGGAAAAAACCTATTTTTTACCAGCGGACAATTTAAGGTAGAAAATGTTTCACCAACGGAAGAAGCAGTTTCTATTTTTCAGGGAAGCAATTATTCTATTCTCGTTCCAAACACTAATACAATAAAAGTAGAAGGTTATGGAAAAGTTCTTATTTTTGAGAACATAGAATTCTATTCAGCAGGGTCTTCTTTTCCACTAATAACTATTTATGAAGATAGTAAAGTAATGTTTAAGAATTGTGTATTTAGGAAAGATAATAACATACAGAACCCTACTGACTGCTACATCATAATACAAGACCCAAGCAGAGTTTCTTTTGTGGGTTGTTGGTTTTGTGGAACACAAACAAACGGAAGTGTTATTAACAATACTGGTGTCGCTAATGATGTTTCTATTAACGGCGGTTTTAATACTACAACAAGAAACCACATAAATACAACTATTTTTGGAGAACAAACATAATGGCATCACAACCACCCAATAGAAAAATAACAGAAGAGCAGTTTGTTGATGGTTCTACTATTGACGGCACAAGAATAGAAAAAGCATTTGACGACACCTACAACAAACTAAACAGCATTCCAAGAGCAAATTTAAAACAAATGTATGTTCCAAGAATGTATTATTCAGGTTGGCAAGCAGGGCATTTTTCTCCTACATTTCCTACACTTGATACTGCTTTACCTCTAAATGCTTTCTTCTCACTCTACAACTCTTTTGATAGAGATGTTGTAGGAAACACAGGAATAAGAACAGAAGTCAATAATGATTGGAGATGGAAAGGAACTCAAATGTTAGACGGAACAGGTCAGTTTGCCGCTATGCCTGCTGGTTCTAATCAAATAACCTCCTACAACGGAAGTGATGTTGTTGGTAGAACTTGGAGTTTGTATTTAGAAAAACCTTCCATTATTACAGATGTGGCGATTATTTGGGAAAGAGACATTTACACAGGTCTTTACAGAGAACCAACCCCACCAAGCGAAATACCAACAGCAGAAGAATTCGCAAATACTAATCTAAAATGGTGGGGCGAAATTTACCTTGATAGTGTTTTTAATGCTGACGACAAAAAGAAAGGTTCTGTCCTTTGGAGAAGAGTAGAAAAAGGTGTTCCAGTAAATACTGGGTTTCCTCTCACACCAGCAATGGATGGAAGAGGAAAAGGTATGGTGCCCAGAGACCCAACAGACCCAGTAAATTGGTTGGTTGATAGAAGCAATAGAACACCAAGACAAGATTTCTTACCAAACCTTTATCAAACCGCTCCTATTCCTCTTTATTCTGGTGAAAGCAACCACCCTGTTTATGAAAGTTGGTGGGACAAAAACTTAAACATTCCAGTTCCACAACAAAGCAGAATACATTTTGGTTTTGGTTGTGCTATTAATGTGGATGAAGGAGAAGAAGACATTAGGGGTTATGGTAATTTTGACCCTTACAAGTTTGATACTAAATTCCATTTAGGATACAGATACAACATTTCAGTAGGTTTTTTAGAACTTGTGGAGAAATAATAAATGCCTAAACTAACTAAAACTAATCTTGCGAGAGGAGCAAAACTTTCTTCTCAACACATAGAAAATAACCTTGACCCCATTAGTGAAGTTTTTAATGATACTTTTTTAGACACAAAGAACTTGGAAGCAACAAAGGTTCCTTTCTATGCGAACTTTACTTTTGCTGGGTTTGAGAAATTTGCTCTTGGTTATGGAGATGCTGACGAACCAACAAACGGAATAAGCAATAACCTTGTTGTTCCTATTCCTCTTATTCCAACACAAGACCATTTCTCTAATCAAGGCAACCTTACTACTGAAACTCCTATTTATGTTTTAGATAGTGTTTCAGTTTCTATGGATTTAAGAGCGGAAGGTGCCGCTATGAAATACACCTTTGCTGTTCCACCATTTCCTACTCCAAGAAGCAAAAACTGGAAAATTGACTATGAAGATGCAGCAACACAAAACATAGACATAGCACTATTACAGAAGGACTACACTTATTTTTCTAACCAAAGTGATTATCCTACAAATACTATTTTTACCACACAAGTTCCAGCAACCATAGCATTTGCGGGTAGTGAAAGTAGAGTAGAAAACCCTTATTATGTATTTGGTATTAATAAACAAATAAACCCATACAAGAGTTATTACCTTTCTTTTGCTGTCCCAGAACAAAGAACAGAGCAATTCTACATTAGCAACTTGGTTATTTCATTTAAGTTCTACACTATTTTAGACACTAATAACGAGAATGTAGATAATACAATAAATAAATCAGCAGAAAACTCAACATCAGCAATAACTAACTACAACTTAAACTTATTATCACCAGCACCTTATTCTGTTATTTCTGCTGACGATGCTACTGGACTACAAACAAACCTACAAAAAATAGATTTAGCAGTAGAAGAAAAACTAACAACTGGTTATGGAGATAAGTATGGAACTCTTGGTTCTTATGAAGAAAATAGTATTTTCACTAATCAAGCAATAAAAACTCCTGCTTCTTACGACATTATTGTTGTGCCTATGTGGCAGGGAACTTATGGAACAACTGGATTAATGACTACCTTTGCTGGTGGAACTGCTCCTTACAGCGATGTTTTACAGGGTCCAATAAACCCAAACTATTATGACCCAGACGACCAATCCCAATACACAGGACCAATACAAGACATTAGAACAATTCCTTTGTTTTATCCATTCACCATTCACCACATTCTCGCCTTCCACAACGAACAAGCGAGAACAGGACTACAATTAAAAAACTTTGGTTTTGGAACCAATAGTGGTGTTATTCAGGGTGCTATTGGTGTAGGACTTGGAAGTTGTTTCCAAGCAGACCTCTACACTTATGAACAAATAGGGTATTTAACATACCAAAACAACTTTGCCAATGTTGTTGATGAAATAAGATTAAGAGATAATGTTTTTAATAGAGTTGGAGATTTCAGCAATTCTGCTCCACAAAGAGCAGGAACTTTGATGCAAGTTCCTCTAACAAATAGCAGTCCTAATGGTGTTGGTTTTTACCCACAAGGTTTTCCTTTTTATTGTGCTGGTGGAACTGAACGAATGGAAGTTAGAAGCGAAGCACCAGATACACAAGGGATGGAAAACTTTATTGAGATTAGGTGGGAATTTACCACAGAAGAAAGTTGGTTTGACGACATAGATGCAATACCACCACAATACCCACAAGTAATAGCAGGATTGTGTGGTCATTTTGTCTATTTGATTGGTAAGAAACTACTTACTACAAATAGAAACAACCTCCAAGAATAAGATGTAAAATAAAACAGGAGAACGAAAATGGCAGAACCCATAACAGAAAAAGCAAAGAGTAAAGCAGCAAAAGTCCAAGCAATCAAAGAAAGTATGGGCGGTATTACCAAACTCAAACAAGAAGAGGCACAAGTCGCTCAAAAACAAGTTGGTGCTTTACAGGGAGCATACGAAGGTGCGAAAGGGGCAACCAAATTAGGAGTTCAGCAACAACTCTCCCAACAACTCGCCCAACAAGAAGGTATGGGTGCTGGATACAATAAAGCAGCAGCGAGACAAGCAGCAGCAACCGCAGGAATTCAGGGCGGAATGGCGGTTGGCAATCTTGGAATTCAGCAAGCAAAAGAAGTTGGTGGAGCAGAGTTAGGTGCTGTTGGAGCAAAAACCGAAGCAGCAGCACAACTTTACGAACAACTAACAGGCGAACAGAAATTAGAGAAAGAAGCAGACGAAGGAACAAAAGCAGTAGCAACCAACCTACAAACCGAAATTGAGAATGCTTACAATAAGACCAGCGGTGGTGGTGGTAATGACGACGAAGAAGGGGCAATCTCCAACCTTGCCGCTCTTTATGAAACCTACAAAGATGACTTTGCTAATAACCCAGCACAAATGAAACTACTTGCTGAAAGAATTGCTGGTATTGCTAATGATGCCTACATAGATTATGAAGACCTAATTGCTAATCCAACCATTAAACTCATTTTGGATACAGCAGGATACAATACCCAAGATAAGGTTGAGGAAGTAGCGGACTTTGACTATTAATAAAAAGCGAGGAATAACTAATGGCGAGAATTAAATTCTTACAAGAAGATTTTGCTGGGTTTAGACCAGATAGAGCGGTTAAACCAGTAGAGACACAAAATAGAAATTCTACTTTGGAAGTTCTTTCAGCAATAAGACAAGGTGTTCAGGCAACAAAAGAGGTTGTTGGTGCTGGTATTGCTACTGCTGATTTCTTAACACAAGCGGGAGTATTAGGTCCAAAAACAAGAGAACAATTAGTAGAAGAAGCAGCGAAGAAAAGAGCACAAGAGGTTTCTAAACAAAGAGAAGCAGAAAGAACAGGTATGGTTTCTGCCGCACAAACACAAGCAGAACAAAGAGCAAAAGCAGTAGAAGCAGAAATGGGTGCTGGTGTTGGAACAACCAAACTTGACCCTATGTTGGAAAGAAGAAAAGGAAGAGAGCAAATAACAGCATCAGTAGAGAAGTTTAAGTCAGGGGAAATGAACCCTGCTGAACTTGCTGGTGAATTAGACCAAGCATTAAAGAGTGGTTTTATTACACCTGACGAAGCAAAACAACTTGGTGATGTAGTTGCTGGTCAAGCAGAAAGAAGAGCAGAAAGAGAAAAAACATTATTAACCAGACCTGAATTACCAAAAGAGCAAATAGGTGTAAGAGAAACTCTTGCTCAAAGCGATAAAGCACAAATAGAGCAGGATAAACAAACTATTGCTTCATTAGAAGAAGCACTAAAATCAGGGCAACTTGATACACAGCAAGCAGTTGCTTTTAGATTAAAATTAGACCAAACAAAAGCAGACCTCGCTGAAAGACAAAAAGCATTAGCGGAGTATGAAGCAGGAACAGCACAACTACAAAAACAACCTCCAACAGAATTGGAAAGAATAGCACCTTCTCGTTTATTAGAAGAACAACTAAAAACAGAACAAAAGTATGACTTGATGACACAAGGCAAAGAAGGTCAAACAGAAGCAGAAAGAGCAAAAGAACCTGTTGAGAGCATAGTTCCACAAATCGTAAAAGAAAAAATAGCAGACGAAGCACAAAAACTTACAGACGAACAAGCAAAAGCAGCATTTCAGGCATTAGACAAAATTGCCGCTACTGAAAGAACTGGTTATCAACAATTCCTACACCAAACATTAGGCGAACGACTTAACCTATTAGCAACAGGACAAGAAGACGAACTCGCAAACATTAAGCAAAAGTATGCTGAATACACAGCATTAGGCGAGGATAGAAAGAAAGCAATTAGAGAAAGTGCTGATTTAACAGATAAGCAAAAAAGAGATGCTATTGCGGACATAGACAAAAAACTTGCTGATGCCGCAGCGAAAGTTAAAGCAGAAGAAGATGCGAAGGTTGCCGCAGGAACAGCAACAGAAGCATTAAAACAAGCACAAGCAAAACTACAACTCGCAAAAGAAGCAAAAGACGAAGCAGATTTCCAAGCAGAAAAAGCAGCAAAAGACCCTACTGGTAATTCAGCAGTAAGAGCAGCGACAGCAAATACAGCAATAGCAGCAACACAAAAAGTAGCAGATGCTCAAAAAGAAGTTGATGCTGAAATGGCGAAACTAAAAGGTGCTACTGCCGTATTAACAGCAGCGGAAGCAGAGAGACAAGCAAAAGAAGAAAAGGCACAAGCAGGACAACCATTAAATAGAGCGGTTGATGCCCTTGATAGTTTAAGACCAAAGAAACGAGTAGCAGGCGAACCTTCATTAGAAGAAAAGAAAAAAGTTTTAGAAGCAGAATTAGCAAAGTCCGCTGGTTTAGTTAAGCAGTTAGAAGAAAACGAAGACAGCAGAAACAAAGCAATAAACGAAGCAGGAGCAGGTTTGCTCGTTGCCGCCGCAGAACTACAAAATCTAAATTTAGCAAAAGAAAGAGCAGGCGGTAAAATAACACAAGAACAAGCAGAAAGAATGGTTCAGTTAAAACAATACTTAACCCAGAACCAAGATTTAGTGAATAAATTAAAGACACTAAAAACAGACGACCCTGCTATGAAAGAAATGATTGTTGAGTTAAATAAGATTGTTCAGGGTGGAAAAGGTCCGCCACCAGAAACACAAGAACAAGCGAAAGTTCGTTTTGATAATACACTAAAAATGTTTGATGCTGAAACAGCACAAGCAATTAAGAAAGCAACAGAAGAAGCAAAAGCAGAAGCAAAACTTACTATTGTTGATGCTGACCAACTAAAAATGTTGGCGGTAGATGCAGTAGTAAGAGGTGATAGAAACCAAGCAGCATTAGTTTTAGCAACTATGATGGATGGTAAAGTTGTTGGTATGAAACCACAAAGTTTAACTGACTGGTTAAGTGGTAATTACAAACAAAGATACAACAACGAAATGTTTGACATTCTGTTCCACTTAACAAAAGGTAAGTCCCCAGAAGAACTTGCTTATCTACAACAACAGATGAACTTAAAGTATTACAAAGAATTAGGTGCTATGGAAGAAAGGTTCTCTCGTATGGACGAAAGAGCACAAAAGCAAGCAATAAGAGAAGAACAAAGAGCAGCAGATTTAAGAAAGAAAGAAGCAGGAGCAGACAAAGCAGAAGCAGATGCCAAGAAAGCAATGTTCGCCGCAAGAGACGATGTGCTTAAAGTTCAGGCAAACATAAAGAAAATACAAGCAGAGAAAGGTTTTGTTGAGGTTGGTATGTTGGACGAACTAACCAGAGCAAGAACAAATCAATTTAATGCTGTTGCGAACTACAATAATGCTCGTATTGGTTTAGAAAGAGAAAAGATGAGAAGTCAGAATGCCGCAGAAACAAAGACCTCTCTTTCTGGTGTTTTAAGAGATGCACAAAAAGGAGCAGACGACGACAGAGACCAACAAGAAAAAGACCTCAAAGCAGTCAGTTTTTATGCTGGATACATAAATGACGATGGTTCTACAAACGATAAATTCGCAAAGGACTTCCCAGCAAGAGGAACACCAGAATACAAAGAAGCAGTTAAGAGAAGTGGTTTATCACCAGAGGACTTTGAGAAAAGAAGAAATGCTATTACAGATTACCAAAACAAATACACAGCGGGTCAAACTGAAAGTAAAAGAAATAGAGAAAAAACTATTGCCGCAACTGGACACATCCAAAAAGGGTTAAGAGACATACAAATCCAACTCGCCAGATTAAATAGAAGCGATGCCGACTTCCAAAGAAAGGCAGATGAATTAGCAGAAAAGAGTATTCGCCTAAATAAACTATTAGGTGTTGTTAAGGGTAAAAGAGGTGTTTTCACTCCCGCAGATACAACCAGCGGTTCTCCACAACCACAATTAACACAACAACAAGTTGATAAAATTGGAACAAGAGTTAAAGACATAGTTGATGCTCCATCAGTTCAGGCATTACCCCCAGCAGACGAGGAATAAAAATGGCAGAAGAAAAAGATTGGTGGTTAAAAGCAAGAGAGCAGGCGGGTCGTGCTGTTGGTGGAATTCTTGGTGGAACCGCAGGTTTTTTTGGAGAGGTTGGTAAATTCGCCGAAGCATTTACCGAAACTGAATTAAAAGATTACAACCCTCTTACAAGTTTTCCAGCATTCTACAAAGAAACAAAAGCAGTAGTTCAGGGTAAATTACCACCACAGGGCGAAGGTTCTACGGGTGTTGGTAGAGTTTTACAGGGAACACTTGGAACAACTGCTCCAAAGGGAACCACAACTGACGAAGGTAAATACCAAGCATCTCCTTTTTATGAAGCAGCAAAAAGGGACTTGTTAAACATCGGTGAAGGTCTTGGTGAGTTATTAAAAGTTGGTGGTGGTTTTGAGAATGAAAGATTAGCAGAAGCAAGAAAAGCAGAAACCGAAGCAAAGAGAAAAGGTCAAAGAGGTTTGCGAGACGAGCAAGGTTTTTTCAGCGAAGCATTTGCCGCAGGAAGAGCAGCATACCCAGTTGGAGAAGACATAGCGGGTGGTCTTATTGCTTCACCTATGATTGCTCTTGGTGGTTTTATGGAAACACCAGAGGGCAAACAAATGGCAAGAGAGCAACCTGTTATGTATGCTCTTAATGCTATGCCTGTTGTTGGTCGTCTTGCGAAAGCAGCGAAAGGCGGTTTATTATCAAAAGTCCAAGTTGCTGAATTAAACTCTCGTATTGCTAAATTAGGTATTCAGGGTGTTAGTGATTTAGAAGGTCTTAATAAACACTTACAAACAATAACAGACCCAGTAGTAAAAGGACAAGTAGTAGAACAAGCAGCGAAAGCAACAGCAGAAGCATCAAAAGCAGCAGGAAAGGTTTTTTCTCCTACCGCACCAGTAGCAAGTGTAGCAAAATCAGTAATAGGTGGAGCAGAACAAGTTGTCTCAAAAGGTCCATTTGTTGCCGCAGGTTATTCATTAGGAGGAGTTCCAGGTGCTCTTGCTCTTGGTGGTTTAGCAGCAAGTCCTATGCTTTTGTCTTTTTTAAAAGGTGGCGGTGCTGGTAAAGTAGGTGAGAAAGTTGCCGCAAAAGTAAGACAAAAGACCGCTCCTGTTAAAAGAGCAGTTGCCGAAAGAAGAGCATACGAAACAGCAGAGCAAGCGGAAATTGGCGAACAACTATTAACGACCGAAGGTGAGACAGCAGTAGTAGGTGAAAAACTTGCTCCTGTTGTAGAACAAGCAACCCAGTCAGTAGTAGAAATTAAACCTGTAATAACAGAACAACAATTAAGTAGCAAATACTCACAACTGGGTAATGAATTAACAAGGTTAGACGGAGAAATAGCAAGAGAGACAGATGCAGCAAAGAAGACAGAATTAGAAGCACAAAAAGCAAAAACAAAAACAGAATGGGATAAATCTACTACTGAACTAAATAATTTTTTTAAGGAACAAGCATACTTACGAGAGGTAGAACAAGCAAAACAAGCGGGAACACCTTTACCTAATAGACCCGCCTTTATGGCAGACCCAGCATTAATTTCACAAGTGGAACAACAAGTAGAAAATGTTGGAAAAACATTTACAGAAAAACCGCTTTCTATTGATTACAACTTACCAGCAAATAAAGCAATACTGGATAATGTTAGTAAAGCACTCCCAGACCTAACACCAGACAAAGCACAAAAACTTACTACCTCTATTATTGCTTCACAGAATAGTCCTCTTACTTGGTTGAGTGATGATAATTTAAGACAAAGAGTAGCAGAGAAATTAAAAACTGAATTAGGTTTAGGAAAGTTTGGAAAAGAAGCAGACACAATACTTAATAGAACATTATTAGACCTTTCTAATGAGGCATACAATAATGGTAATGTTAAAGTATTAAGTGTTGAGAGCAGTAAAATACTCCAACCATTTTTAGACCAAAAGGTATTAACACCACAAGAGTTCATTACAAGAACAATGGGTAGAGATTTTTATTTTGGTGTAGAAGACCTAACAAAAGCACAAGCGGGTCCAACTTATCAACCAGTTAAACCAGTTCTCTCCCGTGTTCTACAAGACCTACAAACAGGTATGAGACAAGAACTCGTAGGAAAACCAGTTAAATTACCAGCAGAAGCAGAGCAAGGAACATTAGGTCAAGCAGGGCAACCTGTTCTTGCTATGGTAAAAAGAATAGAAAACGACTTTAATGCTGGTAATGTAGAACTTCCTAATGTTATTGACTTTGACCCACAAGCATTAATAGAAACATTAAGAAGTGAAGCAACATTAACAACTAATCCAGCAATGAGAGGAAACTTACAATACAAGCAATTCCTTACTAACTATGCTGATAGATTAGAAACACTCAAAGCACCAAAAGTTTCTATGGGAGAAAGAGGAGTTAGAGTTCTTCCTGGACTTGCTGAACTCCCATTAGAAAACCAGTATGACTACACACTACGACTTGCTAATACATTAGAAGAAGGAAGTGTAAGCAAAGGGTTGAGTTTATTAAAACGACTTTCTACTTCCTACAATCCTATTACTGGTCTTGGAAACTATTTGGGCAACTCTATGGTTCGCCTATTGGATACAGGAAGTCCTCTTCCAGTTGGTCAAATAATAAATGAAGCAAAAGACCTATTTAATAAAGTAAGAAAAAAGCAAGGCGACTTAACATTACAAGACGAACTTGTGTTAAGAGCGGTTCCCGCCAGAGATATGTTGTCTGCCGCTGAACTTGGTGGTGAAGCAGGACTATTTGAGATGGAGAAGAAATCTCCTGTTGCTACAAAGGCAAGAGAACTTTACAACTACGGAGATGTTCTGTTTAAGGTTGATAAAGCAAAAAC
>Ga0129336_10002946_pt1 | contig 10506 bp, 8 predicted proteins | sample CPB6_02_DNA_FD_96878 | JGI IMG/M metagenome (GOLD analysis project Ga0129336, IMG submission 96878) | Freshwater to marine salinity gradient microbial communities from Chesapeake Bay, USA - CPBay_Sum_0.6_0.2_DNA | ecosystem: Environmental > Aquatic > Marine > Coastal | place: USA: Chesapeake Bay...
AGTCGTGACTCAACCGCGCGGCAATACGGCGGAAATGCTGACTGGCGAAGTGCTGAAACTCAACAAAATGGATTACCAGTCCCTGAGCAAGATCAGTTTTCAGGCCAGCTACACCGATGCGGTCTCGCTGATGAAGGATGGTCACGCCCAGGTGTTCACCCTGGGCACCACCTCGCCCGCCTCCTCGGTGATGGACCTGGCCAGCGCCCGTGATGTTGATCTGGTGCCGGTGGACGACATGACCATGAATACACTGAAAAAAGCCAACGCTGGCTACAACCGACTGATCATCAAGGCCGGCACCTATCCCAAGCAAACCAAGGATGTGCCCGCTATCGGCTACCTGACGCATATCGTGGTGGCCTGCGACATGAATGAAAAAACCGTTTATGAAATGACCAAAACCATGGCGACCAATATTCCAGCCATGAGTACGATCAACAAGGCCATTTCCGAACTCACTCCCAAGATGATGGCCTTGGATATTGGCGTGCCCTTGCATGCAGGAGCCGCCCGCTATTACAAGGAAGTTGGCGCGCTTTGAAACGCAGCTGAGCAAGTGCCCCGCAGCTGATGCAAGTCATCTCCGACGAAAACCAGTCGATTGATCCGACTGCGCGGGCCTTGCGCTGGCTGGTGACCGCCTTGGCGATCACCATGTCGCTCTACCACATGTATGTGGCGGGCTTTGGCCCGCCCGAGGCAGTGATCTTTCGCGGCATTCACCTGATGTTCGCACTGGCCCTGGTTTTCCTGCTCTACCCGCTCAGTCGTTCGGGGCTGATCTGGCGCGGCAGCGATCTGCTTTTGATGGGCCTGGGTCTAGCTGCTGTGTTGCACATCCTGCTGGACTACCAGACCTTTGTGAACCGGATCATCTACATCGATGACCTCACTGCCTTGGACATGTTCTTTGCCATCACCATGATCCTGGTGGTACTCGAAGGCACACGCCGGGTGATTGGCTGGGCGCTGCCCCTGACTGCCGTGGTGTTTGTGATCTACGCCGCCGCCTTTACCCAGGTCAAGTTCCCGGTGCTGATGGAGCAACTCTACCTTTCAACAGAAGGAATTTTTGGTTCCACTCTGGGTGTTTCAGCCTCCTATGTGATGCTGTTTGTCATCTTTGGTGCCTTTATGGAAAAAAGTGGCACTGGCCAGTTGTTCATGGACTTTGCGCTGTCCATCACAGGTGGCAGCGCAGGCGGACCGGGTAAGGTGGCGGTGGTGAGCTCCTCCCTGTTTGGCACGGTGTCCGGAAGTGCGGTGGCCAATGTCATGGTCGATGGACCGATCACCATTCCGCTGATGAAGCGTTCGGGCTTTCGGCCGTCTTTTGCCGCGGCGGTGGAGTCGGTGGCTTCCACCGGCGGGCAGTTGATGCCACCCGTGATGGGGGCAGCCGCATTCGTGATGGCTGAGTTTCTGGCCGTACCCTATGCCCAGGTGGCCCTGTGGGCCCTGATCCCGTCGGTGCTCTACTACGGTTCGGTTTTTTTCGCGGTTCACTTCGAGGCGCGCCGGCACAACCTACGGGGAGTGCCGCGTGATGAATTGCCCCGAATGACGCGGGTGCTGGCCCAGCGAGGTCACCTGTTCACACCGATCGTGATTGTGCTGGTCGGCTTATTTCTGGGCTATTCCGCGCCCCTGTGCGCTTTGGTAGCTGCCATCGCCTGTATTCCAGTGGCCCTGATGCGCAGCACCACGCGCGCGGGCATCACCTGGCAGTCCGCCTTGAGGGCGCTGGAAGAAGGCGCGCGCGGTGCGCTGTCGGTGGCCATGGCCTGCGCCTGCGCCGGCATTGTGATTGGCTGCGTCACCATCACCGGCTTGGGGATTGTGTTCACCCAGGTGGTGATCGAACTAGCCCAGAACACCCTGTTCCTGGCGCTGCTGCTCACCGCCATTGCTGGCATCGTGCTGGGCATGGGCATGCCAACCACACCTGCTTACATTGTGATGGTGGCGCTCTTGGTGCCGGCGATCATCAAAATGGGCGTGGCCACACCGGCTGCCCATATGTTTGCCTTTTATTTCGCCATCCTCTCGGCCATCACCCCCCCGGTAGCGCTGGCAGTATTTGCCGCTGCCGGCTTGGCTAAAGCCAATATGTGGGAGTCTGGCTTTGCCGCCATGCGCGCTGCTGCGCCGGCGTATATCGTTCCTTTCATGTTTGTCTATGAGCCTTCCTTGCTGCTGATCCTGCAAGACGGCACACGCTGGTATGAAGCCGTATGGTCGTTCGCCACAGCATTTGTGGGAGTGATCGCACTGGCTGGCAGTCTGTTTGGCTGGCTGATTGCCTATGCCACAAGCCTGCACCGTATTTTGCTATTTGTCGCCGCCTTGTGCTTGATCAAACCTGGCCTCTACACCGATATCGCTGGCTTTATGCTAATCGCGCTGGTAGTGGCCATGCAGTGGTCAGACCGTAAAAATTCGCCGCCCCAGGCTGCATGAAATTATTGGCTGAGAGGCAATCGATCGCTTACCCTAGGCTGCGTAATTTCCTCACAGCCCAGGCTCCTACTGGCCAGATCAGGACGACAAAAGTGGCCAGAGCCAGCCACATGGCGATCGGACGGGTGAAAAACACCAGGGGGTCGCCATCGGACTTGATCATCGAGGTGACGAAGTTCTCCTCCAGCATCTTGCCCAGCACCACCCCCAGGATTGCAGGGGCGATCGGAAAGCCGTTTTCCTCCAGCACAAAAGCCAGCAAGCCAAAAAACAGGATCAGGGTTACGCCAAAGACCGAGTTGTTGATCGCAAATGATCCGACGATGCAGAACAGGAGAATCGACGGCATCAGGATGTTGCTGGCCACCCGGAGGATTTTGGTTGCCAGTTTGACCGTCAGCCAGCCCAGGGGAATCATCACCAGGTTAGCCAGAATGAACACCATGAAGATGGCGTAGATGTTCTCTGGGTTGTTGGTGAACAGGGTAGGTCCGGGATTGAGGTTTTTCATGTACAGAACCCCGATCGCAATCGCAGTGATCGAGTCGCCCGGAATGCCAAACACCATGGCAGGAATCCACGCGCCAGCCAGCGCCGAGTTGTTGGCTGCCCCCGACTCGACCACGCCTTCCACATGTCCTGTGCCGAATTTTTCCGGTTCCTTGGAAAATTTCTTGCTCGTGGCATAGCTCATCCAGGCCGCGATATCGCCCCCGGCGCCGGGTTGGATGCCCACGACAGTTCCAACCGTGCTGCCACGCAGAATCTGCCATGGGTATTTCTTGGTCAGCTGCCACATGCCGGCAAAGATATTGCCGATTTTTTCAGTCACGATCACCGCGGGTGGAGCCATATTGGTCACATAGCGCAGCAGCTCGGAGATGGCGAACATACCCACCATCATCGGGATCAGGTCCACCCCACCCATCAGGTCATTGATACCCATAGTGAAACGGGGGTGGGCCGCCGGATTTTCCATGCCGACACTGGCAATCAACAGGCCGACCAGCAGGGAGATGGCTGATTTGAGCCGTCCGGCACTGCTGGCAATCAGCGCACCGGACAGTCCCAGCACCACCAGCCAGAAATACTCGAAGGAAGAAAAACGCAGCGCAAAATCAGCCAGCGCGGGAGCGAACAGGATCATGACAAAAGTGCCGAACAATCCTCCAATGGCGGAAAACACCAGCCCTGCCCCCAGCGCCAGTTCCGCCTGCCCCTTGAGGGTCATGCGGTAGGTTTCGTCGGTATAGGCCGCCGATGCCGGCGTACCAGGTATTCGTAACAGGGCGCCAGGAATATCACCAGAGAAGATGGCCATGGCGGTAGCCGTGACAATCGCCGCCACCGCAGGAATAGGCGGCATGAAAAAAGTCACTGGCACCAGCAAGGCTGTGGCCATGGTGGCGGTCAGGCCGGGAATACAGCCAACAAACAAGCCAAACAAGGCCGAGAAAAAAATAACCATCAGGACATAGGGGTCCAGGACAAGACCCAGGGCCTGAAGCAATATTGCGCTAGTCATGCTGTTGGCTCCTGTTCACCACTGCACTGGCAAAAGAATTCCCCAAGGCAGCGGCACACGCAAGCCCTTGTAGAAAATCAGGTGGATCAGCAAGGTCACGCCTATGGCCAGCGGCACGATCAGCCCAGGGCGCACCTTCAATGCCCAAAAGAGGATCGCCAGCAATATCGTCGCCGTCACAATGAAGCCAAGCGCTTCCGAGGCCAGGATATAGAACAGAAGACTGGCTATGGTGAGCAGGAAATTGCGCAGATGCAATCCCGATCTGATCCAGGCGCCAAATTCCAGCCATCTCCCACGCGGCTGTTGGCGCAGGCCACGCCAGATCAAGGCCAGCGAACAGACCGCCAGCAATCCAGCCAGCAGGCCCGGAAATGCCGCCGGGCCGATGTTTTGACCAGGAATAGTTGGATAGTCACGGATCAGAAACAGAATGAGCAATGCAAATGCCAAGAGAATGGCACCACTGAGCGCGTCATTGATTTTCATGGCGATTTGAGGGCAGAAATATCACCGGGGCGCCAGGCGCCCCGGTGGATACGGGTCGAGAAATTCAGAAACCAGTCTGTCGGAGTGGCAAGCGCTTATTTGGCCAGGCCCAGGGACTTCATGACCACCCCCATATCGGCATCGCCCTTGGCCATGAACTGCTCAAAGCCCTTGGCATCTGCGTAGATCGTGCCAAATCCGCGGCTGCTCATGAAGCCCTGGTAGTCCTTGCTGTCATAAATTTTCTTCAATGCTGCACCCAGCTTGGCGGTGATGTCGGCTGGAAGTCCCTTGGGAGCGGCCACGCCGCGCCATGCACCAATGGCCCAGTCACTGCCGGTGGCAGCCTTGAGGGTGGGCACATTGGGGTAGAGTGCCGCAGGCTGGCTGGCCATGACCGCCAAAGGACGGGCCTTGCCTGCATCAATCATGGCGCGTGACTCGGGCAGTGAGCAGGTCACAAACTCAATGCCACCTGCGACCAGATCGGACATGGCGGGCGCAGCGCCATTGGATGGCACCCAGGGTACCGCGCTGGTGTTGATCTTCAGGTCACTCAGCATACCGGCCAGCGCCAGATGCCAGATGCCGCCCTGGCCGGTACCGGAAGCCTTGAACTTGCCAGGGTTGGCACGCACCGCCTTGACCAGATCATCCAGATTCTTGTAGGGCGAGTCGGCGCGCACAGTGACGCCGGCCGGATCGAGGTTCATCAGGGCAATAGGCGTGAAGTCCTTGGGCGTCAATTGGGTCAGCCCAGCCCAGTGCATCATGGAAATCTCCACAGTGATCAGGCCCAGGGTATAGCCATCCGGGGCAGCGGTGGCAATGGCCGAGTGGCCCACCACTCCATTGCCGCCGGTGCGGTTGACCACATTGACCGGCTGGCCCAGGTCTTTTTCCAGCAGGGAAGCAATGATGCGCGCGGTGGCATCGGTACCCCCGCCTGCTCCCCAGGGCACGACGATGGTGATCGGGCGTGTGGGGTAACTCTGGGCAAACACGGCAGGTGCACCCAGGGCGCTGGCAGCCACCAAGGTGGCCAGGGTACGGACGATGTTTCTGCGTTGCATGGTGAGCTCCTCAATGGTGATAAGTGATCGCTTAAAAATTCAGTTTGCTGATTGGGTCAAACCTTCCCCCAATTTAGCGCTTCGTGCCTGAGATGGAAACCCCGTGTAATCCCTGCCTTTTGGGCCAGGTCGGGCCTGAATTGTGCCTGCTCAATCGATAATGCTTGTATGAATGACACCAAGATTATTTCGCCTATGCAGCCAGTACAGGTCCTGGCTTTTGATGTGTTTGGCACAGTTGTCGACTGGCATGGGGGCATTGCCCGCGCCATCACCGAACTGGCCCCGCAGGTGGACGGTGACGCCTTTGCTCTGGCCTGGCGTTCAGGTTACCGACCCGCCATGGAGCGGGTCATGCGTGGAGAACTGGGCTGGACGCTGATTGATCAACTCCACCGAATGATCCTGGACTCGATCCTGCCGCAGTTTGGACTGCAAGACCTGCCCGAACAAGATCTTCAGCAACTCAACCGCGCCTGGCATCGGCTGGACCCCTGGCCAGAGGTGGTGGCCGGACTGAAGCGGCTGAAAAAGCGCTTCGTCATCTGCACCCTCTCCAATGGCAATATCGCCCTGCTTACCCATATGGCCAAGCGCGCCGGCCTGCCCTGGGATTGCATTTTGTCGGCCGAGGTGTTTCACGCTTACAAACCCGACCCGGCCACCTATCTGGGAGTTGCCCGGGTTTTTGACCTGCCTGCCAATCAGGTCATGCTGGTGGCAGCGCACCATGACGACCTGGCTGCCGCCCGGGCTTGCGGCCTGCAAACCGCGTATATCGAGCGCCCATTGGAATTTGGTGCCAAGCAGCCCAAGGATGTGTCCCCCCAGCCTGGCAACACCTGGCATGCGCGCGACCTGATGGCCCTGGCCGATCAGTTGGGATGCTGAGCCGCAGCGCTCCCGAAAGCACGATATGTGTGCCTCCTGGTACGACCGACATATTTTTCCAAGGGTCATGGATTTCGCCTGTGCCCTGCCCCAGGTCAATCGTCAAAGGAGCTTGGTGGTGCCCAGGGCGCGCGGCAGGGTACTGGAGATAGGTTTTGGCACCGGATTGAACTTGCCCTTCTACGACAGGTCCCTGGTCACGACCCTCGTAGGCCTGGAGCCGGCACTGCAACTGCACCCGCTGGCGCAAGAACGCATCGCCCAGGCTGGTATGGCGGTGGAACTACTGGCCATGTCGGCTGAAAGCATGGATCTGCCCGACCAAAGCTTTGACACGGTGCTCAGCACTTACACCCTATGTTCCATTCCCAATCCGCTGTCCGCGCTGCTGGAAATTCGGCGCCTGCTGAAAAGCAATGGCCAGCTGCTTTACTGTGAGCACGGGCAGGCGCCAGAGGCTTCGGTACGTGCCTGGCAAAGCCGGCTACAGCCAATATGGGGGACCATGGCTGGCGGTTGCCACTTGGGTCGGGACATGGATGCCTTGATCGGGCAAGCGGGGTTCAGGCAGGCCGATGCACAACATGGCTATGTGTCAGGGCCGCGTTTTCTCGGTTACCACTACTGGGGCCAGGCCCTTGTCCCCACCTAAAAGTTGATCGGCGGACGGCGGATCTCTGAGATACCAACAAATCGCCAGCGTCCGACCACGCAGGCCAGCACAGTGGCCACCAAGCCTGCCAGGCACACCAGCCCAAAAGGTTCAAGCCATTGGCCATCGTAGGCACCAAACATGCTGGCCTTGATCGCCACCAGGACCCAGGTCATAGGCATCCAGGGGTTGAGTTCGGCAAACAGGCCACCGCTGAGTTCCACCGGAATCAGGCCACCCGAAGAAGTCACCTGCAAAGCCAGCAAGAGGAACGCGATGGCTTTGCCGGCGTCCCCCAGGCCACGCGTCAAGGCAAACACAATCATCAAAAAAGTTGCCGCCGACATCACCAGCACCAGCAGCAGGGCTGGCAGGTTGGCAATTGGAATCTGCAGGAGATAAACCGATAACAGCACCAGCATCACCTGGGCCATGACCACCAGGGTGGGTATGAAGACTTTGCCAAGCACCTGGGCCAGGCGAACAAATTCGCTAGCAAGTCGAGGCATCAGGCGGGCATGCATCAGAAATGCAGCAATGCTGGCACCCAGCCACAGCGCAATCGAGATGACATTGGGTGCAAATCCACTGCCATTGTTTTGCACCGGAGCCACCGCTTCAATCACCGGATTGACCGAATGCGCCAGCCCCTCCGGACTGCCACCCAGCTGCTCAAACCCCTCGGGCAAGGCATCCACCAGAAACTGAATGCCAGCACCCATGACCTCCGCGCCAGCGCTGAGCTGCTGCAAGGCTTTATCGAGCTGGCTGGCGCCGTCTACCAAGCGCTCCCCGCCCGCTGAGAGCTCCTGCAATTGTTGGCCCTGCGGCAATTTGGTGACGGTCTCGCTCAAGAAATTGCCGGTGCTGAGCATGCCTGAAGTCAAGCGCGCCACGCCCACACTCAGATCTTTGGCACCCACTTCCAGGCGGCGCTGGCCACTGGCAACTGAGCTCAGCCCGGAATTCAGCTTTGAGAGGCCCTCAGCGACCTGATCGATCCCATAGCTGACGGATGTGTCTTGCAAGGGCGAGTCTTTGACCTGTGCCTGAAACTCTTTGACCCGATCGCCCAGGTCACGACCGCCAGACCGGACATCTCCCAGGCCTTTGCCCATCTCGACCTCACCTTCGGCCAGATCAGCTGCGCCCAGACGCAGTCGGCTGAGTTCTTCTGTATTAGGCCAGCGTGACTGCATCTGACGCATGCCCTCGCTCAAGTCTTTCATGCCGGCAGAAAGCTGGTTGGCGTTGCTGACAAAAGCACCGCTGCCGTCGGTCAGTGATTTGGCTCCAACAGCCGCCTGTTTGACGCCCTTGGTCAGTTCAAGTGACCCTCCCAGCATATTGGTGATGCCCTGGCGCAAACGGCCGAATTCGATCTCAGAGCCGCTGACACTCTGCAACACCAATTCCCAGCGTTGCCGGTTCAGACTTTCGTTGACTTCTTCGGCCAATTCGTCGGCAAACTTTCTGGCCAAGGCCGCACTGTGGTAGCTGTTGCCCTCCGAAAGATAGACCACCAGCTTGCCGCCACCCGCGTCAATCCCAGGAATGGCATTGGCGCTGAAATCTGCTGGAATGATCAAGGCGAAGGCGTTTTTGCCAGAGCGCACACTGGCGCGTGCCTGCGCCTCTTCGAGAAAGTCTTGGTAGGCAAACAGTTGGCGGCTCTTGAGCCTATCCACCACATCAGCTCCCACATTGAATACCCGATTCTTGTGTTCCATGCCCAGGTCATAATTGACCAAGGCAACCGACAGATAGCCGGTTCGGGCTGCAGGATCCCAGATGCTGGACAGATACAGAAGCACATACATTGCCGGTATCAGGGCGACCAGCAGGCAGGCCAACAGCAGCCGCGGATAGCGTCGGTAGATTCCGGCTTCAAAACGCAGGACCAGGCTGATCTGTCGAAGAAAATTCACACTAAAAACCCGACAAATTTATTTTGTTCAGCGCACCCACCGAGGGCACCACCAACAGACTATTGCTGAAAATGTAAAGTCTCCAGCACCTCCGCACGCTCAAGTGTACTGCCCCGATTCATCTGCCCTGACCTGATCACAAAAAGCACTGCCAGCGCCCCGAATGCGCCAGCCAGCGGTCATGGCAATATCCGTACCCTAATCCCTGTCGAGTTCCATATCGATACCCTGGTACCGAAAGGCCCGCAGGAAGCCCTTGAAAATTCGCCCGGATGATGATGTAAGCATCTGGCCTTGACATGAACCCGCTTGCACATTCCACATGAAAATCAATTCAGAGATTGTCGACACACCACCCCGCCATGCCGCCACCGTGCTCATGCTGCGTGACGCAGCGCCTGGGCTGCAGGTGTTCATGCTCAAGCGCCACAATGATTCGGCTGTCCTGGGGGGCGCCTATGTGTTCCCGGGTGGCAAGCTCGATGCCGAGGACTCCGACTTGGGTCGCCTGCTGGACCGCGCGCCCTCAGCACTGCACGCCAACCTGGGTGAGCCAGAGCTGAGCCACGCGGCTGCGGCTGGCTTGTTCGTTGCAGCCTTGCGCGAGGCCTTTGAGGAGTCGGGCGTCCTGTTTGCATCGGGCGCTGATGGCACCAAGCTCGCCCAGGCCATCGCCATGCACCAGCAGGGCAGCCCGTTTGGCGCCTTGCTCACCCAGTTGTCCCTGACCCTTTCCACCCAGGGAGTGCTGCCCTGGTCGCGCTGGATCACACCGCGCATGCCCTCGGTCAGCAGGCAACGCTTTGACACACGCTTTTTTGTGGCTGCGGTACCCGAACATCAGACAGCCCGGCATGACAATATCGAGGCGACCGAGAGCATCTGGCTGACGCCCCACGATGCGCTACAGCAATACTGGGACGGCCAGATTGCGCTGGCGCCGCCTCAGATCATGAGCCTGGTGCATCTGGCACAACACAGCAGGGTGTCCGGGGTGCTGGACGAGGCGAGACAACGCACCCCGCCCTTGATCGAGCCCGAGCCATTCAACGAGGACGGCGCACGGGTTCTGACCTATCCCGGCGACCCGCGGCACTCAGTCCGCGAGCGGGCGCTTCCGGGACCTACCCGTCTGTACTACCGCCAAGACCGCTTTGAGCCCGCAGGTGGGCTGGCAGCTCTGCTCAATGCAGGCTCAGCGGCCGCGGGCTGAACCACCTTTACCCAGCTGTCGCGGCCGGCTGCCAGGGGCTGTGTTTTTGCGACGGATATGACCCTGGCGGGTCAGTAGATCTTTCCTGGCCTGGCGCTCTGCATCCAACTTCCTGCCTTCTGCCAACCATTGAGAAAACTCGCCCGGTGTTTCCAGGGTGATGCGGCCCAGGGAGCCACTGCGAAAGTCATGGATCAGCAGTTCCGAGGCTTTTTGGAGATTGACCTCTCCTCCAGCCATCAGGCAGCCACGCTGACGACCGATCGCCTCCA
>Ga0129336_10002950_pt1 | contig 10498 bp, 12 predicted proteins | sample CPB6_02_DNA_FD_96878 | JGI IMG/M metagenome (GOLD analysis project Ga0129336, IMG submission 96878) | Freshwater to marine salinity gradient microbial communities from Chesapeake Bay, USA - CPBay_Sum_0.6_0.2_DNA | ecosystem: Environmental > Aquatic > Marine > Coastal | place: USA: Chesapeake...
GATAGAATATAAACCTGTACCTCCACCTCCAATGCCAAATCAAACTGAAGCATTAAATTAAATAATAAACCAATGGATCATTACTCTATAATAGGTATTGTTATAGCTTTGATTGGGGTATTGAAAGGTAAAGATATCTGGGATTATTTGAAATCCTTGAATGAAACAAAGCAAACTAACAATCAAAAGATACTAGATATCTATAGCAAACAAATTGAAGATTGTGAAGAAAAAAACAAAAACCTTGAACGTAAAACAGATTTGTTGACTACAAGGTTACAAAAACACATATTAAAATCTAAAGGTAAAAAAGATGGCAAAAGCTAGTAAAACATCAAAAAGTGCTAATGTTAAATTAAACTTTGGTAAACGTAAAACAGGTGCGTATAAAAAATCAAGTGGTCCTAAAGAAAAAGCTGTTAAAGCTAAATACAGGGGTCAAGGCAGATAATTAAACATATGATAGACTTTAGCAAATTAAAAGGTGTAGTTCCTGAAGCAGTATTAAATGCTTTACCAAATACATGTAGTAAATTTAATATTACTACAGGTTTAAGGTTAGCGCATTTTCTTTCACAATGTGCACATGAGTCAGGTAACTTTAAAGCAGTAACTGAAAATTTAAATTATTCACCTGATGGTTTACGTAGGGTATTTCCTAAATACTTTCCTACTTTAGAATCAACTACTGGTTATGCACGTAACCCTGAAAAAATAGCTAATAAAGTTTATGCTAACAGAATGGGTAACGGGCCTGAAACAAGTGGTGAAGGTTGGAAATTTAGAGGAAAAGGTTACATTCAACTTACTGGTAAAAACAACCATGCTGAATTTAGCAAGTATATTGGTGAAGATTGTGTAGCTTACCCTGATTTAGTTTCTACTAAATACCCTTTAGAATCTGCAGCATTTTTCTTTGAGAAAAATAATCTGTGGGCTATTTGTGATAAAGGTAACAGTCCTGATGTAGTTACAGCATTAACTAAACGTGTTAATGGTGGTATATTAGGTTTAGCTGATCGCCTTAAACATTTTAATCATTTTTATAATTCACTAAAATAAAAATCATAAAACAAAAAAACAAAAAACAATGAAAAAATTAATTATTTCAATTTTAGCAGTATTTACTGTATCATGTAGCAGTACTTCTCAATCAGAAAGCTTAATCTTAGCTGATAGTGTTTCTGTAGACACTGTAAAATGTGTAGCTATACCTACTGTATGTGTAGATAGCATGTGTGTTAAAACTGTTACTGACAGTATTGTAAAATAAATCAATTTAATAAAATGAAAAAGTTTATTGTATCCATGTTTCTTGATGAACGTGGTGTAGTTTCAACAAAACGTATTGTTGGTTTCATGTGTGCATTAATGCTTTGTGTTACCATGTTTGCAAACCAATTTACTCCTGAGCATATTAAACCTAGTGATACTTTGGTTAATACTGTTGGTCTATTAGCATTTGGTTGTTTAGGCTTAACAAGCGTGGATAAATTTTCATTTAAAAAATCTATTGATTCAAAAGAACCTGAAAATGGCTAAGTTTTTTGACCTTACGTTTAATACTAAAGAAGTAATTTATATAGTAGTAGCTGTATCATCCTATATATTTGCTTTAACCAAAATTGATACCAGACAGTCATTAGTTGAAAATAGGGTGTCAAATATTGAAAAGCAATTAGGGTATGTTCAAGCAGAATTTAAAACATATCAAATTAAACAAGATGGTGTTAATGCACAGGTCAGGGACAACCTATTTAAAATAGTAGCTGTTTTACCAAAAGAAACACAACTTGAACTTGAATGAGTTCTCTCCACTTAGCGGTGGTCAACATATATCAATGTTCTATAGAGTCATTAAGGGTATTTAACGTACCCTTTTTGACTTTATATAAACCTTAAAGTATGGAAAAACAAAAAACAATAAGATTAGCATTATGGGTAATGATAGGTATAATAATATTACTATTGTTACGGTGGTGTGAGGGTAATGGTATGTTAGGTCGTTTTAAGCCTAATACAGACACTTTAATTGTTCATAAGAGAGATACTATCAGAGATACAATAAGTATCGTTAAAATGAAGAAAAAACGTGTTTTAGACTATATTGAAATACCTGTACATGATACTGTATTTAAATTTGATAGCACAGCTTGTTATGAATTAGCTAAATACAGAGTTTACAATGATACTACCAGGGATAAAAATGTAGTTATTTATAGTACAGATACTGTACAAGGGTATTTAAAAGCTAAGTCATTGAGTTACAAGCTTTTAGTACCACTAAAAATATATGATAGTGTTAAGATTGAGATCACAAAAAAAGTACCTGAATTACCTAAATGGCAATTACAAGGTGGTCTTATACTGTCACCTAATGCTGTAAAACCAGTAATTGATTTTACTTACAAAAGAAATAGTTATTTATTAGGGTATGATGTAATGAATAAACAAGTCAATATTGGCTTTAAATACATTATATTATACAATAGATAACATTGCGTATTATGTCATATATTTTTTAATGTTATATTTTTCGTTATATTAAACTAAGGGAAATACCCCAATACTTAAAATTATGGCTTTAACCGTTAGAAAAATAATATCAGATATCAGGAACATTGCAACCAGTGGTTCTAACCCTATTGATTTTAGAATAGAAGATAGTCAAATACTATTCTGGGTTAATGAAACACGTTCAATGCTTATATCTCAAGCTGTTAAAAAGCGTGAGGATATAAATGATTCCTGGTTACAACAAATAACTTGTTTACCTTTAATAAGTGTAGATAAGTCACAATGTTGTGAAATCACAACTGACTGTAATATATTAAGGACTGAAGTAGCACTACCTGATACTGTAGATACTTCATCTGATAACTTTATAGTTAGGGTTGAAACTGACAACGGTACTATTATATCTAAAACAACTCCTTTTGAGTCTAAATATAATAGTTATGGTAAATATGGTAGCAATAAACCTAAATGGTATTTAAAGAATAATTATCTTTATATCATTAATGAAGAAGTCATTAACAGTATTAATGTTACTGCAGTATTTGAAGCACCTGAAGAATTGGCTAGCTATGTATCTTGTAGTGGGTCAGCATGCTTTAGTTATGACAGTGAATACCCAGCTACATTAAGAATGGCTAATGATATTACTAATATTGTACTTAAAACTAAGGTGTTTCCATTCTATCAAATGCCTAGGGATACAAGTAATAATGCTAGTGATAACTTTGATGCTCAACCAAATCTTAAATAATGCCATATACAAAAAACATTAGTCTTAGGGATTTTTACCAATTTTACAAAGACAACTGTATTAAAAAAGGTTTAGCTTTTAAATCTTACCCTGAATACAGTAAACTTTTAAAAGATTTTAATAAAAGGGTTAGACATAAAATTATTTATGAAGGTGGTAAAGTACAATTACCTTACAGATTAGGTGAGCTTTATGTTAAAAAATTTGATGTGTATTATGATATTGAAAACCAAAAAGGTTGGAAAGTTAATTTTAAAGCATCAAAAGAAGCTAACATGATTATATACTATGGTTCACCATATGGATATAAATGGCAGTGGAATAAAAAGAAATGTATAGTAAAGGGTAAAAAGTATTATAATTTTAAACCGTGCAGGGCTGCTTCAAGAATGATAGCAGACGCTGTGAATAATAAAAAATTAGATTTTTATAACCAATGATCTACAAAAACGTAAGCTTTAAAACTATTTTAAATAAGCTGTATAGGGACTTAAATTTAACTACTGAGATTAATGAAGCTCATGTTGTTGAATGGTGTGCTGAAGTATTAGCTAAAATAGGTGCATATGCTCAATATGAGCAAAACATGACTGTATTACAACTTAGTGATGGTAAGGCTGAATTACCTTGTAATTTTGATAAGTTAGTATATTTAACATGTGGTAATAAACCTTTACACTGGTCTAATAATAGTCAGATACATGATTATATGGCTGACTGTCCTGAATGTAAACAACCCACATGTTGTACAGATTATGCTTTTTATATCCAAGGTACAAAGCTTATTACAGATATAAAAGATACAGAACCTATTACTAAAGTATGTTTAACATATTTAGGTACACCTGTAGATGATGAAGGTTATCCTATGATACCTGATGATGTTTATTTTGCAGAAGCTTGTGCTAAATATGTTACCTATATGTTAGATTACCGTGAGTGGAGAAAAGGTAATGTACCTGATAAAGTATTACAAAAATCTGAACAAGATTATTTATTTTATATTAATAGTGCCAGAGGTTCTGCTAATATGCCTAATGAAAGACAACTTAGAAACCTTAAAAACATTTGGGTTAGACTTATGCCTAACATGAATGATGAAAATCGTTTCTTTAGAAAAATTGATCAACAAGAACGTAGATATAACAAATAATGGAATCAGTTAACATGCTTACAGGTATGAACTCTGACTTATCAAAGTTTATACAAAATAATGATAAATACCTAAAAGGTTTAAATGTTAGACCTGTAACTGAATTTAACGGTTCTAATGGGGCTTTAACAAATGTACGTGGTAATCAATGTGATGTACAATTCCCTGATCTATTACCTGTTTATAAACTTTATTTATATAAAAGTTATTTTAATGGTGTTTTTTTACAAGGTCAAAGTATAACTATTACTATTAATGGTTATACAACAACACCATTTAATATTACTGAAGGTACAAATACACAACAAATTGTTGCACTTTTACAAGCATTACCTAACTGTTATACAGGTACATATAATGCATCTAAAGTATTTGCTGTGGGTTATGATGATGAATATATTACCATATATCAAAACCCTGAATACAATCTTTGTGCACCTATATCCCCAACAAGTATTAATATTAGTTTAGAACAAGTACATACTAATTTAGCATTGTATTTAGATTCTACATTAAAGTGTTTAAACGCTGATGGTGACATTGTCACTATGACTAATACTGTTTATAATCAAACTTGGGTACCTGTACCTCATGTATTAACAAGTAATATTAGTGATGGTATTACTGTTATAGGTTCAACATTTATAAATGATGTTGATTATTTATACACATGTAATTACAACAACCCTTATAAAACAGGTCAGATTTGGTCATTACATTATTCTGAACAAACTGAAATAACAACACTTAAACTATTATATTTTAACTATTTAAACTTTAGTGTTAATTTTCCTATAGCACCTACTGCTACTTTAGGTAGGTATGAAACACCATCAATTCAACGTATTTACTGGACTGACTTTAATAATTATGTTAGGACTTGCAATGTAGCTGATCCTAACTTAATGATTAGTCCTATTGAATTATTTAATATGTTGCCTAGTATACAAATGACTAGACCAACATTAAAAGAGGTTAAAACTGGTGCTGCAGTATCACCATTAAGGGGTGCTACAACATATCAATGTGTATATAAGTTATTTAAAAATAATGGTTCACAAACTAATTTTTCAATAGCTTCACAACAAGTTATACCTTTAGATTTAGATACTGCTACTTTTAAAGGTGCTAATGGTGGTAAATTTTCATCAATAGCTGCTTCAAGTACAGGTACTTCAATTAATAAAAGTATTACTTGGGAAATTAATAATGTAGATACAAATTATGATACTGTAAAATTTTATATATTAATTAGGAGTAATGATACACCTGAAACATATGATTTTTTTGAATATGAAGAAGCTGCAGTAACATCATCTACTATTACAACAGAATTTAAAAATAACTCTGCTGAATTAATACGTTTGGATATTTCTGAATTTTTAATTGAAGATGGTGCATTAACACATTGTAAAACTATAGAACAAAAAGATAATTATTTGTTTTTTGGTAATACACGTACTGCATTAAGTCAATATATACATGATTTTGATACACGTGCTTTTAGACATGGTTTTAGTGGTAGTAGTCAAAATAATAAAGTAAGGATTATATCTACTGAAGGTAATACAAACTATACAGAATATACAATAAATTCACCTTTAGATTATAATCAAATACCTTTAGATCAAGACAATATATCATTGTTTAATTTAGGTTTTACAAATTCAGATAACCCACTTTATGATAATACATTTAAATATCAAAGTGATGGTAATACTATAGGTGGTAGTGGCGAAAACATTAGTTATAAATTTGGTGCTATATTATTAGCTTCAGATACTAGGGAAACTGGTTTGAGTGGTTATGGTAATCAATTTGATCCTCCAAGTGATTCTGTTATAGTTGGTCAAAATCAATGGGGTACTGATAGGGATCTTTCTACAAGTACTCAAATATTTAAACATGGTTATAGACAAGCATCAGGTACTGGTGGTTGGGGTGGTGTAATTACCCCATATTTTCAAAATGGTTCAACAGACCAAAAATATTATACACAAGAAGCTAAAATGACTTTAGGTCTTGAATATTATCAAGATCTATTTAGGTCATACCAACGTAATGAAATATACCGTTTTGCTATTGTATTTAAAAGCAAATTTGGTAATAGTAGTTTTGCTAAATGGATTGGTGATATAAAGTTCCCTGATTATGGTGATTCTTTAGATCCAGCTATGTGCTATACTATGAGTACAACTATGCAATTTACTAGTGTTTATGGTCCACCTGATTTTAGGTCAATGTGGGTTGATGGTAAATATGCATGGTCTGTTGTACCTTTTATTAGGTTTACTGTTACTATACCTACAGCTTTAGCTGATCTTATATCAGGCTATGAAATAGTTAGGGTTAAACGTGAAATAAGTGATCGTACTGTAATGACACAAGGTTTAATTAACCAAGTTGTTTATGGTGTTGGTACTACAGATTTAAATGGTATATCAAGTAATGATACATATTTTTTACCAAGACCTGATTATTCAGATAATGATAATGATGGGTTTTCATCTGGTGATAGTTATTTAAATCCTATAATTACTGATGGTACAGTATATAATAATAGGGCTACAACTAATTTAATGTCTTTTGAGTCTTTTGACTTTAAAGCTAATTTTGCAGATACAAGTGCTGTTAATAATTTATTAACTGAAGATGATAAAGTAATTATTGTAGAACGTTATAATTCATCTACAGTAGCTGGTCTTGAACCTTCAGGTGATCTTTATGTAACATCAGCACCTGGTACTATTATTCCTACTGCACGTGGTACTATAGTTAATGGCTCAGCTTTACAAAATGATTTTACATATAGAATTAATAAATATTATAATATTGCAGAACCACCTACATTATTAGATGATGCTAATGCTTACCGTATTTGGGAAGCTAAACCTGTTAGTACACAAGGATTAATTACTTTTAGTAAAGGTGCTGTAAATGGTAAAGCTTATAGAAATCATAGTTATGCTAAATATAGTAATGCTATTCCTACTACATTCAGTCCTAAAATAGATTCTATTGGTACAACTACTACAATATTAAACATGAAGGACAGTTTTAACTGGCCTGATTATTTTGTACCTTCTTTAGGTCAAACTAATAAAATATATGGGCATTTGCCTACTTATAACTTTGATCAAAATTATGGTACTAATAAATTATTAGCTATTTATTGTAAACCTAATAGTTTAAAAACACAATATGGTGGTAGGACATTTTTTGCTAGAACTAAAAATGAATATGTATCTACTGGTGCTTTTTATAAAGTAAATGAAGCTGGTACAACTAATATTGATACATTTGGTGGTGATATATTTGCAGGTGTACTTGATGTACAAAAAGCAATTAAAGCTTGGAACCTTGGTACTTTTGCTCCTGATAATTTATATGGTGGTAATGGACCATTTGAAATTAATCAGACTAAAAGGTCTGTAACATTTTATTTTCCACACCAATCATCTTTAAATGTTGATTTAAGGACTGGACTTCATGTTAATGCTGATTTAAATGTTGATGATGGTACTAAAGCTAGTTTTTATGATGAGTATGGTTATTATAAAGCTTATTCATTTAATAATGAATCTAAAGTATATTTACCACAACCTTATTTATATACACCTAATAACATTCATATTAATAGGGTGCATTGGTCAGTACCTAAAATAAATGGGGCAACTACTGATGAATGGTCTACAATACCTATTAATAGTTATTATGATGTAGATGGTAATTATGGGGCTATTACAGCACTTATAGATGTTAATAGGAACATGTATGCTATACAGGAAAATGCAACAGCATTATTACAAATTAACCCTGTAGCATTAACTTCAGATCAAGATGGTTTACCTTTAAAATTAGGAACTCGTACTGGTGTTTTAGAAAAACATTTTTATTTAAGTATTGGTCCTGGTACACAACATCAATGGTCTGTATATAGGTCACCTAATGCATTTACATTTTTAGATATTAAAAGTAATAAAATCTATTTATGTAATGGTCAAGAGTTATCACCTATTTCAGATGTTGCTGGTTTAAGGGGTATACTTAATAAAATATTAAGAAAAGAAATCAGGTATAATGATAACCCAATTTTAAATAAGGGTGTATTAACTACTTATGATTATAAAAATAATGAGTTTTTATATACGTTTGCAGGTATAGATGATAATAACCTTTTAGCACAGTATACAATAGCTTATTCTGACCTTATAAACGCTTTCTCAAGCTTTTATAGCTTTACCCCTTATATTTATATAAACAACCTTAAAACGCTTTATACGCCTTTTAGGACAGGTAATTGGAATAACTTTGTATTTGACCCTGCAAACCCAAATTATGATTACTATATACCTGACCCACCTGCTACTAAAATATTTAGACATAATGTAGGTAGTTATGGTAGTTTTTATGGTACAACATATCCTAGTGAGATTAAAGTATTAATTAATCCTTCACCAGCTAATACTAAAGTATTTGACAATTTACAATGGTCTACACAATCTAATAAGCTTAATAAGATATCTGTTGATGACTTTTTAACGCTTACAGCTATTGATGATGATATTCCATTCCCATTAGATACTTTCACAGCTGTTAGGATATATAATCAGTATCAGAATACAGATTGGTTAAATACAGATTTAACACCTGTTACAGGTAACTTACGTAAATTAGAACAGTCATTTAATTTACAAATGCCTAGGAATAAGTTTAATTATGATACTACACCTATTGACACTATGTCATTATTTAATCCTTCAGGTTTAACTAAGACTAGTTTTGGTGAACGTATTAGGGATAAGTATATTATTGTTGACTTGTCTTACAATAATCAAACTAACAACAATTTCATAATTAATTACATTAAATCTTTATTTAGAATATCTGACAGATAACATTGTATATTATATATAATATATAATATTATTTGTTACATATACTAAAAAACAGTATATTAATATTATGGCTAAATCTTCAAATAAATGGTTAGAACGTTATACTGATGGTGGTTTATATATACCATTAGAAGGGACTAGCTATGTTGTTAGGCAACAAATATCTAAGCCTAGGACTTATGGGGATGGTGGTAAGTATTTAACTGTTAATGGTGAATACCATAGGGTATATGAAAATGCTGAAGGTGATATAATGGTTAATCATCCTAAAGAAGAAAAAGGTAAATGGGATACAATAAATCTTACTCAAAAAGCTAAAGCTAAAACAATAGCACAAGGTATAGCTGCTACTAAAAAATGGCACAGAGAAAATCCTGAATATGCTAATGGTGGTTTAGGTGATGGAGATCCTGTTAAACCTGCAATACCTCAAAATTTTGTACCTATTAAATGGGATGCAAAAACACAAAACGAAATTGAATTGTTACAAAAGAGTATTAATGAAAGAACAAAAAATACTCCTGAGTTTAAACAAGCTAGAAAATTAACAAAAGAAGAACAAGATTATAGTGATAAAGTAAAAGCTAGAATAGAAAATCCATAAGCTGATGTTGGAATATTAGCTGCTAATATGGCATCTGCACTTACTAGATTACAATATTTAACTCCTGATGAAATTAAAAAAATTACTAATAATCCAAAAGGTACTATAAAAGTAGCAGCAGATATATTAGAACAGGGACTAATTAATGAATTAACAGGTGGAGCTCTTACAGCTTTATCTAAAGCTGCACCTCAAGCTATTAAAAGTGTAGGTAAATATCTTACTGAAGGTCCTTTAAAAAACACATATAAATTAAATCCTTCAGCTTTAAAAAAACAAGACGTAGATATTTTATATAGGTGGGATGCAGACGTTCCTTTTACCCCTTTTCAAGGAAGTACTACTCCTAGTTCTAAATATACTGGTAAATGGGCCACAACAGATAAAAGTAATGTTTTAGACTATATGAGACTAAGACCTGGCTCAGGAACTATGTCTTCTGTAGCTGTTCCTAAAGGTTTGTCTTTATTACCAGAAGACGCTGCTAAGTTTGTAGGAACATCTTCTTTAAAGGATATAGAACGTATTATTCCTGAAAATTACTTAACTAATCTTCAAAAAACAAGAGTTGTTGA
>Ga0129336_10002951_pt1 | contig 10497 bp, 12 predicted proteins | sample CPB6_02_DNA_FD_96878 | JGI IMG/M metagenome (GOLD analysis project Ga0129336, IMG submission 96878) | Freshwater to marine salinity gradient microbial communities from Chesapeake Bay, USA - CPBay_Sum_0.6_0.2_DNA | ecosystem: Environmental > Aquatic > Marine > Coastal | place: USA: Chesapeake...
GAGGCGAAGGTAACTTTCACGATACACCCAAGGGGCAATCAATATGGCTGGTCAAACAACGCTTGATGATCTTGTTTCTCTGATGGCAGAGTTTAGGGGCGACCTACATGCAATGGCAAAAGGTCATCCCTTTACCCTGGAAGAGGTGGATGCCGCCTTACAGGCGGCCAGCCCGGGCGGCGCTGAAGCTGTCTGTCTATCTGTGCTGAGGGCTCATGTCACGAGCAAGTGAAGACTTACTGAGCTATCTGGTGGCGCAAGCCCAAACTGGCGCTAAAAACTGGTTTGGGTATCCGCAACAACGCATTGTCAATATTGCGTTGTGCCACCGTATTGCAGAGGCTCACGCACCCGACATGACACCAGATGAAGTTGTCGATTACGTGGTTAAGCTAAACAGTCTTATTTATCAGCGAATTGTTACCAATGCAGTTTGAGGTTAAAGGGATAAAGGAGTTTGAGCAGACTTTGCTTGCATTGCAGGCAGAGTTTGGTTCAACCGCTGCAAAGCGATCTTTAGTCCCTGCTCTTAGAAAAGCTGTTTCACCTGCAAAAGATTCAATAAAGTCCATTGCTCCGGTTGACACCGGCAGGATGAAAACCACTGTAAGACATGGCGCAAAAATAGCGACTCAGAAAGACAAAAAGCGAAAGTATTTGAACGAAAATACGGTTGCTTTTGGGTATATTGATGTTGGTGTGAAGTATTACGATGAAAAAGGTCAGTACAGGCCAGCTACGGAAGCCAGAGAATTCGGCACTGCGGAGCAAGCCGCCACTCCTTTTATTCGCCGCGGATTCCAGAAGGCAATTCCCAATATGCTAGATATCTTAAAGAAAGATCTTGGCATTCAATTAGAAACTTGGGCATCAAAACAAAGGGCTAAAAGATGAAACTACAAGAAAGGCTGGGGAATTTCCAGCGAACAAAATACAAAACGATAGATTTTAACGGTCATCAATTGCAAGTTTACATTCCGACTAGGAATGAAATGCAGTCTCTTGTCGAAAAGATTAAGAAGCCTTCCGACTCAATTATTGAGGCTGAATACCAAGAAATCTTAAAGTCTTTGTGGGAAGTTTGCTCACCTACAGACGACGGTATTGAGGCAAAAGATAACGATGTGATTGTGCAAGGCACAAGCATGAGAGTTTCGGCAAGGTACAAAGCCATTGCAAAAATGCGCGAGATCGCAATGATTTCGTTAGTTGGGTTCAAAGAAGGCGACGACTTGTTTGCACTTTCTTATGAAGATATCTCTGAAACTTTGTCTGAAGTAGATATCAAGCATTTGGTTGAGATGGTGCAAAAGACAGTCAATCCTGACTATGAGGAAACCCGAAAAAACTAACTGGGTCGCTGTATCAACAGATTAGGGCTGCGGCTATTTTTAACGGCCAAAACCCAGAGGTGTTTGATAATCTTGATGTAGCGACCATAAGAGGTTTAGAATTGATGTGGCGCGACGGTTTGATCGGCGGCAGGCATAACCTGATGCTGATGTCGCATTTGATGGCGATTGTCTGGAATATTGGGGCGGCTTTTTCGCGTAATACCAAAGCCAAAAAACCTCAAGAGTTTTTCCCGCATCTGGAAGAATATTTTGTTCCTCCAGAATACATGACAAGACAAGAGCGAGATTTCCTGGCGTTCACTTCACTACCAGGATTCCGCAAGGAATTTCTTGACATTTTAGGGGGAAATCGTGGCAGGTAAGATGATCGCGGGTTTGCAGGTTGGCCTTGGGTTGGACTCCGCTGAGTTTAAAAAAGGCGCGGACGAAGCTAAGAAAAAGGCTCAAGAACTTGGGCAAAGCCTAGAGTCAACAGGCTCGCAAACCAAAAAATATTCTTCTGCGATCAATGAAGCCGCGGATGCAAAGAAGAACTTCCAATACAACCTAAGAAACGTAGGTTATCAGGTACAGGATTTCTCTGTACAAATGGCTGCGGGAACATCTGCAACCCAAGCATTGGCACAGCAATTACCGCAATTATTAAGCGGTTTTGGCACGATGGGCGTGGTGTTGGGCGCTATTGCTGCTGTTGGCATTCCTGTGGCTGTAGCGGCTTTTACAGCGCTGAATGGCGACGTTAAAAACTTACAGGATCAAATAAAAGAAACGACGAGCGCAGCAGAAGCGTTTATTGCCGCAAACAACAAAGCAGGACAATCTTTAGAAGGTATCGCTGAGTCTTATCGCAAAGATACCGCACCAGCTCTACAAGAACTATATGACCAACTAAAAGCAATCGCCACTATTGAATTAGATTCGCAAGTAAAGAAATTTACGCAATCAATCATCAATGAATATGCGCCAATGTGGAAGATGGCGCTGCCTGAGATTTCCAACATCTTTAGAGACTCTCCTGTTGAAAGGTTAGCAAAAGATCTTGGCTTATCTACAGGTGAAGCGCAAAAATTATTTCAACAGCTTCGTGAGTTCAAAGAGGGCAAAAGGACTTTTGAGGAGTTAACGTCTTTTGTAACTAGTCTTTCACTGGCTACAAAGCAAGCAACCGAAGAAGGGCAAAAGTTAAGAAACGATCTGCTGCAAACATTTGTTAAGGTTGCCGAAGCCAAAGCCGCCAAAACAGACACCGAAAAGAAAGAAGAGAGTGATGCAAAAAGGCTTGCTGAGCGCGAAGCAGAGAGAAGAAAGGCTTACTTAGAGGGATTAGATCAACAGATCCGCAAGTTAAAAGAAGGCGAGAATGCCGCTTTATTGTTCGAGGCGGCAAAGCAAGGCGGCGCTGAGGGGGTTGCCAAGGCAAAACAAATTATCGCGTTTAAAGAGCGTGATGAAGCGCTCAAGCAGTCTATAGAACGACGCAAGCAGTTTGAAGAAAGAGAAAGAAAAGAAGAGGAAGAGGCGACCAAGGAATTTTACAAGTCACAAGAGGATGCCGTTAAAAATTACATCAAGACGCTTGAGCGACAAGAGCAAATTGAAAAAGATGCGTCTGATGTTGGGGAAAGAAGGTTTGCTCAGATTAAAAGGCAAATTGAATCAACAAGGACACCTTTAGAAGTCTACATAGATCAAATCAAAGAATACAACGAGTGGCTTGAGCAATCTGAGATTACCCAAGAACAATTCACAAGGCTTACTGACAAAGCGTACGAAGACTTTAATAAAAAACTTGAAAAGACTGACGATATCTTAGAAGACCTACGAGATGGGTTTAAGAGTCTCGGCGCAAGTATTGTTGACGCATTTACTTCTGGCAAAAATGCAGGAGAGATCTTTAGAAGCGTTTTGTTAGACATCTTTAAAAAGATGGCGACTAAACAATTTAATCAAATGTTTGATTTAATTTCGCCTAAAGGCGGTGGTTTGCTAGCTTATGCAAGCGGGTTTTTAGGTGGTGGCGCTAGTCTTTCTGATTTGTCTGCCGCTGGTGGTGGAAGTAACTTTGGAGCTCTTGCGGCTAGCGGATTTATGGCCGATGGAGGCCCAGTGCAAGGGAATGAGGCTTACGTTATCGGGGAAAGAGGGCCGGAACTCTTTGTTCCTAATGCTAGCGGAACAATCGTTCCCAATCACATGCTTATGGGTGGAGGCCAAACTGTTAACTACAACGGGCCTTACATTGCCAATATGCAAGCGATAGATACTCAATCAGCCGCTCAATTTCTGGCTAGGAATAAAATGTCTGTTTGGTCAGCCAACCAATCGGCTTCTAGATCTATTCCGCAATCGAGGTAATCATGAGTTTAACCACGATCCTTTCAATCTCTGAGTCGATTTCAATAAATGACCAGCGATTTGTCGGACAGGTTGTATCAAGAAACCAGCGGATCTCAACGTCTGAAATCATTACGGTTGTGCCATTTGCTTTTACCATAAAGCCGATGAATTATTTGCTTTATTCGCAAAACAGATCATTACTCAATACCTTGCGTATACCAGATAAAGCCTTGGAGCAATACCTTAACTTTAGTACCACTGGTTGGACAAATTACATTAAATATCAAGGCGATATGACATCAGGTCAAATTGCCGCTTGCAACTGGCAAACAAGTTCAGCCGCTAAAAATTTAGTATTAGGCGATCTTCCAGCGATATCATCTTCAGCCTTTATCGTAAAAGCAGGGGATTTTTGTCAGGTTGGCCGATACGCTTATATCGCAACGGCTAATGTGCAAAGAGGCGGCGGCTCTACAGTAACAATTCCGGTTCATAGAAACCTTATTGCGACTCTTGCGTCTCCTGTGCAATGCGTCATAGGAGAATTTGGCACAACAATATCTTTAGGCGGCAGCACGTATACAGGAACTACTTTCCCAGTGATTCTTAGGGATTATCCGACTTATACTTTGACCCCAATGACCAACGATTCGTTTATTCAATGGTCAGGATCTTTTGTCGCATTTGAAAGTGTTTTATGAACAACATAGCTCCCGTACAAAATACAAACAATATTCGGTATGCGGATTTTGTAAGAATAACGAGCGCTAGCGGCACTTACAGATTAGCGACTACTGCTTCGGCTATCACCGTCCCGGCAGTAGATGCTCAACCGTTTTCTGCGTTGGGTTTGCTGGTAAGGGTTGGGGAGGCTACGAGAGACATCAAAAGCACTGCTAATGAAACGACATTTACTGTAGTCGGCATTGATACAGCAATGCTTGGTCTTGTTCTTGGTCAGCAGATCAAAGGCTCGCAGATTGAAGCCTGGAAAGGTTTTTTTGATACAGACGGAAACCTAATTACAGGTGGCGGCTCCGGTGGTCTATATCAGTTCTTTAATGGGTACATTTCTTCCTTTACCATTTCTGAACAATGGATGGAAGAAGTAAGAGAGTTTGTAGGCATTATTTCAATGTCTGCGTCTTCAATTCAACTTATTTTGCAAAATCGCGTAGCTGGTAGATATACCAACAACAACTCTTGGCAATTTTTTAACCCAACAGATCCAAGCATGAACAGAGTTCCGTTCATTTCAACAATCAATTATCAATTTGGCAAAACGGAATGATACGGGATGCCAATCAATTTGATAAAAAAGACATCATTGATATGTGCGTGGAGTTTCGAGACTCTGCTGATTTTGATGAAATCTATGCTTTGACAAATACTGAAAACGTAAATCGGCTTTTAGATCATATTTTTGCTGGTGCAGGCCGTATTTTTTATGAGCCGCAAAAAGGTTTTTTAATGTGTTTCATATCCCCTTCTATCTGGGATCATGAAATATTGGTGCTAAACGAACTGGCTTGGTATGTAAGACCTAAGTATAGGAAAACGACATTAGGTTATAGGTTGTTTAAAAGCTATTTGGATTATGGCAATCAACTAAAGAAAGACGGAAGAATAAAGTATTTCACAATGACAAAATTAGATGTAAGCCCTGATTTTGATTACAAGCGCTACGGGTTTCGAGCCAAGGACATCAACTGGATTCAATGATGAAACTTTTTCTTGCGTTAGCGGCTTTGTTAGCCACTTCCCCGGCTTGGGCGATTGGCACTTTTATTGCAGCTTCTATTTTGGGAGCTGCCGCAGCGGGAACATTTGCATTTACCGCTATCGCATTCGCTGTTAATTTGGTTGTATCAACAATCATTTCCAAAACCTTGCGACCAGACGTTCCCGACGCATCAGGAAATTCTCCAAACCCTGGGAATCGCCAACAAATACCACCGGCTACAGATAACAAAATACCTGTCGTTTATGGCGAAGCATGGTTAGGTGGGACAGTAGTAGATCTAAGCATCACAAGCGACAATCAAACGCTGTATTACGTAATTGCACTTGCAGAGGTAACGAGCACAAACACTGGTCAAACGCCAGATACTATTAGCTTTGGAAATATATATTACGGTGGGAAGCTGGTTGCTTTTGCCGGTGATGGATATACAGTTGCATCCCTGACAGACGAGTCTACCGGCGAAGTAAACACAGAAGTTGCTGGCTTGATCTCAATTTATCTTTATAGCAACGGGTCAACACAGCCAGCCAATTCCGCTTTATCGGCAATTCAGATTATGCAAAGTCCAGGGCTTACATATCAATGGACTGCTGAAAAAGTCATGAGTAATTGCGCCTTTGCAATTGTGAAATTGAAATATAACGCTGAAGCGGGTATTACTGGAATACAACAAACAAAATTCAAGGTCATCAATTCGAGATACCGCCCAGGCGATTGCTTTTATGATTATTTAATTAACACTCGGTACGGCGCGGCTATTCCTTTAGCGCAAATTAACACTGCAAGTTTAACAACGCTTAACAACTACTGTGACCAATCGTTCACATACACAACCTATGCTGGATTTTCTGTCACGCAAACGAGATTTAGGTTTGACGGCGTTTTAGATACCAATCAGTCAATTATGAATAACTTGCAGAGCATGGCTTCTTGCTGTGACTGCTTGATACGATACAACGAGATCTATGCTCAATGGGGTGTCATTACTCAAACCCCATCCTATTCTGTGGCTATGGCGCTAAATGATTCAAATATCATTTCCGCTATTCAGATTACGCCTATTGACTTGGCTTCTTCTTTTAATGTTATTGAAGTCAAGTTCCCCGACAAAAACAACCAAGACGCTTTTAATTCAGCCACATTTGATCTTGCCGCTATTGATCCGTCTTTGTTGTTTCAAAATGAGCCAGTAAATAAAGAATCAATATCTCTTCCTTTGGTAAATAATGATGTAAGAGCTCAATATCTTGCCAATAGATTCTTGAAAGCGGCTCGGGAAGACTTGCAGATTGAATGTGCTATAGGGTTTCCTGGATTGCAATTAGAAGCTGGTGACGTTGTCACGATTACAAACGTAAATTATGGATGGGCGGCAAAACTTTTTAGATGTACAAAAGTAACCGAGTCTTTTGGTGATGATGGTTCAATTGCCGTTAAATTGCTTTTGCAAGAATACAACCCATCAATTTTTGATGATGTATCTATTACGCAATTTTCTCCTTCTCCTAATACAGGCATTGGAGACCCAATATTTTTTGGCACTATTTACGCTCCAGTAGTTGTTGCTGAATATCCAACGATTGCCAATCCTTTATTTACAGTACAAGTAACAACATCAAGTTCTGGTATTACGCAATATGCAGAAGTTTGGTATTCCGCATTTTCTACACCAACTTCAGATCAGTTAATTTTTGCCGCCACAAGTGAAATACAAAGCAGTGGTACGCCTTGGTCTACGAGTACGGCGTTGCCGATAATTTCACTTACAAACATTCCCGCAGGGAATTGGTATTTCTTTTGCAGAATGGTCAATAGTCTTGGAGCATCTAAGTTTAGTTCTGCCAGCGCTATTCTTAGATGGAGACCGACGACTTTTCAGTTCACAGATAGATATGTTGCTGTTGCTTATGGTGATAGCAATACTGGTAGTAATTTTTCGCTAAACCCAAGAAACCGTCTTTATTATGGTTTAAGAAATCAAAGTACAACAACACCTAGTGTCGTCGCTTCTGATTACACTTGGTATTTAGCTAATCCTGCTTTTGGGTCTTCTTATTACCTGTGTTATTCCAATCGTACTGGAAGAAAGTTTAGCTTTGATACAGGTTTGGCAAATTATGCTGCGGGATCTGGTGCTTTTGTTCCTACGCAAACCGCGATTTTTGATCCGACGATATGGTCTGCATTGGTTGACGAAACAAACATTATTGATTTGGATAAGGCTACTGGTCAGGTTCTTAAAACAGGCACATCTACAGTAGGATCGAATACAGGTGAAATCAATGTAGTAAATACGGTTGATGGTCGCGTTATTGGATCTCTTAAGCAATTTTTAGATTTTGGTGGCGCAAACACAATTACAAGCAGTGTCGCCACATTGACGGTTGATATTTATGGTCGCGTTGTAGGTTTTGAGGTTCCAGATAGCTTTTACTTTACAAAGCAGTCTTTTACCGCAACATCAGGACAGACTGTATTTTCTGTGACCAGAGCCGCTGGTTACATTTCTGGTCAGTGTTTAGTCTTACAAAATGGATTGTTGCTAGACACTTCTGAGTACACAGATACAGGGGGTTCGACAGGGACAGTTACGCTTTCCGTCGGCGCGACATTGAATGACATTATCACAATAATTTCATTTAAGAGTTCTAACGCATCCACAGGTGTTTACGCATCATTTACTAGAAACACAGCAAATCTTACAAATGCAAGCGAGTACACGGCATCTGGGTTTACCTTGGTTAGTGGATATGAATTATTGTTTTTAAATGGCACAGTGGTTAACGAGCAAGATTACAATATTGTCGATCAAACCATCACAGACTTTCCTAATACAACAACAGGTAAATTGACAATCATTCAATGGTCAGCAAATAACTTGACTGTGCCTAACGGAGATCCTGTAAACGTCATTACAAATACAGTTATCGGGCAAACAACCTATTCATTTGCTTATGATGTAAACGCGTTTAATTTATACAATAACGGTGTTTTATTACTACAAGGCACTGATTACACGACAGCAACAAATACTTATGCGCTAGCAAATTCCCCGACAACAGTTTTAAATTTATTACTTCAACAAACATTCTCTAGAACAGGTGCGGTATGACACAAGCCTACAATCTTTCTCAGCTTGCTAATAAGGTAAATACATCAGGTCAGATTGATGTAACAACCGCATTAAACGGAACCGTTCCTGTTACCTCGGGCGGCACAGGGCAAACGTCATTTACGGACGGTCAGTTGTTAATTGGCAATTCAACAGGCAATACTCTTGCAAAAGCCACATTAACGGCTGGGGCAGGAATTTCTGTGACTAATGGTGGTGGGTCAATTACGATTGCAACTACTGGAGGAGGCCAGCTAGCCTATGCTTTATATTCTTCAGGCTCAGGCACTTGGACTTGTCCTAGTGGTGTAACAAAAGTCAAGGTTACTTGTATTGCTGGCGGAGGAGGATCTAGCGATTCTGGGGGAACACTTGAAATAGGGGGTTATGGCGGCGCGGCTATAGGAATTTATACTGTAACCCCAGGAACCGGGTATGCTTATTCAGTGGGCGCTGGTGGAGCGTACGGGGCTGTAGCAGGTGGCAATGGCGGCTCAAGTAGTGTTACTGGTTTGTGTTCAGCAACAGGCGGGACGGGCGCACCTTCTGCAACGAATGGAACTGGTTCAAACGGAATATTTTTTAATGATGCTGTTAGCGTTTCTCTTGTTGTAGGAAATATTGGAAGTAGTCTTCGTATGGGTAGTATTTATATGTTTGGAGGTAGTGTTAACACATCAGCTAGCACCTCCGCTGTAGCATGGTCTTCAGGAAGTAAACTCATGCCAGGGGCCCCTGGTGGCGCATCTGGTCAAGGGAACGGTGGTGTTGGTGGCGTTATTTTGATTGAATACATCGGATAACTCTGATATAGTCAAAAAAACACAACATGATTAGCAGCCCTTGCGAGTGGCGCGGGGTAGATTCCAAGTAGCGGAGCTAACATGGCGATATTTAGCAAAAACACGCTGACACAAGTAAGCGGGTTTGATAATCAGATCATAGCCGGTGAGTTGGTTTACAACCAGAAAACTTACTGGAATCTGACGCTTAACAATGCTAATGGAACTCCGTGTAATCTGACTGGCGCGACCATTACAAGCCAAATCATCCGTCGCCAGTTATCAAATGTCAGAGACTCTCGATATGGTCTTACGTTTGATATAGCAGATTATTCCCCGCCTCCTTCGGCTGTAAATCTGACGGTTACAAATCAGAATCTTTCTGGTGGATCGTTCACTTTGGTTATTGATGAATCAACATGGTCTGTTCTGTCAACAGATTCTCAATTGGATATCAACGCTGCAAGCCCTGTTGGGTTCAGTGGAAACATTACGATAGCTATTCCCGCTAGCGGCTCAACGCCAGCGCAAGATCTAATTGTGTTCTTGCTATTTTTAGTGAGATCAAATGGAGTTACAAATTGAGCGGCATAACTTTAGTCATTGACCAAGGGGTGATTGGGCCTACCGGTCCGCAAGGCATTACTGGTCCGACCGGAGCATCTGGGCCCACAGGTGCTACCGGGGCTCAAGGCATGTCTGGGCCTACAGGCGCGATTGGTCCGACCGGGGCGCAAGGCCCGACAGGACCTACGGGCGCTCAAGGCAATTCGATTACGGGTCCAACCGGGGCGCAAGGCCCGACTGGATCTGCTTCTACGGTTGCCGGGCCAACAGGCCCAACTGGAGCGCAGGGTGACATTGGAAACACGGGTCCAACCGGAGTTCAAGGCCCGACTGGACCTACCGGAGATACCGGCCCCACCGGTCCTGCGGGTGGACCGACCGGTCCTACGGGAGCCTCCGTAACGGGTCCGACCGGCCCGACGGGTGCTTCTGGAAGTTCTGGAAGCGCTGGCCCGACGGGTCCTACGGGCAGCAATGGTGCAAACGGCCCTACAGGACCAACCGGCGCTAGCGGATCTGCTGGGGTTACTGGTCCAACAGGTCCTACCGGTGCTGCATCTACGGTTGCTGGCCCTACCGGACCTACGGGTAATTTTGGGC
>Ga0129336_10002954_pt1 | contig 10494 bp, 14 predicted proteins | sample CPB6_02_DNA_FD_96878 | JGI IMG/M metagenome (GOLD analysis project Ga0129336, IMG submission 96878) | Freshwater to marine salinity gradient microbial communities from Chesapeake Bay, USA - CPBay_Sum_0.6_0.2_DNA | ecosystem: Environmental > Aquatic > Marine > Coastal | place: USA: Chesapeake...
AAAAAAAAGTAAAAAACGGGGAGAGAGACTGAGGGAGTCTAGAGTCTAGACCGGCGGTGCCCCATACGCGTACCCAATGTCACGCTTCAGGATTCACGACAAGTTTGTCGCATGATGGCAGCGGGCCCAACCGCAGGCCCACCCACGGGGGGTAGCCAGCGTCGAACACTTAATTAAACCCTTTCACATTTTTTTACCAAAACTATCGGACCTACCCCAAAGGAGACTCGAACTCCTACACCCGATCTTCGGGATGCTCACCGATTACATCATTGGGGTAGGCCCACTAGGATGCCCTACAATCGATTCGGCGGTCTAACCTAGGCTCCGTCCTCACCCAGCCATTCAAATCGATCTGGGGGGATCCTAGGGCCATTAGGAAAGACCTGCTCAACTAGGGCAGGATTTTGGGCCATGATCTGGCACAGAGAGGTCTCTAGGGTACGGATACAGGACTCTGAAAGACGCAAGCCGTATACCTCAGAGATCATCTCAAGGACTTCGTGAAGAAGAGTACTAGAAAGTAAACTTCCACTTAGTTGATCTGATATCTCAATCTTGAGTTCAGGACTAAAGTGAAACATCCCAAGTTCATCCTTGGGCATTTTAGTGAATACTACAGGGATCTTATAGGGAGCCCAGTGGATGTGCATTAGTTATCCGCAGGGGTGGGGATCTTGAGGGGAGAGGTGGGAGTCTCACGCATCTGCATAATGCTAGGAGCAACAATGGTTTGAATCAGCAGTTGAAGTAGTTGCTTCTGCATCCACGAGATGGGGGAATCTGGTTGGGACTTCAGGAAAGAAGCAGAGGGAACTCCACCATACATGGGGCCATCCCCACCACCTTCTTCCTGACCGGGACCAATAGGGGGTTCATCAGCCATGTTGTCTCCTAGTGTTTGGCGCGGTTAACAGAACGATGGACAATCCGAAGATTACTCATAGAGTTATTTCGTGGATTGCCATCCTTGTGATCAATGTCCATCTTAGAGTGTTTTCGGACCTTACCATCTCTGAGGGCCTTGCGGCGAACCTTGTTACGAGAAGCACGGTCTTTCTTGTACTTCTCAGTACCGTGATACTTCTCGTACTCTTCTTTGTAGTTTCTAGCCATTACTTGCCCTTCTTGGCAATCTTCATCAGGCCCTTCTTCTGAAGAAGTGAGGTGGCAATGGCGTAAGCCTTGGACTCTTCCATGCCCTTCTTCTTCATCGAAGACACCATCTTTTCCAGTTTCTTAGGCATTCTTGACCTTCGCTTCCTTGGTGTTGGAGACAAATTGCTTGGACTTGCCTTCTCGCTTCTTCTTCTTGGCCGTGGCTGCTCGCTGAGAAATACTCAGAGACCGGGCCTTGGCAAGAGGAAGACAACGATCAGGATTAGACTTGTCCTTGCTAGTACCGCATGCACCTGCAATCTTACCAGAAGGCGTAATACGGACCCACTTTTGAGCCCGCCACTTGGCCAATTCACCCATTCTTCTTGCCCTTCTTCTGGACCTTTAGACGCCCAAAACCGGGCTCTTTGCAGTACCTAGAGGCCCCCATGGCAGCATAAGCGGACCATTTGCCATACTTACGCATAGCCCATGCCTTGCCTTCAGGACAGATCTTGGCCATATTGGATTATCTTTGCTATAAAAAGAAATAAGTGTAGCAGTTTCTTACCAAGCCCTACAAGACCAGTACCTAGCCTTGGTCTTGGGGCCGGGGTTGTCGCAGTTGTGTCGAGCCCGGAAGTTCTTACGACGACCCGGGATGTGTTTCTTGATCTTCATGTTGGGGTCGCCAAAACGAACGATCTTGGTCTTATCCCCATCCTTGACACACACGGCTGACTTCTTAGGACCGCCGGGGGTACGGAAGGGTTTATTCAGGGACCTACCCTTGCAGGGACTTGCCATATTATCGCCTCATTACTTCCATGACTTCGGGGGGAACAATGTCCTTGAGTTCACGCATGGCCTTGGCCAGATCCTTGGACTCATGGAGGTGGTTCTTACTCCTTAGATGATCCTCGTAACACACCAGAACCGTACAGGCAGCGACCAGAAGATTATTGGTCCACTCATCCAGTTCTACATCCATGTGTTACCCCTAGGCTTTCTGCCTACAGCGTGTTGCATAAACTTTTCTAGTTCAGCATCCAAAAGGTCAGCCTTCCGGATTGCCATCTTTCGGTTGACATCTTGGGCCATTCGTTCCACCCAAAAAGCCACAGCCATGGCCAAAACATCAATTCTATCGTCATAAGCCAAGGCCCCCTTGGTCCTAGTCATACGACTCAACTGCCACATAAGGCTGTACTGAAGAGCCTTCTCGGTGGCGTACTGCTTAGTGGACTCGTAGTCATCTCGAATAACACCAAGGTCAAAAACCAGACGATGCTGATTCATAACCGGCTCTAGGGTATCTACGATCCGCCGCTCTTTCTGAACATTATGCCGGACCTCTTCGGTCGTACATGGGTAAATCTTGGCTAGATATGGCTTCAGAAGTTCAGTAAACATGCCATCGCCAAAGTTTGACTCGACAATAATCTGGTTTACAGCGTTTCGTTTGGCGATGTTAACCAGTTTAGTCATGGTTTCTTCTGCGTAACCACCCTTGAGTCCACCAGCAGCAGTGACATACAGGAAGCCATTCAACATCTTAACTACGGCATAGGCAGTTTCGTTGTCGCCTCGACCGCTGGGGTCAATAGCCATAATCCCGCCCTCATACGGAATCCACTTGCCGTGAATATCCATAGGGCCGTAATACCTGTCGCCATTGAATCCGACACACGGTATGTCTTTCACGACATTGTTCAGGTTTGCCGCCCAGATGGGTTTTTCGGGAGCATTTTCTGGGTTCAAGCCAAGAACAATAAGGTCCGCCAACTTAAGCGGATACCTATCTGCATCGCTAAGGGTGCTATCCAGCATGAACTGGAGAGCAAAGCCAGTACGACCATAGGAGGCCTCACGCTCCATAAGGTCAATGGCATTAAACCGCCTAGGATCGGTTGGGTCGCCTTCCTTGCCCTCGGCCAGTGAAGGGGCCAACTTGTTGCCAAAAGCCGTCCTAAGACGATTATCGGGGAACCGGGCAGGCCAAATACGAGTGTCGTACCCCTTCTCATGCAACCCGTGGTAGATAGACTGCTCGGTCTGCGGAGTGCCTAGATAGATCACCTCCCCTCCGGGCTTGAGGACTGCTTCAAACTCGGCTACCGAAGCCTGCAACTTCTCCCGCATCAAAAAAGTTGCTGAGTTGTTTAAACTCTCGACATCGTCAGCAATAATAAGATCGCCACGGCTACCAGTAATCTGGCTCGTAATTCCCTTAGATACCACGCTGGGAGCCTGCGACGCTGGGGCGGGGCCAACATCAAAGGCAATCTTGGAGTTACGCTGGTCTTCCCTAGGCTTAAGGTGTTGACAAATGGGGATTTCATTAATCAGCCTTAGGGTGAAAGTACTGAAATCATCCGCCCGCTGCTTTGAAGCAGACACCACCAGAACATTTAGTTTTGGGTTGTGGAGGAGTCGGAAGACGACATAGGCGCTTGTAAGCCAACTTTTTCCGACCCCACGGAAGGCTTGAACCACTCGTCGGCGTGGCCCCTTCTGGAGATATTGAGCAATATCCAACTGGATGGGAGTCGGCTCAGGGAGCCCAAGATGATCCCACGCCAAGTAGACAAAATTCCTGAAGTCTTTGAGTTTTCGCTCAAGATCGTTCACGCGGCCTCTTCATCAAAAGGCATAATTTGGGCTAGATTAAGCATGGGCTGGCTTGCAGCGGGGGCACAATCAATCCCATTATCCTTGAGAAACTGCCTAGCAACATTAAGTTCTGTTGCCGACGCAGACCCATCTTGGATCTTCTTAAGCAGTTCTTCTGCTAGAGCGTTGTGGATTTGTTCAAGAATTTTCTTGTTCATTATTGGGCCGGAATATCGTTCAAAAGAACTGCGATTGTGTCGGGGGCCAAGTCAAATGGGTAGTACACAAATTCCTTGACATGGGTGTTGATGTGCCCCGTTGAACCGTCAAAGGAACCAACCCAAATCTGAGTCAGTTCTGATCCATTAGGAAACTCTCCCGGTGAATTTAGGGTTTCCAAGTCATAGACCGTAGTCCCATCGGAAATCCGCGAGTGGTAGGTTTCCGTAATGGTGTTGTAACTAAACACCGACCTTTGGCGGTCTGGCATGTAGGTGTTGAGGTTGAAACCAAATGTCTCCGTCCCTTCAACGACAACTTGCGTACTATATCCATCGCCTTCGATGACCCACGAATCGCCGTTGACGGCATCGGGATAAACAAATGAATATCCAATACCGAAGCCCGTTGGACGCGGACCGATGTCAACAACCATTGCTCCTGTATTTGAGTTATATGGGTTTGGGCCACCATATGAGAAGTTGACGGACAACTGGTCAGCCAGCCTTGTTGCTTGATTGGCTGCGGTAGGAATGTAACTGGTCGCCTCCAACCCGACTTCCAGTTGTGCCCCCCACGCTTCAATCTGATCTCCACTGGTGACGATGCGAATTCCAACCCTTGCACTTGTGGAACTTGAGGACACGCTATAACGAGCCCATGTTGAACTGATGGTAACGGTAGACCAAGTGGTTCCGTTATTCATCGTCAATTGAATATTACCAGAGCCAGATACCCGACGAAGCCAAACACTGAACACTCGATCTGTTGAGGATCCACTGGTAACCGCTGCGGTGCTGATTACAGTTCCATTGGCAGCAGAAGATGTAACTCTTAGGGCATTATTAGAGCCGTCTGGACTTGCATTATTAGTGCTGTTTCGAGTGATATTGGTGTCAGCCCAGTTGTTGTTTGTGCCTCCTGAGGTGGCAAAAGATTGGGACCAATTGACAAGGTTGGTCGCTTGGCCCTCAATCAAAAGACCGTCAAGATCGGTTCCAGCAGCATTCCATTCCCAGCGGGGCTCATTTCGACCAATGGTCCAAGCCGTAAAAGTTCCGCTGCCTGAAATTGAAGCAATGTTAAGAACCAAAGACTGAGAAACTTCATCGTAACTCGTTACCGTTCCCGTCATGGAATTAACACCGTTATTTACCACAACCTTATTTCCGGTTGCATAGCGGCGATCAATACCAGAGGTAGCGGACAAGATAAAAGTTTTAGACCCTGTTCCAATGACATTGCTGGTTGAAGACAGGTCAATACCAGACACATGTCCAGCGTCGTTTCGGTAGGTTCCTCCGCTGCCCCTTACAAAGGACATGATGTTGGGCAACACGCCTTCATACTCAGGAGCGGTAAACTTCAGATTGATCTTTGATCCATCAATGCTGACAAGATCAGACCTAGAATAGTTGTATCCATCTGAAGTAATGTATTGAAGTTCAGCGTTGGAAAGTTTCCGTGGCCAATACTTGATCTTGGAATAACAGCAATTAGCCCCAAACAAATTCAACTTAGTCAAATTTAGTGGAGCCTCAGCATTGTTGGAAACAGAAACGGCACTTCCATTTGCAGACATAGTTAGCGGCGAAGTTATTGAGTCGTAAGTGCCCGCCATACGATGAAATTTATCGACCGTCAAATCTACAACCTGCGTTGTGGAATAATTTGCGCCGTTCGGATTTGTGGCGCTCGAACTTGAGTACCAAATGGCGCTTCCTCGACCATTTAAAATAAAAATAAATCTATTCTTCCCATCGTAACTCGTTGGGTCAACGCGAAGAGAATGTCGATTTCCTGCCCGCTTTCGTTGTGGGCCAACTTCTTGCCAGAAAGTCCCCTCAGTTGAACTAAACCACGACGAAAAAGCCGTGCCGCTCATGTTACAAATATCTTCAGACCGCGCCGTCTGTCCGCCACCCAGTGTGGGATTATGGGGGATATAAGAACTAGCCGTCATTGATGTTGCGGCTTCAACCTGCGGTCCGAACACATACATATATGTGCCGTTAGCGCCGCTGTGTCGTACCAAAAGATCTGGGTTGGTGGCTGAAGAAGCAGTTGAGGTAAAACTATAACCAATTCGATACCACCCATTCTGAAACGATTCCACAAAAACACTGGCGGCATCAAGACCCTGTCCGGTAGCACTGGAAAGAGTGCAGCCAGAACTTGTCAATGAAAAAGTAACAACAGGTGCGGCGCCTCCGGTGGTTCCCCAATCTGTACCGATGTTATATTCAATAGAAGTCGTAACATCAACATCACCTCTCTTCACAAACACAGAAACAGCCCATCCAGTTGCGCCTCCAACACTTCCGGTGATGGCCCTAAACTTAGAATAACCAACCGAATCAGTTGTCTTAACAACTTTTGCGGCAGTGTTGGTTCCCATTGGGTCCAACACCTCGTTTGTGTTTTGAGTAACCGAAGTGGTGTTACCAGCCCTAATTCCGCCGCTGGAATAATTGATTGAACTTAGTTCAACCAAAAACCCAAGACGCTGCCTTGTAATTGGGTGATGGTCAAATCGTGGTTGGTTTGCGGCGGCAACCTTGATATATCCATCGGAATCAACATAAGTTGCCGTTGTCCCTGAGCGAGTAAAAGTAAATCGAGAGGTCAATTCAGCAGCCGACATCGCCGTAAAATCAAGACTAAGCGTTGAGCCGTCATCGACTGCCCCGGGGAATGGAACAACCGTTGTACGCTTCTTGTTTCTTGATGCTACGATCTTGTTCAAAGCCATTGAATTGGACTCCTAAAGATTACTCAATCACCCAAGCATTCAGGGTCAGGCCAGAAGAGTTAAGCACCTGAAGACGAATAGACTTCACCAGCGGAACCACTCGACACCACGAATTCATGGTCCCATTCACATACGAAGTATCTCCGGGCTTCATGGTTTCAATATCAAACCAAGTCGTACCGCCATCAAGCGAACCCTGAAGATAAGCGACAACACTACTCGTAGGACTAAGCCGGGCACCGTTGTGGGTAACAATCACAGTTCCATACTGATCCGGCTGAAGGTCTGGATTAAAGGTGGACGAGGTGTAAGTTGCGGCCCCAGCAGCAGAACTAGCAAGACGAATAACAGCCATTGTTTCTCCAATTTATTAGGGTTTGTTCCAAAACAGATTTAGCAAAGCCGAGGTACCAGCACCAACACTGGCTGCTAAACCTAGGGCAAACGAACGAGAATGTTCAAGGTTCCTCAGGCGTTCATCATGGGATTTAAGTTGCTCTTCTTGAAGGCGCTGCATCTGAAGAAGCGCATCGACTTTACCTTCAAGACGGCCAAGGGCCAAGAACAATTCGTCGTTCATGGCTTACGGGGCCAGACCGCTGAGGCGGCTACGGATGATGTAGTTCAGAACGATGGACGGCTGGACATTGATGGGATCAACAACATAGTTGTTGCCAAGCCCTCCCGCTTCATCAACACCCAACTCTTCTTGGCCTCCCGTTGCACCTAGGACCTTGGAGTCAATACCAGAGCCAGCAGTGGTCACACGGTCGGCAGAACCAGTCGTGGTGTCCTTGCCGATGACGACTCGACCACGGAGGTCGGGAAGGTTGAAAGTGGTAGTTCCGTTGCCGGATCCATAAGTCGTACCCAAGACAGCCCAGAGTTGCGATTCGATGTTTCGACTCACGGCCTGACCGTTGCAGAACAGCCAACCCGTGGGGGCTGTGGCTCCTGCGTAGGGAAAGATGCAGCCAACGGGAAGCCCTTGGTCCAAACCGATATTAATATAGGCGGTGTCCAGTGAGGCTTGCATTTCAGACAGATTATTGGCCGTCTTAAGAACGCCAGTAACCATACTTGGTTGTACTTTATTAAGAGACATTTATGACTCCTTAAGACATACGCTGAATAAAAGCCAGCACAAAGAATGGAGGAAGATTTGCGTTAGTTCCAGACGAGCCAGCAGATGCAATAGATCCCGTTAGGGTATGACCATGAGCACCAGCAGACGCCGCTGTACCACTCAGAGTATGTGTGTGGGCTCCCGCAGAACTTGTCGTGGCTGAACTTTGGGTATTACCCCCTGTACCCTGCCAATATGGTGGATTGGTACTGCTGGTCGTGCCCACTCCAAGGGTTGTCGTATGGGTGTGCGCCCCATCATTTGATGTACTACCTGTTACAGTGTGCGTGTGGGCTCCAGCCGAATCTGCGGTTCCACTAAACGAGTGCGTGTGCGAAACAGCGATTGAGTCTTTATTTCCACCGGTAGACAGCGTACTTCCAGTGATGCTTTCACGCCACGCACTTGTAGAATAGGCGTTACCTCCCAAGATGAACTTATTGCGGAGATCCGGGGTTCCGTTGGATCCATCGCACAACTGCCAATTTGAGGGGATAGATGCCGAAGATCCGTTCCACATGATGATTCCACCGATTGGAATCACTCCGGGACCCGAAATAACACCCGTCGAAGTAACCGTTCCAGCCACAGTAATGTTGGACCCAAACGAAACAGCATCGCTAAACGCGGCAACATTTCGTGTGGAGCCAAAGTTCCTGACCACAATATTGCCAGTACCAGCGTCGGGGGCAGTAAAAAATGAAAGCGTAGCGGGAGCGGTAATTGTGTAGTTTGTAGTTGGACGCTGAATGACCCCATCAACCTCAACGATGAACATTACAGCATCGGTGGTAGCGGGGGCCGGGCTCAAGGTAAAGGCCGTGGTGCTTCCATTACCATTAAAAACCCACGATTGAGGGGTTGCCATGGCAGAACCGTACAAGGAAATACCATCGACATAGCCCTTAGTGGCTGCGTCGGTCAGAGCCGTAGGCGTTCCAATATTTTGAATTCGCTTCGACTCAGCGTTCCAATGCAGGCCATCCGTAGTAGGCCCAAGGGCGCCACTACCCGTATCGTTGCCTTCCTGCGTAATATGCAGCAGACCACGACCAAGGTTGTCCAGATCTTCCTCAGTAAGGACCGAGCCATTATTGAAGTTGACAATATTGCTCTGGAATCCAGAAATGGTGGACGGAGTCTCTCTCTGAATCTTGATGATCTTCCCGTTAACCGGAGCCGTCGTAAAACGAACCAGCGGATTAACCGCCGTCAGATTCTGGAAGGTGTAGCCGGTGGTCTGCAAAACATCGTCAACATAGACCTTAATAAACCCGCTACTCACCCAACCATCAATTTGGGAGAAAGAAAAGTCGGTAGTACTACCGTTTGCGGTATGAAGTTGATAACTGTTGGGCATTAGATTGGCTCCTTAGATTCAGTTCCTTGGTTGTCTTTCAGGAAGATTCCATTCAGTTGCAATTTCATCTTCCGCAATATTAAAGTACTGCTTCAAAATGGGCATATTCTGGAAGGGAGTCAGCAGTCGGGCCTTATGAAGGGTAGACCGGGTAATGTCTCGTTCAAGGTCCAGCCCTGCCTGTTTGCCCACAGTAGCCCCATAGACATCGGTAAAGAGGTCAAAAGCACGGGATGCTACGGCCTGCCCCGGGAAACCATACCAATTCAACCCGCTATACCTATAGGGCGAGAAGACGGGATCCTTGTCCACGAGGGTAGTAAACAAAGAGTCGGTTCCAAGGCTGATAAGGAAGAACTCCGAAGGCCCCGTAAAGGCTCCACGAAGGCTTCCAGCCACGGTCAGAGTCTGCTCCAGTTCATCGGCTCGTTCCTTGTTCCCTGCCGCCTTCTGAGACCGCCAATCGCTGTAATTACGACCCCATTGGATTAGACCCGTAAGCATCAGCGTGGCCGAAATCTCTTGGGCAACCTTGGCTCCACCCCCACGATTAATCCGACTGGCGTTTTGAAGCAGGAAGTTATCAATACCCTTGAGATTAAAGGTACGGAATTGGGTCAACAGACGGCCGACAAAAGTAAAGGCGTACTTATGGAAATCGCCACGGGTAGGAATGTTCTGAATTCGGGTCGTAACCATTCGATCTACAAACCCACGAAGCAGATCCATTTCAACCGCATCAAGGTTTTGTAGGCCTACGACTCTGGCTCCAAGCATCCCATCCTTTGTCTGAGCATTACGCCCAACAAAGTTAATCAGCGTTTCATACTGCTCGGGTTCCAGACCCAAGGCTCGAATCGTGGCGTTGTCTAGCCGCTTCACCCCACGAGAAACATCATAGAGGTGTTGAAGAGTAGTTGCAGCGGTCAACTGTTGCGTAAAACTTGTGATGGGGGCTAGACCACTGATGTCGGACATGATGTTTGCCGTCCCATCCAACAGCCGTTTAGTACCCCTATAAAGCATATTCCCAACGCCGCTTTCGTCATACTGGTACCGATCTCCGGTCACATCAAACAAAGCCCGGCGCAGGCGGTCAGTAGACGGGGAAAACCACGAGTCAATAAATGAAGAGAAGTTTTCAGCCGGTCGGTCAAGGTTGCGGAAGTTAGTCAACATGTCCTTGATAATGGGCATCTGCTGTACCGTTCGGCGCCACCCAAGGGTTCCGATGATTCGAGCCAACTCTCCAACAGCAGCCAACCCGAACTGACCTCCGGTTACCAAGTAACCATAAGGAAGGGCAATCCCAAGGGTCTTATCGAA
>Ga0129336_10002956_pt1 | contig 10492 bp, 8 predicted proteins | sample CPB6_02_DNA_FD_96878 | JGI IMG/M metagenome (GOLD analysis project Ga0129336, IMG submission 96878) | Freshwater to marine salinity gradient microbial communities from Chesapeake Bay, USA - CPBay_Sum_0.6_0.2_DNA | ecosystem: Environmental > Aquatic > Marine > Coastal | place: USA: Chesapeake Bay...
GTAACGCTCGACGTTGCGACCCTTGACGTAGTCGAGAAGACGACGACGACGGCCGACCATCATGAGCAGCCCACGACGGCTGTGGTGATCGTGGGGGTGAGCCTTCAGGTGGTCGGTGAGATGGTTGATGCGCTCGCTGAGGAGAGCGATCTGCACCTCGGGCGAACCGGTATCGGTCGCGTGCGCGCGGTGCTGTGAGATGGTGTCAGCCTTGGGGGTGCCAGCCATGGCGGTCCCTGCCTTCCGTGTATGTAGGTGTCGGAGGTCGCTCGGGCCGGTGGCCCCAGCATCACGCCGGAGTCGGAACCCCAACGGACGCTGGCAAGCCTACGGGGGCAGAACGGGTGTTCCACCGGGGTTGGGACTCACCCGAGCCAGGACTCGGCCCCACAGCCGTTCGATTGCATTGTGACGTAGAGCGTGACACGGGTGGTCTCTTGCGTGGTGACGTTCGTGATGATGATGGTCCACATGGCGTCTCCCTCCACGTCAGGACCCAATGGTTGCACCTGAGGGACGAAAACCCCTTCGACAACATCAACCTGGGCCACTCCCGACTCCGATATCACCGAGGCCCAGACCGAGTACGGGTACTCGGTCTCCACATCGACGCCGTGCTTCAGAGTGGTGCCCGCGTCGTCCCAGCAAGCAACACCGATGTCGCCCGTTGCCCAGCTGTAGACGTAGAGGTTGGCGCCCGACCGGGACCAGGGCAACGTGCCTCCCATGGATGAGCCACCTACCGAGGTGACTCCGGCGCCGGATGGACCCTGAACACCTTGAGGCCCTTGCGCACCCGGCGCCCCTTGCGCACCCGGCGCCCCTGCCGGTCCCTGAATTCCTTGTGGTCCCTGAACACCTTGTGGTCCCGCGGGACCGGTCAGACCCTGCGCGCCGCCGCCACCGGTTTGAAAGTACCCGACGACATCCACCAGCACGTCGGCGATCCCATACACGTAAATGCAGACCGCCCCCGCCGAGGAAAGCGCGGAGGTCACGGCGTTGGGGACCGTTTGGCCCGTCACGAAGTTGAGGTTCGACGCATCCGGCAGGGTTCCACAGGGATACACCGTGACGTACCCGCCCGACGATGACGCCCGCGTCGTGGTGACCGTCACGTTGAGCGAGACTCCCGTCGCCCCCGTGGGCACCACCTGCATGTTGCCCTCCAAGGTGGGAATCGTTCCCGTGACCTGCAGCGTGCGCGCCGCGGCGGTTCCGTCGAGTGCTCCCAATCGAGCAGTCGAACGTGTGTCGAGAATTCGAACGGGCGACACCGGCACGAAGACCGATCCCGACGACGAGGTGGCTTGAACCACCGCGAGAGAACCACCTCCCAGTGCCACGGCCACCGCGGCCCCGATCGCAGCCCAACGCGCTCGAACCATTCGTGACGACCCCGCCTCAACCTTGGACATTTCACGCCTTTCGGACCGCTCCCTCACCGCGGAGTATCACAAATTCTACTCCCGTGGCGTCGAAGGTGCCAGAGTGAGTGACTGTTCCGTCGGCCGATGGTTGGTGAGACCCGTCTCGCCGAGCAGGGTCGAACGTTTGGAAACGTCCGATTCGCCCCTTGTGTCAGGATTCGTGGGTGGAGCCCAACACGACGCCGGTCGAAGGCAACCCGACATCTCCTGGATCGGGCACTCCACGAGGAAAGGAATCCCCATGAGCCTTATCTACCGGGCCGTCTGGAACGACGACGGGGTGGTGGCGACGCAGCACCTTCTCGACCAGTTCGTGCTGTGGTGCCGTGGGAAGGGATTCGGCCAGCAGCAGATTCCTGAACGTGGTCGTATCGATGACCCTGACAACAAGAGATGGATCGACGTTCGGCGAGCCGAGGTCGAATACGGGTCCGCCGTGCGGTGCACTCTTCAGGAGGCCGACAACGAACGCATCTGGACCACAACCGCAACCGCATTGAGCTCCTCGACGACGCAGACCTTCTGGATCGACCTCGAACTGCACAACCCGGATGATCGTCCCGTCGAGACGTCCGCACCTCGACTGGTTCGGGAGTTGATCGCCAATGGAGTCAATCCCATGCGTAGCGGAGTTTCTCTGTCGAACCGCCCTCAGGTCATCGGTCCCGGAGATGCTCGCAAGGTGTTCGACGCGCTGTCATCGGAATCCTCGACGTTGCCCGTCATCATCTTTTCTGCCGACAACCACTCGCGACCAGAGGTCACGATCGAACGGGCCGAGAAGGCTGCCGGCGCCCTGTGCGGAATCGCTCGGGTGTTTGCACTCTCCCCTGCCGCCGGAGTCGCCTTCGAACAACTGATCCCGGCGGGCTTTCACACCTATGGCGGCGCCGTTCGGGTGTACCTGCCGAAGGTGAACTTCGAAGATCCCACCGACAGCACCCGCCATCGGTGGTTCGGACTCCCCATCATCTCGAAACACCCCCGACGCGCCGCCAGTCTCCTCGCACGACACGTTCTTCGTCTCGGACAACATGCCGATGAACCCGACGAGTGGGAAAGCATGTCGTCACTGCTCCGACGACCGACCGAGGAGGAAATCGAAGCCCGCAAGGCATCGATCGTCGCGAAGATTTCGTCCGCCTCGCCAGACGAAATCATCCAAGAACGAGCGCGGTCCTCTGAACTTGCCGAACTTCTCGCCATTGCGGAGATCGAAAACGAGCAATTCCGCAACGATTTGGCTTCAACGAAATCAGCTGTTTACCAGTTGGAATTCCGACTGCTGGAAATGGAGGACGACAACGCGCAACTTCGTGCGGAGAATCGAAATCTGAACCACACCATTCGGGCCATCAACAACCCACACGCCGCGGAGCACACAGACCCCGCGATTGTCGATCCGAATTCCCTCGATGATCCGTCGGACTTCGAAACCGTCCTCGAATTGGCCCGAGTGCACTTGGCTTTGGTCTCCATTCCTGATGGCGCGCTGCGTGACGTCGAAGTGCTCGAGGCCACGGCAAAAGGCGAGATCTGGGCCAGCGATACGTGGAAAGGGCTATTGGCCCTCCACAACTACGCATCCGACAACAGGCGCGGTATCGACACCGGCGGGTTCTATGTCTGGTGCCAAAAAGGCAACGGTTGGTCCGAGGACAAGCTGACGATGAAGGAGAGCGACACCGTTGTGCAGGATCGCGCCTTGGGCGACAAGCGAATCTTCCCCGTCGACCCGGCGATCTCAGCGACGGGAACCATCGAGATGGAAGCGCACCTGAAGATTCAGAAAGGCGGCGGTAGCAACATCCCACGCCTCTACTTCCTCGACGACTCCCGTGGTGCGACCGGCAAGATCCATGTGGGCTTCATCGGCCCGCACTACCTGGTTCCGAACACGAAGTCCTGACTCTGCGAATCGGTCGTTCTGGTGGACCGGCGTGACGTCCCGCATCGTCGAACCAGTCACGTCTCCAACGAATCCAAAGCCCCGACCACATCCGAAAGACGGGGCGAATCCCCTTGCGCGCCAATGATGGCATCGGACATCGGCGATACCCTGACCCCATGTTCACGGGCATCGTCGAAGAGTTAGGCACGGTGTTGTCGTCCCGGCCGGTCACCTCCGAGTGGGGTGCCGGTGTGCGCCTACGAATCGCCGCTTCCACCGTGTTGGAGGGTTCCGGACTGGGTGCCTCCATCGCCGTCAACGGCTGCTGCCTCACGTTGGTCGACCAGGGTGTCGACGCCGGCTCGGGCTGGTGGGACACCGACGTGTCGCAGGAGACCCTCGACCGCACCACCACCGGTTCACTACAGGTAGGCGACCGTGTGAACCTGGAGCGGCCGATGGCCCTGGGTGATCGCCTGGGCGGCCACATGGTGCTCGGCCACGTCGACGGTGTGGGCGAGGTGGTCTCCCCCGCCCCCGACCTGGTGGTGCGCGTGCCCGCGTCGATGATGCGCTATCTGGTGGAGAAGGGTTCGGTGACCGTGGACGGCATTTCGCTGACCGCTTTCGACATCACCGACGACACTTTCCGCGTGGCCGTGATTCCGCACACCGCCGAGGTGACCACACTCGGTTTTCGACCCGCCGGCTCCAAGGTGAACCTGGAGATGGACGTGTTGGCCAAGCACATCGAGCGCTTGGTCGCCCCGTACCAGAAGTAGTCAGCCGATCATCGATCCCAAGTCCGGGACCGGTTTTTCTCCAGTTTCAACGTGGCGGCCTCGATTGGATCGATGCCAGCCACCGAGCACAACCTCAAGAGATAAATCAACACATCTGCCACCTCATCGGACAGCGCCTCCCGAATCTCCGAGTTGACCACAGCCTCCGACGATTCCGAAGGAGACATCCATTGAAAGATCTCCATCAGCTCAGCTGCTTCGATGGAAACGGACATTGACAGAAGGCTCGGAGTGTGGAAACGAGACCAATCCCGCTCCCGGGCGAAGTCATCGATCGACTTCATCAAATCATCCAAGCGATCACGCGGCATATCGCGACAATAAACGGTTCAGTGTCGCGTGGCGAGTAACTCTTGGAAGCGAACCGACAACGCCTCGTCGGCAAAGTACACGAAACACCCTTTCATCCCGCGAGTCATCAACGTGCGATACGTGTTGCGGATGATCAGGTCCGCGCGCCTGGTCGCGTCATCGGGATTCTCTTTGAGTGCTTTCTTGAATCCATGCAGAGACTTGTCGGTCTTGGCTCGCGCCGACGGATCGGTCCTGATACCGCCGTCTCGAAACACCATGTCCGGCCCGACGATCACTCCCACATAATCGAGTTCCAATCCTTGGCAGGTGTGGATGCAGCCGACCTCACTGATCGACTCGTCCTTGACGATCCACGCCGACCCGTGGGTCTGGAGATTCCAGTCCGCCTCGAATTCGAACTCGGGAAAGACGATGTCGGACTTGTCGGGATTCTTCCGGCTGATCCAATCCCAGCAGTACCCTGCGACCATCCGAGACTTCCCGTTCTGGGAATTTCGTTGCTTAATGGCCTCGAACAACTTCGCCGGATCCTCGAACACCCTGAAGTCGAATCGTGATGTCGAGAAGTAGGACTCAGCCTCCGGCGCAACACCTAATGTCCCGTCGATCCATGCCATGTAGTCATCAGAACCACCACACCGGAATTGAGACGACAATTCGAGGTGATCAACGTCCGCCCCAGCCTCCGATGCAAACTCCTCGATAGCGGCGATCTCACCGATGTCGAGCCATGTCACCTTTTGTGCCTCGTCGATGAAGAAGACCACGGTTCGTGCGGCATCGATGATTTCCTTGATCTGATTGACGCCGCCCTTCGCGTACTGCGAACGGAGTTTCAGGCGATGCGCTTCGTCGACCAGCAGCACGTCATACGAGTCGCGACCCACACCGGTGTACGACGCGGAGCCGCTGAACAGCTGTCGCACGTCCCCGCCGGGAATCGCACCCTTCAGTTTCTCCTCGAATACCGCTCGCGGAGCAGCATTCGGTGTCACGTACCGCACATTCATGCGCAAGGCCGACAACTTCGACAGCGCGTTCAATGCGATCACCGACTTACCCGTTCCGGGACCGCCTTTCACCACCAATACCTGCTTGCCGTCGACCATTCCCCGCGTCGCGGTGTTGACGATGGTCTCCATGACCGTCTTCTGCTCGTCGAGAAGAACAAACTCTTCATTACCGTTCAACATTCGACCAATGGACTCCGCCAATTGGTTGGAGGGACGAACCGGCGAAGAATCGATCCTCCTCATGACGTCCGCACTGGAGCCCCGAACAATTCTCTCCTTCACGAACTTTCTCAGTTGTGCAAATTCGCCCTTCTTGAAGACCGGCGAACGTTGCGTGAGGTGATCGAATTTCGCGTCACGCAATACCAAGTCACTGACGCAATTGTGAAGGTAGGCACAGGATTCGACCGAAAAATCGTTCTCGTAGACGTATTCGTTGAACTGACTCAGATGGCTCGCGTAACTCCACGCCTGATAGGACGGATGCCTCTCGTCTCGCTTCGCACCACCCACGAATGTCTTCACGTGATCGGCAAGAGCCGAGTGCTCGACATCGGACCATTGCTTGAGTTCGATGATGACGAGCGACCCTCGCCCGTCGGAACCCTCTCCTTGGATCAGGAAGTCGATACGGAACCGTCTCCCATTGAGCCGGTACTCGATTGCCACCGTCGCGTCACCCGGGATGTCCGGATCATTCATCACGTGGTACATCGCATTTCCCAGTGAGTTCCTCCATGCCTCGAACTCACTTCTTCCCACGGTCAAATTGAGTAGCTCCTTGACCTTCTCCGAGACCTTGTCTTCGATGACCGGCGCATCTTGGAGAAACTGTTGTTTGGATGCGAGGTAGGCGAGCATTAGTGATCGGGTCCGCGGGCTCAGCCGATTTCCGCCGGCGACAGCGCACGGCCGATTCGACGTACCGACAACGCGGCCAAAACCGATGCAACTCCGACGAGTAATGCTCCGATCCCTCCAACGCGGATAAAGGTCACGTACTCGTCAGGAAGTACATCCTCAGAGTTCGCTGATCTGATAGCGAAAAGCATCGTTTGCCCTGCGGCATACAAGGACCACCAAACGACAATCATCTTGTTGAACGAAACTTGACGCCAATCCTCTGCTACCAAACCGTCGACACGCCGCGCCGACGAGATTCGGTCTGTTTCCACCCACACCATCGGCGTGATGATCGCGTTAGCGATCGGGATGAACCAGGCACCGACTGTCCAGCCCCGCGACCACTTGCGCGGACCGCCCCAGATGGTGGTACACGCCTTATGCGCTCGGAACGAGAAAACGATTAGAAGAACAAAAGCCGCAATAGAGAGAAGATAGAAGAATCCCAAAGCAGAAAGATAGAAGTTCTCCGCATCTAGAGCGTCGTCGAGGTTCGCAAACCGGCCACCGTTGAGATAGTTCTGAAACTCGGTTGCCGTCAGTAACGCTCCGCTTCCTCCGAGAAAAGAGGCAAAGCTTGCCAAGTAGAGAACTACCTGCAACCACACGGAAAGTGCTGGGCTCAGGGTCTCTTTGCGCACGAAGTGCTTCGCTGACCAACCCGGAGGCGGAGGCGGAGGGAGCATCCCATTTGTTTCACTCATGCCCGAACCATAAGCCGAGCTTGAACACTCGTTGAGCATGACGCCACCGACCGCTCACACTGTTTTCGAACGGCCATGTCATCGGCGTCAACCGCGTCACACCCATGGTTTACGATGCGAACATACGTTCGTAGTGAACGAACAACCGACAACGAACAACCGGCGCTCGGGAAAGGAGCACGCGATGAAGACCAGCACTCTTGCCAGCGGTACCTCGTCCGCTCCCCTTGCCGGCCTCACCTTGGCCGACGCCCGGGCTGAACTGGCCCACCTCAAGCGCGAGCGATCAATCCTCGACGCGCGCATTCTGGCCGTGGTCGCCCACATCGATTCGCTGGCCACTGCCGAACGCCCCGAGTACGCCATCCCCGAACGCGAGCTCATGGCGCACGCCGGCATGTCCGGTCGCGAGGCCCGCGAGGCCGTGGCCCGTTCGCTGGTCTCCGAAAGCGCCCCCGCGTTCGCCGACGCCCTCGCCAATGGCGACACCACCGCGGCCCACCTCGATGCCGTGGGTCGCGGGCTCAAGATCGCCGGCTCCGATCGCGAGGCTTTCCTCGCGCACATCCCCCACCTCGCCGAGGCCGCCACCAAGCTCACCATCGGCGAGTTCAACACTCTCGTGAAGGAAACCGCCAAGTCCGTGCAGTCCGACGGCGGGCTGGCCACTTTCGAACGTCAACAGCGTGAGACCTACCTCAAGACCTGGACCGACCATGACGGCATGGTTCAGGTTCGCGGCCAGTTCGACCCCGTCAATGGCGCGGCGTTCGCGTCGTTGGTCGAACAACAGAAAGAGCGCATGTTCCACTCCGGTGATCGCGATGTTCCCGTGAACGTCGCACCGGGCATCGAGCCCAACGATCACCGCCGGGCCCACGCCCTACTGGCCCTCGTCAACCACGTGCCCTCCACCGACGACGTTGTTCGCCCCCAACGAGCCGAAGTGGTCGTGCACATCGACCTCGCCACGTTGGTCGACGGATTGCACGAGCACGGCGAAAGCCGAACGACCTGGGGAGCCGACATTCCTCCCGAAACAGCCCGACGGTTGGCCTGCGAAGCCGACATCATCCCGGTGGTCTTCGACGGATACGGCGTTCCCATAGATGTGGGTCGGGCGAAACGTCTCGCCACCATTCATCAACGACGAGCACTGGAAGCCACCCACACCACGTGCGCCATCCCCGACTGCGACGTGCCGTTCCACCGTTGCCAGATCCACCACATCGACTACTGGGAGAACGGCGGTCGCACCGACATGGACAACCAGATTCCGCTGTGCTCCAAGCATCACCATGCCGCCCACGAAGGCGGCTGGAAACTGTCGCTCGACCCCCGCACCCGGGAACTCACCGTCGTGATCCGACAGTGAGCGACCCGACGCGCGAGCGTCACGCGGCGGCGGGCGCCTTGCGCTTGCGGATCTTGGCCACGCCCCGCTGACTGGCAAGGGCCACGGCGATGATCAACGTGGTTCCCTGGAACATCGGGTTCACCCAGTACGAGTCGGTGCCGACCACCAGCTGCAAGCCCTTGATGCCGAAGGCCAGAGCGAACAAAGCGATGAAAGTTCCACCCACGTTCGGACGGCCCTTCAGCTGCGAAGCACCGAAGAACACCGCGGCGATGGCCGGGAAGAGGTAATTCGGTCCGGTCGCCGAGGTGAACAAGCCCACCTTGGCGCTCAACACCACGCCGGCGATTCCCGCCATTGTCGACGACGCGATCAGCGATCCCCACACGATGCGGTTCGTACGCACACCAGCCAGTCGTGCCGCTTCGGGGTTTCCGCCCGTCGCATAAATGAAGCGACCGACCGGCGTGTGCTCGAGGACGAACCAACAGATCAAGCCGAGTACCGCAAGGTAATAGAAGACCACCGGGATGCCCAACAGATCGCCACGACCGAAACGCTCGAAGGTGCTCGAGAACGTGCCCGTGATCTGACGGTTGAACGACAGCTTCAACACGATCGCACTCACGACCTGGCCGATGCCGAGGGTGGCGATGAACGAGTTCACCTTCAGTTTGACCACCACGAATCCGGAGATCACCCCCACACACATGCACGCCAGCACGGCGATGAGGGCCGCGTACCCCACCGGCATGTTGAAAGACCGACTCTTCTCATCGGAGAGGAAACACGTGATCACCACCGACAACGACATGACCGCTCCGATGGAAAGGTCGAACGTCGAAGCGCAGAACGGGATGAGGAACGCCAACGCCAGGATTCCGACGGCCACGTTCTCGCCCATGATCAACTTCGCGCTGGCCACGCTGAGGAACGTGTCGGTCTTCCAGATTCCGAAGATCACCATGAAGGCGCCCCACAGGTACAAGGCGCTGAAGCGATCCAATCCCAACTTGGCCAGCAACGACTTCTGCGGGGCTCCCGCGGGACGGGCGGCGGCGGTCGCGGTTTCCGTGTTTCCTGACATCTCTTTCCCCTCGCTTTAGATACTTGCGTTCACTTGTGAGCCACGAGGCTCGAACCGGCCAACAACACTTGATCGACGCGCTCGGCCATGGAACCGGCACCGGAACCACCGTTTCGCAACACCGTGTCCACGATGGCGCCCTTGTGCATCACGATCACGCGATCGCACAGTCGAGCCAACTCGGCGGAGTCCGTGGACGCCACCACCACGGCCGAACCCGACGCGGCGGCCGAGTCGACGAAGGTGTGGATTTCTTCCTTGGCCCCGATGTCGACGCCCTGCGTGGGCTCGTCCAACAACAGAACCTTCGGATTCAGACGGAAACTGCGCGACATCATCACTTTTTGCTGATTTCCGCCGGACAGGGTGCTGACGGGCGCCTCACTGCCGGTGGTCACCACCGACAAGCTGCGGATCCACTCGTTGGCCTCGGCCTTTTCCTTCTTGTGGTTCAGCCGCAGCCCGGTCTTGTTGCGCTTCACGTCGGCGATGGTGGTGTTCGAGCGCACGCTCATCATCGAGATGATGCCGTTGCGCAAGCGATCCGCCGGAACGAACGCCAAGCCGGAGGCGATGGAGACACCGGGATCGCCCGATGGCAAGGAGACGCCGTCGATGGTGACGTCGCCGAATCGATCGATGGCCCCCGACAGCGACGGGATCAACGTGTCACGGCCCGAACCGGTCAACCCGGCCACGCCCAGAACCTCGCCCGGGCGGACCTCGAACGACACGTCGTTCAGTCCGAGTCCGGTCAGCCCCGACACCGCGAGGCGCGGAGCCGAACTGGCGTCGATCGTGCGATCGACGGATGCCGCGGTCACCTTGTGTCCGACGATCAATTCGATGAGCGACGACATGTCGAGTTCGGAGGTGTTGCGGGTGGCGACCACGCGCGCGTCACGCAACACGGTCACGCGATCGGCGATCTCGAACACTTCCTCCAGGTGATGCGACACGAACACCACCGAGATGCCGCGGGCCTTCAA
>Ga0129336_10002962_pt1 | contig 10489 bp, 10 predicted proteins | sample CPB6_02_DNA_FD_96878 | JGI IMG/M metagenome (GOLD analysis project Ga0129336, IMG submission 96878) | Freshwater to marine salinity gradient microbial communities from Chesapeake Bay, USA - CPBay_Sum_0.6_0.2_DNA | ecosystem: Environmental > Aquatic > Marine > Coastal | place: USA: Chesapeake...
ATGGGCCAATCAAACGGCATCTTTCGTTATCGTTGAAACCGTTTTCGGCAAGGGCGACATAAAAAATATCTGCGTGAATACTCTTCAAACAACGGAGCAGATCTTTAAGAATAGATAGTGCAAGAAAACGTCTTTTGTCAGGAATTTTATTCATTTTAATTCAACGGCTAGATGCATTCATCAAAGACCTTTTGGCGGTGATGCGTTTTTCGAGTTCATCTGCTTCAAGACACGACTCTCGTTGTGCGACTATTTCGCTCCAAATTTTTGCGTTGGCGTGGTTATAACGATTGATTTCCTGCCACTTCACATCACCGATACTGTCCTTGATTTTTTTTGCGGCGGCTGAAGAAAGTAAAGCGACATATTCTGGGGTAAAACTGTCATCTAAGACACCCATTTGAACAAAGCCCAACCTGTAGTATAGAAGGCGTAATGCAGGTATTAAAATCGGTTCAAGATTATCATCGAGTCCAACATAGGATAATTCTTTTCTCCAATCTTTTGAGACTAGTCCAGAATAACGGATTTCCGAATTACTCGACCAAATTGCGCGACCATACAGGAAAGCAAATCCAGAAAGTTCTAGAACTTGCCGCCAAAGCTCCTCCACTAACATTCGCTTGATTTCGAAGAATGATCCCTGCCGATCAGTTTCTCTAATTAAAAACAAAACATGAAGTGCGGGTTGTCCAAAGTCAGTTTCCTCAATGAGGCGAAACTGCAATCGAAAACCTTCTTTTTTGTTTCTTAATTCGTAGACTTCTTCAGATCTCTCTTCTTCACGGGATAGATTTGTCCCAGTGTATAGAATCTTGAATGCGTTACCGCAATGTAAGGAGTAACCCTCTAGCCCTGATCGCTTGAGCGTCTTCAGGATTTTAGAAACAAAAGGATTTTGATGTGTTTGGCTAGCCGCATCAGAAAATCCATAACGGGTGATAGTTGGCGATTGATTATGAATGGCGCGGCGAACTGGCTCAAAGGCTTTTGCCCTTTCTTTTGCAAGAGGATCAAAGGAATTTATTGTTTTATCACAGACGCTGAAATCATTTGCTAATACTCTTTCCAGAAAATCCATTCACTATCTTTTACACAAGAAAACCGATATGTTTACAGTCATTACGAAATTTTTTTAAGAAATTTTGGAAATCTGATTTTAGTTTTATATTATAAATTAACGGCTCTTAGATATTACACTGCATGTGCGGCTAAAGATCGAGTAGCTTACGATGAATAAGAAACCCTAATGGGTTTCATCTCCTTTGGTTTAAACGAAACGATGACAACCATACTTCCACCAAACACCGTTCCAGAATTTCATTTTTTCAAGCGATACCGATACGATTGGCATCTTGTGTTTTACTGTCATGATGACGGATCGTTCTTTGCGAGTCAACGTGAGGCTGCTTACACAAAAAGAGAAAGTCAGGCGCGAGATTTCATGAACAGAGTTCAGAGAAGGCTAGGTCTTAGGCAAAAGGAAATGATTTTTTTCGCAACAACTGAATTTGGAGATACTGGTAACGGACACTTACATCTACTAATTTCTATGGATGGCTTAAGAAAAAAATGCCGACTAGATAAGATTGAATATTGCACCAACCAAATTTCTCATATCTTAGATATTGTTCGTAGCGAAATTTTTCCAACTAGTATCAAGATCGGATATGAACCAATACTGTCTGACGAAGATAGTCAAAAGCGATTACTTTCTTATGTATGTAAGAAAGAAGATCAGCGAGATTACAAGCATTGTTTTTACTCAAGGTGCATTAAATGATTTTTACGTTATTTTACTTATATTCTAAAAGCGTACGGTGAAGGTTTTATTAGGAGTTGCGGATTTATCCTTGTTAGAAGATAAACTCTATAATTTTTTATTCACGATATAAAATTATATATAACTATTAAAATTAAAATTGCGGCAATAGTACCTAACATTATAAATCCTGCATTTCTATCTTTCTTAACAGAACATAATTTACATAATCCATTTTCATGCAACACCTCCAGTATGCATTTTTTAGTCTCAAATTTGTGCGGCGTTTTGCATTCTTGGCAAAACAGTGGAAATCGTTTTTCAAATTCTGCTAAGTTCGCTTCAAATTCTTCCTTTTCTTTTCTCTCTCGTGCTTCTATCGCTTCCCGCTTTTCCTCGTGCATTAGCGCTTCAATATTCTTAGCATCTCCTTCCTTTGCGGGGCCACTCTCTCCCTCAAAAAACCACCATTCTATATTTGATGCACAGTGGCGGCATTTAACGGCTGAGAGTACTATGGGTCCAAAGCAATATGGGCATTTAGGAGCCGCTGCTTCTTCATCTCGCATTTTTTTGAGTTCAGCCCTCAGCGCTGAGAGTTCATTATTGCTCCTGCTACGCTGAAGCGCAGCTACGACTTGTGCCTGATCTTGTAAATCCATTGCGTAGACGTTACCAGCTTACGACAAGTGGACAAGGTTATTTTGTGGCAGGAGACATCAGCTTATCCGCTGAATTATTTGCCTCAGCTTGATAAGATTTTCCTCAGCATCTCCTTTATGCAAAGCCCTATGACAGTTTGGGCATACGAGCATCAAATCTTCTAATTTCGTTGAAATTCCTTCTGGCAGTTTGTGAAGTGGCACAGTGTGATGTACCTCTAATAAATTTTTACCTATGCTCTGATATTTCTGAGTAGGCTCTAAACCACAAAGCTCGCAATGAAGTATTTTGTGAGCGTTTAAAAAACGTTCAATGAATTGTTTTCGAAGTAACGAATCTCTTTCTCGAATTCTATGAACCCTGTGTAGGATCTTGCCCTCTTTTGCTTCATATTCATCCACTTCTTCATCCCCCGCTACGCTCCAGAGGGCATCAATCCTGTTTGCCTCTTCAATAGTGATTGGAAAATTCGAACCTACACGAACTTTGATTATCGTGGAATTTCTAAGAATGGGATCTGCCATGAAATCTTTTGAAGTAATCATAGAATCTGAAGGATTAAGACGATATTCTTCAACTAGAAGGCCAACTTTGTAATTTGATTTCTCCTGATTTTGTTCTGTCCACAATTCATCGTACTGATAAGTTGGATCATCTAATTCATCCTTCGGTTTGCATGATTCAATCACACTTGTCCTAGCAATAATTCCAGAGGCAGATTTTTGCTTGCCTTGAGATCTCCAAAGATAAACTATGTCGCCGATTCTTATCTGGCTTTGATATTTTTTTACAGGAACACTCCAGTAGATCTTCTGCGAATTCTTCAGGTATGTATCGACATCGAATTGATCTGGATTGCCTTGGAATATCCAATGGTTTTTTCTATTCGGTAAGTTTTGGGAATTGGCACCCAGATACCCTTTGATTGAATCCAAAAAATTATTTAGGGCTAAATCGCCATCTCTGTTAGTCCAAGCTGGGTAATCACCAAAAGAATCTGTGGCATTTGGTATTGGAAACGTTGATAATGAATAAAGCGGGGAACTTTTGCCAGTGACTAATCCTATTTCACAATCAGGATGATCAGTTAGTGGCTTTATGTAGTATTTCTTACCTCTTGCCTTATGACCGTCTTCCTCAAACTTGTTTTCGAGTTGGGGGTGAATAAACTTTAATTCACTTTCCTTTCGGTTTTGAAGATGAGGGTTTTGCTCTTTCTCAAATACAAATCCTACTTCTTCTAATCGCTCTCTTAAGGAATTAAAGATATCTTTTCTTGTGGTCATTTTTTTAAATGTGAATGAATAAATAGATCATAGTCTCTCTATGGAATATCCCTCAATTTTTTTTCCTTTTCGAATCGCGAGATTGACCCGCTCTTTTGTAACGCCAAGCGCCTTAGCTGCTGCAGTCCCACTTTCAAAAACACGTCCATCCGATAACCGTACTTTTTTGTGTAATTTGCAGCTATTGCATATTCTTCCCTGAATAATTGCGCGAAGAGTCTTTTTCGTCTCGTGACCATTATTGCAACGGACTCGCACTTTCTGATCGGCCAATTTTGGTTTATCAAGAATTTCAAAGCCAAAGAGCGCAGCGGATTTTATTGCCCTGTCTACGTACTCTGATCTTCTTGATTTTAATTTAAATGATAATGGCTTTATTCTTTTTAAGCCACTTGGAGATTTTCTGCCACCTGCTTTTAGCTGATCCTCAATAATTTTGGGGACATCTTCTGGAGGCGTGATTGATCCAATTTCCTTGATCTCAATGAGAAGAATTCCTTTTTTAGTGCAGTACTTTCTCTTTATCTGATCATGCATTTGGCAGAGTTTGAACTGCTCTACAGATTGCCAGTTTGGCTGTCTTTTAAAGTGGTGCATCCCTTGATGCTCTAGGGCTAGGGCAAGTTCTTCGTTGTAGCAATCAAGCTCGATTGGAATACCCTTGGGAGATATGAGGTCTTTGGGTCTGGCACGATCAAATGGTTTGCCAAATGCTTCTTCCAATACTTTTCGACATAGCGTCTCCCCCCAGCCGTCATTACACTTAGTACAGAATGTATTAAATCGCAGCATTGGCCGAATAGATCTTCTGAAGCGATGTCCCTCACTACACTCCCATAGCAATTTGGCTTCCACTGTTGAAGGAGTCGAAATCAGTTTACCGCCGAATATTTTGGCAATTTTTTCGTATTGATCTAGGGTCAACTTTTTATTCGGAGCGCAGTCGCCACATCCATTTCCTTGCTGGATTTGGTTCCATGCAACCCATTTCGAGTGTCCGCATTTTTTGAACTTAACATGAATTTTCTCATGATTATTTTTGTAGCTAGAAAGCAACGCAACTCCCAACTTATTCAATCTCGTTCGAACCTCTGCTTCAGTGAGAGAATTTTTAAGGGCCGCCTGTTGTCTACGACACTTTGGGCAACTTCGTCCTGAACGGATACAATCGATAGAAGTAGTCCATTCATGAGCGCACTTCAAACAGGTACACGCAACTTTCTGTGAAATATTGCTGTAGGTGTTGAGAGTGATTTTGATTCCAGATGCTAAGGCATCTGCGACAATTTTTTTGGGACTTAGCTTTTGTTTTGACGATCCAATCCTGCTGGCACATTTTTTACATCCATGTGAACTTATCTTCAGCAGTTCAAGACTTTTTGTTCCTTCATAGCCACACACTAAACAGAGGAATGGTAATTTCGTCTTGGAATTCTTGTAGTCATCAGTATTAATTTTGAGTCGAAATTTCTTAGCAAGAGATTTTAGATCATTGATTGATTTTTCTCTTATTTGTATTGCGGTCAGGTTCATGCCGACTTGAAGTATAGGGAGTTTGATATAGCTTATGCTGCGCCTATGAGCAGTAGATACTTGTTCATAGTATTGTGTATAATTTAATAATCTCTACTAATACTAATTTGTGAACAAATTACATGTGGTAGACATTGATATATCAGACTTCTTAATATTAGGCTGTATTTGGCTTTTACTTTGGTTATCTTACTAATCTAAGTAAATACATGAGCATTTGCTATTTTGTACAGCTTTTTATTATTACGAATAAGATTATAAAAACTATAATTAGCTTTAGACATCCGCCTTTCGTTTTTTTTCTCTTCGCTTTTGGAGTTGGTGGCGGCCGCTTGCTAATTGAATCTTGGATTTTCTCCCCAAAGATAATTTGGTTTCGCGAATTTTTTTTAATCAATTCTGGAAAATTATGACCAAGTGCAAGCACGAGTTTCCTTGCGCCTTCACCCTTGTCATACCAACTCCAATCGGGATCTTGTTCATTAAGGGCTTTGATCACTCCCGCTAATTGCTCAACAGTGGGTTTTTTAAGTAATTGCCTAATGCAAAGTGGAGGTTCTTCGTCGTTTAGCGCTAAATCATCAGACATTGGGTGATCCTCAGCTAAAAAGCTTCGAAGGATATACTCAACACGTGAAAAAATTTTGGGTTCATTGAAACGTAGTGGCTCGAAACAATCGCGAGCGTGTTGTTCGAAAATTGAATCATAATCGATATCAGAATCTACGTTGAGATTTTGTTTTTGGATTTCTCTGATGATTAGTGACTTTTGCTTTGCAGTGGGTCGCTTTCTCAATGAAAGGCCGATATTTTCTGAAACATATTCGTCATAATTATCCAGAGAGTCATCCTCATGGGCTTCACTTTTGTCGATGTTGGGTGTCATACGTGGGATAGTGTAGGTTAAATAGAAGAGCCTTTCCAAGGATGAAGATGAAATGTCTCTCAAAATATTTCAGATGTTTTGATGTGTCACTTAGCCTCTTATACGCTAAAAGAGTATTTCGCTAGAAACAGCAATCTATGCTGAGGTAGAATACTAAAGAGGCCTTAACGAAATGCGGCTTAGATGTCTCTAGTCATTATTAGATCTGGCATTATCAGCGCTAATTTAAAAAACTTATTCTAAAGAATTGGTGTTGACTTTGGCAGTTTTTGCTATATTCTAAGAGCAAATGAAGGCGTTTTCTTACCTCCGTGTTTCATCTCGTGGCCAGATCGACGGCGATAGCTTCGAACGCCAGCGCGAAAAGATTCTTAATTGGGCAAAAACCAATGGTGCTACCATTGCGCGTGAATTCCTAGAAGAAGGGATTTCTGGTGCAAACGAGCTTGAAGGCCGACCTGCCATGATTGAGCTATTGGGAGCAATAGCCGCTAATGGAGTTCGAACGGTGATTGTGGAGAGAGCAGATCGGTTTGCTCGTGATCTTGTTGCCTCCGAATTACTCTTGCGAGAGTTTACCCGCTTGGGCGTTCGTGTGATCGAAGCAGAAGGGGGTAATGATCTCTCAGCGGGTGACGCAGGGAACCCAACCGCAAAGCTTGTCAGGCAGATTCTGGCTGCTGTTTCAGAATTCGATAAGACCAGTATCGTTCTTAAGCTCAAAGCTGCCAGAACCCGTGTAAGACGCGAGAAAGGTCGCTGTGAGGGAAGAAAACCCTTTGGAGAGCGTGACGGAGAGGAGCAGACTCTTGAATTGATTCGCTCGCTTAGACGCAAACCCATGGGGGGCGAGCGAATGAGTTTTGCCGCTATCGCGCAGAAACTGAATCAGGATGGAATCCCCACCCGAACAGGGAAGCCATGGCATGGTGAGGTTGTGCGACGCTTCTTGGTGCGAAACGTTCAGCACACAACATGACCCCTATTCGGACTTCGCCAACTTTTCATTGGATTATTGATTGAATATAAAAATTCATACCACAATTTATTAGCTATCTTTTCGAAGATAAGTATTCAAAAAAAGACTTAGAGTCTGCAATAGTTAATAAATTTTGGTTTTTGTCATGAGTTATGATTAATCTAGAATCCTTAGTTTTTTTGTAGACTCCATCAAGCTGAGGATAATTTTCGATTTTTACATCTACTATATCATCTTCACTAATGTTGTTCCATTTGTATATTTTATCTAGTTGGGTTTCAGTAATCGGCTTTCTTTTATAACCATCTGACAAAAATGCAGATGAGTATACTGCTGCATCTACTTTATTTTTTTTAAGAGTAAGTTGAATTTGAATGTCATCTTTGATAAAGATTTTTGTTGGGATCTCAACATTGTTATGTTCTTTAATGGCGGATCCAAAACGCTCTACTATATCCGTTAAATTTTCGCCTATTTGTGCATTTGTTATGCCGACTTGAAAAATCAACAATGATATTATTAATGTTTTTTTATGTTTCATTAGAAAATTTCGGTTATTTTTTTAAACCCTAGATACAAAGCGTATGGTGGTATAAAAAAGGCCACAAGACCCACCCCTATGCTTTTCGTAAAGGCTGCAATTAGACCCACGATTTCGAGTACAACTAATGCTATGCCAATTATTAAGCCCAAGATTGATGGCAAATTACTTGATGAATTATTCTGATTATTTTGCATGATGATAATTTTAAAATGCGTTTTTAATGTTATTTGTTCGTATTTGATTTAGAAGAACCGACTTCTAAAGTTGTAGACCATTAATTTTTTTGCGCTCCACCTGTCAAGTATATTTCCTAATCACAGTGTCATTACCCATTCAATTGCCCCCTTGTTTCTGTCCACCAGAAAGCGTCTACCCAGCTGCAGGGATAATGTTTGCGCTTTTGGCAGAAATGGCGCGAGCGGAACGAGAAACGCTGTAAGAACGAATCAGAATCGGTCTGTCTCAAGCGCGACGCAAAGGCCGAAAGCTGGGGAGACCCTCAGGATCTATTCTAGAGCGTAAAGAATTTTTGGTGAAACATTCTGACATTGTCCGAAGACTGAGAGAGGGGCATTCCGTGCAGAACACCGCAAAGATTACTGGCAAGAGTGGATCATCGACCGTTCAGAAGGTCAAGTTGGCATTGGCAGCCTGAGTCAAATTGGGGACAAATTGGGACAGTTAAATTGCGCCAAAATGCGACTTTACCTCACAAAACACATTGTTTTTTTCCTTTTTACCAAGGAAACAGTGAAGACTATGTTAGTGCTTAATTTTCGTAATGAGCAGGTCGTCGGTTCAAATCCGACCAGCGGCTCCATTGATTTTCAATGAGTTAAGAGGATACTAAAGGCATAAAGATGCGACTTGGGTCTTGATTTGGGACAAGAATGGGTCATTTTTGGACATGCCCAGTAATGGAGTTTCCGACAAACGCCAGAAGGTTGGCTTGGGTTATATCCAGCAAAGGGGCGACAAATGGCGTACTGATTTCCGCAAGAAAGGAGTTCCCACAGATCTGCAGAGGAAAACTTTCCCCTCAGAGCGTAAGGCGAAAGAATTCGCACTGTGGCTAACTGACCAACTCAAGCAAGGGTCTGGTAGTGTTTGGAGCTATTTCCAAGCTTCTGAGTTAATCGAGGCCAAGTCGAGAGTTGAGGACTGGAAAGCACGAAAGCTTAGCGCACGAGCTAATCGCGGAATTTCTATTGAGCGTCCTAGCTTGGGAAATCTCGTGGAACTAGGTTTGCGAGCATGGGAACAACGAGATAGAACAATTCACAAAGTATCCTTTAGGGAGGCTTACGAAGAATGGCTAGCTGTAAGGCCAACCGCAAAAGGCAAAAAGAAAGGAGCAGGATCAATTTCCAAATCCCGATTTAATCAAGAAAAGCGCTTTGTTGAACGCTTCACGAGAAAATTTGGCAACTATCGCTTAAGCTACTTCTTCTGGACAGAGGGTGATCTTAATGTAGGCCAAAGATCACAGCAGCCTAAAAAGGAACTGGAAAAGTTTATCGAAAACCTCAAAACAAAAAACTGCAAAACTTACCACGCAAACTCTCTACATACGTTTTCCGCTTCCCTGACGCAGTATTTTGACTTTATCTTAGAGCGATATGAATTAAGGGAAACAAACCCTGCTGAGGGTCTTTCTTCACGATTCAAGAAAGAGCAAGCAGCGGCAGCGTCGACCATGCCGCCAAAGGAAGTCACTAAACTTTTCAAAACGCTGAAAGAAACAAAAGATCTTCACGATCTGATTCCCTACTTCGCGCTTTTGTTCTTTTCAGGTCAACGACCATTGATATTTGCTGATCCCAATGACAAGAGGCGAAGGTTTTCCTACGAGAACTTTCAGGGATGGGAAAACAAGAGCAGTGTCTCAAAAGGTGTGGAATTTCGCATTCCAGCTTTCATCGAGCATGATGGAAAAAAGTTTCGTGCCGCAAAAAAAGACAGCGACACGGTTGGGGACTTAATTGAAAGTGGAGTGCTTTGGATGAATTTCTATTGGTTGGAAATCAAGAGATTGTCAGCACTTCCTAAAAATGGCGAGGTCTACTACTCTAGAAGAAAAGTCCGAAAACTTTGGAATATTCTAGGCATAAATTCTAATAGGGATATTGCTCGCCACACATTTTGCACCGCTATCCACAAAGTAGATCCAGACCATAGAGACTATTGGTTCGATCACCTTGGCCATGCCCCAGAAACTTTCCACCGTTTCTATCGAAACCCAAGTCTTACACTCAAAGAAGCAGAAAATTTTTTGTTTCTTATACGCCCAAATTTAATTTAAATCACCCCCCTGATTTCTCAAAAAAAATTGAAAATCGCATCTTAAAAAATGCCCACAGGGACTCTAACTTAAGTTTATTTGAGGACAAGTCCCCTGAGGGTTTGATCACTACGTTTCGACAAATCTTCCCAATCTTACCGCTACAAGTGATTTTATGGCTGATTGTGTGATCAACAAGGCCGTCTCAGCTGCCCTGCCACATTTCCACAAGATCATCAGGCGGGGATAATTTGTTTGAGTTCCAGTACGCGTATGCTGCAGCAATTTTTTTTTGGGCTTGATCACCACTATTGGAAAAAGCTGGGAAGAGACAAGAGATCCAAACGCTTTGAAGATTTGAGTGGTTGCGTCTGCTTTGTAGGCAAAGACTGGTTCTTTTCATCCACCCACGGCTTGCTGCCTTACGGAACGATGGGCCAATCAAACGGCATCTTTCGTTATCGTTGAAACCGTTTTCGGCAAGGGCGACATAAAAAATATCTGCGTGAATACTCTTCAAACAACGGAGCAGATCTTTAAGAATAGATAGTGCAA
>Ga0129336_10002963_pt1 | contig 10489 bp, 23 predicted proteins | sample CPB6_02_DNA_FD_96878 | JGI IMG/M metagenome (GOLD analysis project Ga0129336, IMG submission 96878) | Freshwater to marine salinity gradient microbial communities from Chesapeake Bay, USA - CPBay_Sum_0.6_0.2_DNA | ecosystem: Environmental > Aquatic > Marine > Coastal | place: USA: Chesapeake...
AGTTATTTGGTGCTGCATTAAGCGAAATGAAAAGCCGCAAGCACCCGTTGTAAAAATGATGAAGGAACTTGGTGAATGGGATATATCTCTTGACAAACTGACAGACAACAGATACGATGCTTATATCAAAAAAGAATATGGAAACAAAGAAACCGATTAAGAAAGCATATTTTATTTTCTTTTATCCGATGGGCTCACCTGCTCATCCTATTGCCATTTACTTTGATAAAACAAAGGCAGTAAAGCACGCCAGAGAAAGCACTAGTGGATATATTCAACTGCGTATGTGTGATTGGGATGAAGGAATCATACCCACCGCATCAGAAACATCACAGATTGTTGTTGAGCCTATCAAACCACGAAAGAAGAAAGAAGTTGTCAAAAATGATAATTGAATATCTAAATTTTCCCAATGATAAAGACCTTGAATCCCGTGGATATAACGGAAGGGGATATTATTTTTGGGATGAAGCCGATGGACAATATTGCCACGGACCATATCTAACACACGACCAAGCGTTGATTGCTTTTGACAAATACGCAGAAAATCTTATGAACGATAAAATCAAAACAACACAAGACAGAATTGACGAAATTATGGACAACTTCAACTTCAATAAAGTTGAGCAAACCATGAAAGCACTAAATTGGCAATGGTCGTCCATAGACGGTGTGCCGGAGGAGCACGAGCTTCGCAAGCTGGCTCGTCGTTTGCTCAAAGATATATCTACAAAAAATGTATCACAGTCCGATTTCAGATATACCCTTGCAACTGGAGGTTTCAAAGCCATCAAGTATTATGATGGCGGTCTTGAACTGGAGTTTGTTGTAACTTCGTGGAGTAGTCCATTGGAATGATACAAAAATGGACCCAGAATATAGGGAAGAAGTAATAAGAAAAATAGTCACAGTGTCTGCTTTAGCTGTGATTATAATATTGCTTTTATATAAAAAGTAAAATATAATATATATGATTATATATTATATAATTCCATATATTTATATAATATATGGAAAAGAGCAATCAATATCCACTGACCTTCATTGACTATAGTTTTATGGTCCCTACTCCCGGAATTATTGTATTTGATCAAGAAGTTGACCCAAACCTTCTATGTGTCAAGGATGGAGATAGGTTTGAAGTTAATATAGTAAATGGCAAAATAACATTCAGAGGAATAGAGCGGAAAAAAGATTGACGATTGGTAAGAAACTGTTATATTGGTCATATGCTGAAGATAGTAGCGATATATTTTGCCACGCTTGTTGTAGCTTGTGCGGTTAATTTTCAATACCGTAATGCCATAAAAGGTGATTATGTTGCTATTGGATTAACATCTTGTTTGATTGGCTCATTGAATTTGTTCATGTTGAAAACAATTCCTCATGTTACACAATTTGGAGAGGGACTTGCATATATTCTTGGTGGAGCAAGTGGTGCGGTTGGTGCCAACTTTCTTCACAAAAGATTTTTTAAATGAAAGCTGGATACATACCTTCAAATAAGATTCCAAAAGGCAAATCTGGAATCATCCGCGAAATCAAAGGTGAAATAACTTTTGTAGCAAGATTGCGTGAAATGGGATTTGGCGAAGGAATGACAGTGACCAGATTCAATGATGGCGAGAGTCGCTGTATAATAGTTAATGTAAATGTCAAAAACACAAAAATCTGGTTGACAGAGTATGCAGCAGAATGTATATTTGTTGAATTAGTATGAAATATAATAAATATTTTTATGACGTTTTATTCTATGACGTTATATTTATAGGAGTATGAAAAAATGGGACGAAAAAAATTACAACGAACAAAAGAACAACTCCTTGAGCAGCAACGAGCAAGAGCCAAGCGATATTACGATAAGCATAAAGAGCGACTCAACGCAGCCTCAATGCAAAGATACTGGGAGAAAAAGGAAACCATATCCAAGAAGGGTGAAGTATAAGTCCGGAATGCGGTTTCATAGTTTTGTAATAGAAAGTCCCGCACCAACTATTAAAACAAAAACTGGAAGAACATACACTGCTTGGAATTGTATATGCGATTGTGGAACGAGATTTATAACCACAACGAAGCAAGTTCAGAAAGGATTGAGAAAATCTTGCGGCTGTCGCAGGGATATGAATAAATACAAGGCATTACCCACCGATGTGGCAATCACCAATGCGTATTTGGGAAGATATAAAATGTCAGCGAAAAGAAGAAATATAAATTGGAATTTGTCTGATCTAGAGTTTGCCAAACTCACAAAAATGAATTGTCACTATTGTGGAATCGCACCTAGCCTCGAAGTGAAAACTGGATTTCACAACATGAAAGTAAATGGCGTAGATAGAAAAAATAATGACATAGGATATGAAAATGAAAATTGTTTGCCCTGTTGTGAAATCTGCAACAGGGCGAAAAACAATTTGACATATAACGAATTTTGTGATTGGATTGATAGGATAAAAAAATATGAGAATAACGGCAATCAGTGATACACATGGAAGTCATTGGGACATAAAAGTGCCAGATGGCGACTGGTTGGTGCACGCGGGAGATTTTTCTTCGCATGGAACGCTTCCCGACACAATGGACTTTTTGAGATGGTTCAATAGTCAACCCCATCGTCGCAAAATTTTTATCGCTGGCAATCATGATTGGTTGTTAGAACAAGATCCCAACTTTTGGAGGATAATTCAGATGGAGTTTCCATCGTTGACTTATCTACAAGACCAAAGTGTGGAAATTGATGGACTAAAAGTACATGGCTCACCTCAAACCCCAACTTTTTATAATTGGGCATTTAATAGAGATCGTGGAGAAGATATCAAGCGTCATTGGGATATGATTCCAGAAGGAACTGATGTACTGATCACACACGGTCCTCCGCATGGCATTTGTGACGAAGCATATCGTGTTGGTTATAACATAACCGAGCACACGGGTTGTAAAGATTTGTTTGATGCCACACTTCGTATTGCTCCCAAGCTACATATCTTTGGTCACATTCATTATTCTGGTCAAACACAATATATTGCACCCAAGACAACATATGCCAATGTATCTATGCTCAACGAAGCATATCTAGTTTGGGGTAAACCAACCGTTTTTGATATTGACAAAAACAAAATTGTAAGCATAATCTAAGACCATATGAATGATATTAAAGTAATAATCGGTATCTTGTTTTTAGTTTGGGCACTTGTCGGTCCAATTTACTACCTTTATGTGTCGTCGAAGGTAAAACTTCGAGCACAAAAATTCATATTGTTTCTTGTAAGCGGACCATTCATTTGGCTTGGGCTTCCATTGTTTTTTGTGCTTGAAAAATTGAGCGAAAATGTGTTCGAGCCTCTACACAAATGGCTCACAAAAGAATAAAATTATCATAATATGAGTACACTAAGAGAACTTACAGCAGACAGTCACGCCAAGGCAGAAAACACAGTTTTCATGCGCTTGCTCATGGCAAAGGCAATTAATCCGTTGGAATATATGGATTATCTGACACAACTTCAATTGGTATATAACGGCATTGAATACGCCGCCAACAAGTTTGGAATCTTGAAAGATTTTGAGGGCATTCAGCGCTCAGACAAAATCAAGGCCGATCTTGACGAATCCAATGCTATTAACGGAAAGAGAAGCCATATTCGTTGGAGTACTGTAGCGTATTATAATTATTTGATTGCTCTTGATGATAAAGACAAGGTGGCTGCACACTTTTATGTTCGTTTTGCTGGAGATATGTTTGGTGGGCAGATGTTAAAGAGTCTCGTTCCGAGCACAGGTAAGATGTATGACTTTGATAATAATCTTCCAACACTTCGCCTAAAGATGCGTGAACTTGCTACACCAAATCTAGCAGACGAGGCAAAGATTGCATTCAACCACACAATTGACATTGTCGATGATGTGATGGGAGTTCGTAATGATATTTGGTTATAATGAGTGCTATCTTTGAAAAGATGAAGGTGCTGTCTAGCGATCTCTATGCCGAGATTGCTAGACATAACCGTGAAATCGAAACAGGAGAACTGGAGAAATATCCTTGGACAAATAGAATATTTCGCGGTGAAAGATTTCGTCGCGGTCATATTGAAGTATTGGATGTCACCGAATCAAAGAAGATGTGGATTATGCATATCTGCATCTTCCCTCATATTGATGATAGTTCTCCAATCTTTGGATTTGATGTAATATGTGGAGCCAACAAGATTACAGGTGTATTCCTTGATTTTAGTATGGCAGACGAAAATCATCCTATGAACAAATGGTTTAGGAATAAAACCGACCATCTTGTTTGGAAAAAGGATCGTGAACTTCCAGAATGGGGAAAGCGCATCTTTAGTCGGAATATGATTGCGGCTGGACAAGTAAATACAGACGCGGAGTTGGAGCAAGTTATAGAAGTTGCAAAAGAGTGTTTTGAGTATTACATTTCTAATGTTGGTTGGACTGTGACCAATAACAATTATTCAACGAGGCATAATTATTATTGCATCAATCAGAAAGAGAATGTACATACATCGCGCTTTCTTGTAAATTGCGGACATAGAGAAGAGGATGTCAAAAAATTCATTGATGATCACCTATTTCCAGAATTAAAATTGATTTGGTAAAATATGAGCCCAGAACTAGACAAACAACTTTGTGACAAATATCCAAAGATATTTGCCGATAGATATAAATCTGTACAAGAGTCTTGTATGGCATTTGGCATAGAATGCGGGGACGGTTGGTATGACATACTCGACAATCTATGCGCCGCGACGAACCGTATGTGGTCAACGTCGATTGAAATCGATGCAGAAGATGCTGTAAAACTTGATATAAAAGAAAATACTTATGGTGGGTATTTTGCCCAAGTTCCTGCTCCTCAAATGGTGGCAAAGCAAGTAAAAGAAAAGTTTGGTACCCTTCGCTTCTATTATGATCTTGAGTTTGAACCGAACATAGTTGAGTTGAGCAAGAAATATCCAGACCTCGAAAAAGTGATGGATAGATATAATGCATTCTTTGATGGAATTGTTCATATGGCAGAGACTATGTCAGCAAGAACCTGTGAAATGTCTGGTCAACAAGGCGAAATGCATGTAAGTGGAGGCACACGCTTTGGGTGGTATAAGACATTAAATGTAGAACTTGCTAAAACTCGTCAAGATTTAGTTGACAGAGAGTATATTCCTGTTAGTATGTTGTCTAAAGAAGAATAACCATTATGAGCCAAAACGGAAAAGGAAGTAAATCAAGACCATTCAGTGTGTCATACCAGACATATTCTGACAACTTCGATAATATCTTTAGAAAAAAATCAAAAACAAAGAAAACAACGCCAACCGACTGTCATAAGATAGAGTGCGAGTTGTTTATAAGAGATCAAAATAAAATCAAATGATAACAATAGATTCAAAATTCAAGAAAGACGTGCAAATGATTCAAGAGTTCAACAGGGCTCGCGATCAAATGGTTGATTATTATATCCAAAAAATTGGTGAACGTGCCGGTCTCAAGACAGATGAAGATTATGATACATTATGGGATCACGTTATGAACCAGACCGAGTGGACTGTCGAATACAAAGATACCAGCAAGCCGAGTAAGCGCAAAAAGAAATGAAGATGCAAATTGAAATAGACGACGAAACGCTTGATAGAGCATTTCGAGAGAATCTGTTGTGGCATATCAATAGCATACAAGACGATTTGAAAGTTCTTCGTTCCAAAAAGAAGTTGGAAAAGTACCAACGCGAAGAAAAGGTATATTTTGAAAAGCTACTACCTGCACTCAAGGTTGTGGGAGAATATTACGGAGTAAAATGAACAGAGAACAAATCAACGCATTTGTGGACGAATATACAGGCGGCGACCCCGATGAGGAGGTTTTGCTGCTTAATGGATTGGACGAGGCATTTATTGGATTGACTTCCAATAATATTCGTGCAGTATATAGCATAAACAAAATCATAGAGTGTCTTTCTAAAGATATGAGTGAAGAAGAAGCTTGGGAATATTTTGGTTATAATATTGAGTGTGCTTATGTCGGTGAAAAGACTCCAATTTACATCAAAACAGCATGAAAACTAGTCAAAGATATATATTATCCGCTGCCATACTAATTGGATTTGCTTTATTCGTAAATGGATTGGCGTATATCGTCACAAGACCAGAAGTGATGGTAGAGGATCCATTCAAGGTGTCATATAAAAACACAATGAAGCAGTCTGATGCAGAAAGTGTGCTTGCTGTTATTCAAGCTGAAAACTTTGACAATGCGTTTTCTCATTATTCATCTTATCGTGATATTCCGGACACAAGATTTCACGACCTTAGAAAAGCATATCTCGCCGCTAGAAATGAATTGATGGATTATGTGAACGAGGCAGCGCACAGAAAGATTGAAGTGCCATATTACTTAGCTGAATATAAATAAAATTATGAAACTTGAAATCGATGATGAGGTTGTTGATAATCTTGTGGTCTCTTCACTTACAGAGTCCATCGAAATGATTGAAAAGGACATTAAACGTCTTAGTAAAATGAAGAAACTAAAGCCACACGAGCAGCAAGATTTGGAAGACCATCTTTCTTACATTGAAGCCTTAAAAAAGACTCGTTACTATTTCGGTGGATATAAATATTGGCCTTCAAAATAAAATTTAGGTACCCTATATGACTGAATTGGATGAAGTAACCGATAAGGCGGTAAAAGATTATGCCGATGCGATTGTAGAGGCAGTCACCGCGCTACATCCAGATATTGCTATTGTTTCTGAATGTGAAGACGCAACAAGCGAAGATCAAAAATATCACGCGGCAATGTGCGATATACAAACAGAAATGGGGTTTGTTACTATATTTCCAGATTTCAAGAATAAATCAGCGAAGGCGGCTATATTGAATAGAGGTATGGTTGCTGCTATGCAGTTGGAAGGATTCGACGACGACGACATTAATAATGCTCCCGTATATAGCGATCTTTTTCCTCCATCCGCAGAATCACTTGATGTAATTACACTTGTACTTACAGAAGATTTGGATTTACAACATCAAAAAAATTTAGACTAATGAATAATAATACAGTAGAATTGTTGGGATACTATGGAGATGATACAATAATCGCATGCTCTGCGTGGACATCTACAAGTCGAGATATAAATGAAGAAAAGCGGAATCGCATACCAGCATTGCTGAAGATGCTTGCTGACCACGGTCATCATACACCATTTGAGAAGTCGAGTCTGCATTTTTTAGTAAATACTGATATAGCTTCCCATATCCATTTAATAAAACATAGGGTCGGGGTTTCTGTGAATGGTGAAAGTGCCAGATATAAAGAAATTAAACAAGACAAGTTTCTTATTCCAGATGATTGGCCCCAAGACTGGAAGGATTTGCTACAAGCATATACTGAAAAAGGAAATGAATTGTATCACAAATGCGTAGCAGACCTTGTGAACAGAGGCTTTGACAAGAAGCGTGTAAAAGAAAGTGCACGCTTTTTCAAAACATACAACAGCCAAATTTGTGCCGACGTTATGTTCAACTGGCGTTCATTTTATCATTTCTTGGCATTACGCAACAAGCCAGATGCTCAAAAAGAAATTCGCGAAGTTGCCGCAGAGATGCTTAATCTTGTCAAGAATATTGAAGGTAATCCATTCAAGCATACTATTGATGCGTTTGGTCTAAAATGAGTATTGAGCTAAACAAGATTTACAACGAAGATTGTCTGGCTACGATGAAACGTATGCCAGACAGTTTTGTTGATTTGGTGTTTACTTCACCGCCATACAATATGAACCTTCGTATTCGTAATGGCAAGTATTGTAGCCGTCAAATAGTAAAAGAAGAATTCAGTACGAAGTATGTAGGGTTTGATGATAATCTACCGATTGAAGAGTTTCATAAGTTACATCATAATATCTTGGGCGAGTTGATTAGAACCAGCAAGATTGTTTTTTACAACATTCAGATTGTAACTGGCAGCAAACTGGCTTTTTTCAAGATGATTGGTGATTATGCCATCTATCTTAAAGATATTATTGTATGGGACAAAAAGCACGGGCAACCAGCGATGCAGAATGGAGTAATGAATCGCCGAACAGAGCTTATTTTAATCTTTGAAAAAGATAGTGCTATCTCTCGCCAATTCAAGAATGCCCAGTTTAGCCGAGGAACGCTTGACGATATTTGGGAAATTGGCAGAGGAAAAAAAGTTAATAAAAACCACGGCGCTACATTTCCATTAGAATTGGCAAATAAGGTGATAAGCAATTTCGCTAAAACGAATAGTATAATTTATGACCCATTTATGGGAAGCGGAACAACTGCTTTGGCGGCAAAACAAAACGGCTGTAATTATATAGGAAGTGAGTTGTCAACCGAGTATTGGAAGTTTGCGAATGAAAGAGTAAAATAATTTATTGACAAATAGTTATATTAAACTAATATAATAAAATTATGGGAATGTTCGACTATATCTCTGTAGCAGACCAGCTACCAACCAACGCCGAGATTGATGCATCTGGCATCGATCTCTACAAAGAGCCGTTTCAAACAAAGGACTTGGACAATATAATGGCAACTTATTATATCCAAGGTAAGCGACTATTTGTTGAAAAGTATAAAGTAACCGAGTGGGTTGAAGATCCCGAAGGGTTTGCTGGTGGTTATATTGATCGGAAAGAACCATATCAGGAAGAGATTTTAGATCATCACGGTAAAATCAGATTTTATCATTTGATTGACAAGGATGGATTTGACCATTGGGTTGAATATGAAGCATATTTAACCCGTGGAAAGATTGAAGAAATCAAGCTGGTGGAATACAAAAAGACAGAAAATGCCAGTAAAAAAGAGCGAATGAAGGAACTGTTTGATAGAATGGAAGTTAAACGGAACAAGTGGTATAACAAGTATATCTTTCATACCAAGTGTTGGGGAAAGATTCGTAGATTCATTGCCAAAGTTCTTTACTCTATTGAACTCGGTATAGGCTATATCAGAATCCGACTACCTTAATTTGAAATGATAAATATTCGCGCAGAAAATCATCGCATATTGTGTGATATATCCGATGAGATAAAAATAGATCCCAAGTATTTTCCATTAAAATTTAGAATAACCAAGCTGGTAACTGAAGAAATTTTATGGGAAACGGAACTGTACCCAAATACTTGGGCAACTTGGGGAGGCGTCCGAGATATCAATGCGTGGGTATTGACAAACAATGGAATAATATTAAAAGAGTTTAAATATGAATATTCCAGAGAAAATCTGCAAATTTATGAATTTTATGATTATTTTTGCAGGATTAACAAAAATTCTACAGGGTTAATTTTGGGAGCGGGAAATGGAACGTGGGGGGAATGGGTTATTCCTGTGCATAGAGAACACGTTTATTGTCATTTGGTGGAAGGTTCTGAAACTACGTTCGAACAACTAAAAAAGGCATATCATCAAAACAACAATTTTAAAATTCACAACCTCATCGTAACTTCTGATGGAAGAGATTGCGAATTTTACGAGGGCGATCACGACTCTGGATTAAACACTATAAATCGTGAGTATTTAAAAATTACAGATGTTACGTCGAGTCCGTCGTATAAAATAAAACCTTCAAAATCAATCGTACATCTATTAGAAGAAATTGGAAAAATAGACTGGATAAGAATGGATCTGGAAGGAGCGGACTTTGAAGTAATCACAAGTATTCCAAAAGATATTCTCAGTTCCTTGATTATGATACAGTACGAGCATCTTGGACTATCTTCCGAAAAAAGAGATCATATAGACTCGTTGATGTCACCACTCAACTTTAGAAAAATTCAATACGACATAGACACGATCTATGTCAAGTAGTATTATTTTCTATAAGTTCCAGAAATATATCCTACTGCACCACCAACAAGTGCAGAACCAAGTGCAGTCAACAACTGTGTTGCGGCGTCGCTGATAGGATGGTCTTGACCAAGTGCAACGGCCAAATAAAACGCTCTACCGAATGCTCCAAGCGCGATAATAAGAACTAATGAAACTGCTCCGCGAGCCAATGTCAAAGCAACTTTTTCTCTAAAGGATTCGTTGCTTTCAACTTTCTCCGACTTTCTTCTCATATATCACTTCAGCTTTACATCAAAAGCATCTTCAAAAGCAGAAGGGGCTTTTTTGTAACTATTTTGTGATTCATCTTTTGGATCTGTCAAATATTGCCAGTTGAATGATAATACATCTGGAACTTTGAAACCAAAAAACTTTAACACTTGCTTTTGCGTATCAATCACAGTTTCACCATTCCAATTTTGTCCAATGAAAATAATACCAGCTTCTTTGTCTTTGATGATGTTATCTTCATTCAAAGTGCTGTGTCTGTTTTCTAACCAAGTCAATCTTTCAATCAATCTCTGATATACGCCATTTGTTTGTCCCCATCTTACACTACCAAAGAATATAACCGCATCGGATTCAAATAGCACTTTACTGATCTTCCACAACTCGTCGTC
>Ga0129336_10002966_pt1 | contig 10483 bp, 5 predicted proteins | sample CPB6_02_DNA_FD_96878 | JGI IMG/M metagenome (GOLD analysis project Ga0129336, IMG submission 96878) | Freshwater to marine salinity gradient microbial communities from Chesapeake Bay, USA - CPBay_Sum_0.6_0.2_DNA | ecosystem: Environmental > Aquatic > Marine > Coastal | place: USA: Chesapeake Bay...
CCATAGTATAAACTTAAAAAGTCCCAATCAGCAGGAAGCTCCTTACAAAAAGTTGAAAGTATTTTATCTGCATGAATTGATAATATAGCATCATCTTCAAATACTAAAAGACTCTTTACATTGTTCTCAACCATGTATTTCCAAACACTTATACAACTGGCCCATATACCATACTCTCCTGATAAGAAGGTTCTACGGGTGTTTGAATTAGGTTTATCTGTAAAGTTGTAACTTTTTAAAACATCAGATAGATCATCTGTCTTAGCATTATAAAACTTTATATCAGATACATATTCATGATTTTTTAAAATATCTTTTGTGCGGGTCATATTATCCGCAGCTCTATCATTGATATGTATAATGGTATATTTCATAATAAAAGCAGGTAGGCTTTTATACCTACCTGCTAATTAATTACTTCTTTATTTTTGTATTGATGACAGCTCCACCCATCTTCTTCATGGATCCGCCACACTTCATGCAACCACCTTTTTTCATGGCAGCTACATCAACCATATCCATGGGACCACCAGCTTGCATTGCTTTAATGAGCATTTTATCTGCGGGCTTGTTAACCATAGAACCACCATATGCTTTCTTAGAGATGATCATTGCTCCTGCTTTGTCAAAACCTTTCTTTACAGCTGACATTGCATTTCCCATGGAACCACCGGCTTTCATATAACCCATGGCATTACGTACTTTACTTGGAAGTTTACCAAGTCCAGGTCTGTCTGAAGGAACTGGTTTCAGTTCACTTCCTTTTTTGTATTTTTTCATATTTTTCATGATTATTATCCTTGTCCTCTGTAGGGTTTTACATAGTTCTTACTAGTCTTAAGACTACTATTCTTTTTCTTAGAAACAACGCCAGGTCTCTTAACCTTTGCTTTAGGTTTCCACTTGGTAACCTCTTTGGATGCTTTTGCCTTTGCCATTACTTTTTCTTTTTACTCATTTTACCAAGAGTGATAGCAAGTCTAGCTCTTTGACCAGTCTTGCCACCTTCTTTAGCTTTTGATGCTAGCCAATCTTTCTTGATTGTGCCACTTTTAGTAACAGCACCAGCTTTCTTTGCGGTAGCTGTCAATGAACCAGGCTTCTTAATAGCCTTCTGAATCCATTTTTTCTCAGCCATTATTTTTCTTTTTTAGTAGTCTTCTTTTTGTAATACTTCTTCTTGGGTTTTGGTTTAGCAATAGGTGTTTCAAATGCTTTTGTTTCTTCAACAACAGGTTTTTCTTTTTTCTTACCTGCTACAGCATCTACTACATCAACAACTTCTTTCTCTACGTTCTTGATGTACACTTTTGTTTCAGCAACTTTTTCAGTTACTGTTTCTTTTGCTTCAAGGACTTTTTCATCAATGTTGGTTTTACCAAGAAGCCAGTTGATTATCTTTTTCAGTATGGTCATAGTATTAATATACAAAGTGTTTTTTAAAAATACAAATTATTTGATGTAGAAGTCTGACACAGTATCATAGCTAGCCCATCTCTGGAAGGTATAAAGAATTGGAATAGCATCTTTCCATTCTTTTGCCATCTTAAGATTTCCTTTATCGGGCCTTCTCTGGTAAACAATATCCTTGTTACCTTCCCAGTACTCAGGATTATCTGTTGCCATATACTTTACACCATTATATCCGGTAAGCATAGTACTGCCAAGTGCTTGTCCCCATTCTGCAAGAGTTCTTGTTGAAGCAACAGGACTCTTTGCCATTTGATACATGTCTGTAAATCCAACAACAGGTATAAATGTCTTCATTTCTTTTACAGATCTATCTGCCTGGAATAGAATAGCATTCTCAAGTCTTTTTATAGTTTCATTATCATCATCATCACCTGATAACATACCTCCAAGTATTTCTCTTACCACCATGATTGAAATGATAATTGCTAATTCACCAAGAGTTCTGTATGTGTTATAAAGCTTATTCTCTGCTTTTGCATCATCTTGAGAACCATCTCCTTTATAACCATAATCTTTAAGAAAACCTTCTTTCATTTTAGGACCAATGATCTTACCGGTCATTTCTATCTTATCAAGATTCCTAAAGAAGTATCCCATGAATTGCCAAAAAGATTTATATCTTCCTTCCATCCAACCCAGGTTTTCATCAAAGTATTCTTTTCCAAATCTTGCTCTGATAGCTGGTGCTACCCATTTATGAAACTGAGCAGCAAGTCTACCAAGTGCATGAGCTTGAATGACCATCCGGTCTTCTCTTGCATAGTTACCATGAATCTGTTTGTTTACCTCACGGATTCTATTTCTAAGATCATATCTGAACTTATTATCAAAAGGCACCTCAACACCATTCTTTTTAACTACGGTGTCAAATCCATCTTTGAATTTAAGTTTATGTGTTACTGAATCAAATTCAGCAGCATCATAAAGACTCAGTGTCTCACCGGTTGTTTTGTTCTTTAGGATGGTGTCCATAACCATGGCCATACCAACCTTTGTTTGTACATTGTATTCTGCAGCATCCTGAAGACCATAACCAACTTTTTCTATAAAGAAATTTTGGAACCAACTTTTTTGAGCTGTACTTGCTCTTGTTTCACGAACATCAGCTTTTGTATCCATCATTCTAAAGAAATCAACAAAGCCTTCATATTTGCTCATTGGTTTAGTTGGATCATATTGACCATCCATACCAAGCTTGTAACCATGCATTCCAAATCTTTTAGCTACATCAGGTAAAGCTCTTTTATTAAACTCTTGTGTTGCTCTTAATCCGGACTTAGCTGAAAAAAATCTTTGACCTAGCAATTCAATATTATTGTTAAGTCTACCCATTACGTAGTTATTTACATTACCAAAAGGGTTAAAAGCTACATATGTTAATGATGATGTATTGATAATAAAATCAGATATTTTAGCCCATTTACCTTTTGTTATTTCTTCACTATCATAATAGACCATGCTCATAAATTTCTTGGCCCTTGTTATAACATTTGCTTCAGTGCTACCTTTCTTTTGAAATACCTTTATATTTTCTTTCCCGTATCTGGCTATTCTGGTAACATTATCTTCTGCAGATTCATATTGTCTATTTTGAATAACATATAAAAAAGCATTCATGGTATCTTCAATTGTACCCATGGTTTCATAATGTTCAGCCATACCACTAAACTTGAGAAGACTATCTCCCATGTCTCTGCTTATTTCATTGCTTGATGGTTTATTTCTAATATCCGCAATCTTACCATTGAGCTCCATACTTTGTTTTTTATACTCAATAGCATTGATAGCCCCCATCTTTCTTTCTTTGTTAAGCTGCTCAAGTTTTGCTTCAAGAACTGTAAGTGCTTGATCATCTCTAGTATTACCAACAAAGAATATAGGAAGTGTATCAACAAACTGACCTGTCTCATCAACAACAACCCTCTTCATATGAGAAGTATCAGTTGTAAGATTGCTTACAGATCTGGTTGTCTTACTCCAAAGTTTTGTAAATAAATTTCCTCTATCCTTAAGACTATTAACTAAGTTAGACTGCACAAGAGGCACTCTTCCAAGCATCTGATCTCTTACACCGGTTGGAAGCTTATTAAGAAGATCATTCTCAAAGTTTTTAACATACATTTCATAGAATTCCTTTCTTGCTTCACCTAAAGCATCGGTAGGATTCATGATTGCTGTATACTTTGCATTACGCATGTCTTCACCTTTAGAGCTAATCTCTCTGGCAAATCTATACTTTACTTTAGGAACCTGAATAGTGCCGTCTGTAACTTTACCTGTAAAGACACCATCTTTTTTAACAGCAAACTTTGTTTCAAATGTATCAAAGTATTTAAGCTTATAGTTTAGATATGCTTTATCAGAAACACCTCTTTTTCTAACCCAGTAACCATGCTTTCCTTCAGCAACAAAGACTTCATGTTTAGACCTGGCTTCTTTAAATTCAGAAGTATATCCGTGATATTCTCCATCAATTGGGTTATCATTTGTTCCAATTGTTTCAGCTCTCCAAAAATCTGTATAAGCTTGCTTAGCTTTATACAAAGCTTTATTATAATCTATATCTTCCTGCTTGGCTGTTCTTAAATCATCAATCTCTCTATACTCTTTCCAGTTACCTTCAGCATCAAAAAGATCAGCTCTCAGCTTGTCAATCTTATCATAGTACTGTTTACCTAAAGCTTTTACATATCTACCTGTAAATCCTCCTTGATCATCAAACTCCAACATAAAATCATAAATTTCATTTCTGTTAGATGTTGGTGAAAGCTTCAGGAGTTTATTTGCAGCATTGATAATCTCTTCATTTCTAGCATCAATCTTGTCATAAAGTTCTTGTTTTTTAGCCTTATAAATCTTATCCATTATGGCAAGAAGTGTATCTGTAGATGTGGCTAGATCTCTAGTTCCAAGATCTAAGATGCCTATATCTTCAGCTTTTCTCATTAACTCATCAAGCTCAGCTTCTGTAAAGTTTCTGCTACTTGTATTTCTAACAGTCTCTTTTACATAATTCATGATGGCTGCATCAATGATACCAGTCTTTGTTTTTGTTCCGCCAAGACTTCTTAGTTTTGTTTCAAGAGTAAGAAGAAGTTTTGCTTGTGTAGGATTTACATCATCAGACTTTTGAATCTCTGTAAGACCGTTAAATGTTACCAAGAACCTATCAAAGTTCAGTGCATAATTGATATAATCATTCTTATCATAGTTTGCTGGATCCAGCATATAATCTGTAAACTGATCCACTTCTTTAATTGCATCCCTAAGAAGATCAGTATAAGTAGAAGATACTAGTTTGCCACCTTCACTCATTGCAACCATAATTGCACCAACAGTATTATCTATGTTTTCAATAATCTGTTCTGTTCTTCTATCCATGAAAATACCACTCTTGATTTTTTCAATTGCTTCTCTTCTGTTTAAGAGACCAGTCTTGTATCGGTCAAGAGCATTAAAGATTGTATTAAACTCTGTATAATCATTTGCATCTGTAAGATCTTCGGATAACTGTTCACTAGGATCAAGAAATTCATCTGACTCAAAATCTTCTGGAGAATCCAAACCAATTCTTGCTGCAATTACTTCTGGATCTATGTTCATGTAATCAACAGGAATTAGTTTATCTACATAAACAGAGTTCTGACTAGGAGGATGTGCTACCCAACCATCAACTTCAAATGTGCCTTCAAACTTTTGATCTTTACCTTTACCAGTAATATCTACATGAATATGATAGGTTGACGTTGCATACTCATCTGTAGCTACCTCATAACCCATGTTCTCAGCCATTCTCCTATAGAGATTAACCTGCAGATTATGCTGCTGTCTTGTGGAGAGCTTGTTTGCAATACCTCTGGATTTCAAAACACTGTCATCTTCCAGATTCCATTCCTTATCATACTGCTCTCTCATAGTAGCATACCAACTCTTACTTGTCTTCAAGTCAAGAATCTTAAGTTTACCATCAGGAGTAATAAGTACAAGGTCGGCAGTACCAGCTATCTTAGTAGCTTGATCAAACAATACTACCTGAGATATTGCAACTGAACCATCAGCCCTAAGATCTTGAATCTTTTCTTGAAGATCGTTAAAGGCTCTTTCAACCTGTTCTTCATTTAGAATCTTAATCTCTCCAGACTCAAGGATATCTTTAAGTGTCATGTTTGACACAATACCATCCATAATAAAGTCAAAATCATTACCAAGTGTAACATTCAGTTGCACATCCTCTTCATTCTTTAGCTTTCCTTTGATTGCTGTAGTTACAGAAGTATATACATCACCGGTAGTTATGTCAATATATGTATGATCAGCTTTGTTTAGAACAACAATACTTGAGTCTTCAAAAGGATTGTATATGTTTGCAGAAAGTGAATCAATGCTTTCATCTCTTGTTCTGGCTATACCAAACAAGTTGTTAATTACATTCTTCTGAACATCATTGGATGAGTCTAATGCTTTATCAACCAGCTTTTGTTTTCTATCACTCAAAGCATATCTAACTCTTGAGCTATCTTCAGTTTGAAGATCAAACTTAAACATGCTGGTGTTTAAAAGTTTGGCAATGTCAGTAAGTTTAGCTGTTGGTTTGATTTCTCCAACTGGTAATGTAGGAATACTTACACCAGTCAGATACTTATGAAAATCATTAATAACAGTTTTAAACCATTCAAGAAACTCACGGATTCTATCCATGAATGTTTTTGTAGGTGCCTTCTCATACTCATCTGCAAAATGTCTAGTAAGAGATTGCGTTACAAGTTCTAGATCTCTTTCTTCTTGAGTAAAACCATTCATCTCAGAATAAACTCTGTTAATCTCTCTGTTTAATTCTGGAAAGTTTGTTCTTGCTTCTTTAAGCAAGTTATCAAACAAAGCTCTGTTCTGAATGAAGAGTGCATCAACAAATGGGTGAAGTACTTCTTCTATGGCTGTGTCATCTGTAACTCTTCCTCTTACCAAGTAAACCTTGCCTCTTATATAAAAAGATTTGACATCCTCAAACTTTACGTTGGCCTTCATTGCGGGATCCAAAGAATCATAATAGTTTCTTGCTTCCTGGATTGTGGCAATTTGAATATCAAGTTCTGGAAAAAGATTGTTAAGGTGGTTTATGATCTTAACTGTCTTTGGTTCATCAAACCCTCTTCTACTAGGTAATATATCTCTTTGAGAAAGACTTGTGTCATCAACAGATATAAAATATGTTTCCCCATTATCTGTCTGAGCAAACCTTACAGAATCAATAGGAATGTTATTCATTGTAAGATAGTTAACTATCTTATTTCTATTAGAATCAAGAGTGGCTTTATCAAATGCTATATTAGGAGTTCTCCCATTCTCAACATAATAACCCTGCTTATGGGGTTTGATATAACCAAGCTTTGAAAGATTTGCTAAAAGTGCTTGAGCAAATTCTTGTTTTCTTAAAGACTCATTGGTTTTATACTCCTTTAGAAAGTTTTTTGCCTGCACTATAGTAGGAAATTCACCTGTGTTATTCAGATCTTGCCAACTAGTTATAACATTGTCTGTTGCAATGTTTGTTTTAAACTCCTGCAGTAATGCTTTATACTCAGGAGTTGCTCTATTGTGACACCTTGCCGCCATATATTATAAGATACAACTTTTAATGTAATCTAAAAAGTCTTCATCACTTGGATACATCCCGTCATTTCTTGCCTTGTAGAAATCTTCTATTGCAGGATTAGCTCCATTTTCACCTTGAATTCCGTTAGCTTTAAGTTTTGCTATTGCATCCTTGTTACCTTCAATAGTGTTTTCCCAGAAGTCAAACAACGGAGATACCTCATCATCATCATCTATCAAATCAAGAATACTTCTACCTTCAACCGGTGCAGCAGGACTTTCATTTTTAGGATTAGCTGATTCTACATAAGTTTCTTCTACATCTTCTATAGATGTGTAAGCTTCATTAAGTGCTTTGATAAACCAGTTCTTACCACCAGTTTCCCATACTGTATTTTTACTACTAGGTTGATGAGTGGAAGATAATATCCAATCAGAGCCACCTTGCTCAGAGATTTGTGTTATTAATTCAGGATGCTGTTCAAGTTTAGCTTTAATAATTCTAACCATAAGATTGTATGTGTTATTAGGTCCATCATCCATAGTAGCTGCAGATTTTAATTCTTGATAAGCAGTTTCAGCATCAGGATATGTTTTTCCTTCAAAGGTAACTGTATATGACCTATCCAAATTACCTTTTCTTCTAGCTAATTCAGTAGGATTTGTAAGAGCAGCAGCAAGACCTTTTGCATTAGAACTTATTTCTACACCCTCAGAAATGGATTTTCTTTCTTCATTTCTCTCAGCAGCTGCAGCCATTTCTTCAAGTGTAGTTGGTTTGCCATTTACACTAATACCATTTTCATCAGCTGTTTTTCTGCCAGGCATACTATTCATATCAATGTTATCATAGTTTACTTTCTTACCTCCTGCTGCAATTTGAGGATTGTCAATGCCCTCCTCTTCATTCTTCTTCTTGACATCTTCTCTTACATCCACATAGTCAGGTCTGATAAAGTTTATAGTATCAAACATGAAACCAATTGGATTCTGTTGGTTAGAACCTTTCATGTTTATCTTAACATATTCACCTCTGCTTCCAAAAATATTAGTATGATTTTCATCTTTTGATATTAGATTTTGTGTTCTAACACCGGATGCAGTATAAACCTTAACTAGTTTATAAAATTCATAACTTCTTTCCCCAAGTACATCTGATTCTTGAACTCTTATTACAGGAGGTAAAAACATTTCTTTTGTAAACTCTTTTTTTCCTCCTACATCTCTAATAAACCATTTTGATGCTTTAAAACCAGCAAGCTCAAGAATAGTAGTATTCTCATCAAGTTTTTCCTTTTTACTGTATGGTACTGTTGCGTATCTTGGAACTCTTGTATTTGGGTTTTCAGAATCTAAACCAGATATACCATTATACAGATCTACAACTAGTTTTGGTACTTCACCACTCTTATCAATCCTTATAGGAGATTTTGCTGCTTCAGCTTTACTTACACTCTTAGGTGCTTTCTTAACCCCTTCAATGTCATAATCAAAATTGTCTATCAAACTATTTTTGATGTACTTATAAATCTCAGGAGTGTTTTTACTCATATACTTTCTATCTTCATAAGATATGATACCATATGGGAATACAGTAGGTCTGTCATCATTCTGAATTGCTTTTATCCCCTGATCAAATATTTTAGTGAAATCATCCAGCTCACTATCTTTAAAGTAATTCTCTTCTTCTCTAGCATAGCTTTTCTTAAACACCAGACCAAGAGTATTATCAAAATCTCTAATTGCAAGCAATCCTGTAAGACCAGCCTTATCTACATTATCTCCAAAGATATACAGTTTTCCAGGATTCTGTTTAACCTTTATTCTATCTATGTTTCCTTCAGTAGCAGCACTTCCTTTTCTTGGGTTATAAACTTTAATGCTTTTTCCACTTATAGTCTTAAGTAGATAGTTGTTTTTGTTTGACTGCATGTAGTTTATAATGAAGTCATTCATTAGATCTTCATAGTTCATGCCAAAGGTTGACTCAAAAGCTCTAGTTTCGGTACCAGTTTCAAAAGCTTCATGAGTATCATTGATTGTACCTAGATATTTGTCAAGTATAAAGGGTGTAATTGCATCAAGCAATGTACCATAAGCAAACTGTAAACCATCTTTCACCATGATATAATGAAGAATATGTAGAGCTTCTAACCTTGTTTCAGGAGAACCATACAATTCAATAAATCCATCTTGAATTTTAACTTTCTGTACCTCACTAAGTTTTGCAAATGTTGATGCAATTACTGTATCAAGACCTGTATTATTTCTAGGACTATTGGCCGGATCATTGTGAGCAAAAGCCTGTAAGAAATAATTACTTCTATTCTCAGATTCATATTTACTTCTTAGATCAGATATAATGTTATTGATGTTAATTTCAGACTGTGCCTGCGGATATATCAATTCATTAGTAAGTGAAGCAAGTGATTGTTTTCTAAAGCTATCTGATCTACCAAGCTCAACCATATATGCTTTAATAGTTAAGTAAGAAAGAAAATCCTTACTCATTTTATTAAGCTTGTCAGCAGATAAGAAGAAACTTCCACCTGTACCAGCCAAGAATGAAGCTTTAAGCTTTTCATAAACATTTTTAAATGCTGGTGTCTGACTTAAGAAAACTGTGGGAAGTAATTGCTCAGTAAATTCCTTATACATATTGTAGTAAGTAGCTTGCCAAGTATCCCCTTTAAATAGTTTTCTTACATCTACTGGTACTGGTGCACCATCATCATCAACAAGTTCAGCAAATTGTTCATCATTAAGTTCAAGACCAAGCTTTTTGATTGCTTCTTCTCTGCTTATGATATCCTCAAAAGATGATCCAATATCAGAAACCAAGTTCATTATGGCACCTATATTTCCAGTAAATGTCTTGAGCTTATGAGCATTATAGAACTGAAGAAGTATGGAAAGATCTTCTGATGCATCTTTTGCTGTATAAGTTCCAGCTTTTTTCTCAGATTCAAGTATACCTAAATCAAATGTTTTAGAGTTTCTAGTTGTATCAAAAACTCTAGATCTAATAATAGACTTTTTCAAAAGGTCATCTGTAACAGAAACAAGCTGAAGATCCTCACCAAATGTATCACGTATATTTCTAATTCTCTTCTTTATAAGAGCTCTAATGCCAGGATCATAAGGATCTTCTTTATTAATGGCATTGAAATATTCTTCCTTAATAATTGGATTATTGATTAATAGAATTGAGGTTTTGATTGGAACACCAAGAGCAGTAAGGTTTGCAACAACAGCAAGTGCATCTTTGTTAAGGCCAAGCTTAGCAGCAAGTCTTTCTTTGGCGTTATCTGTCATTGCTGTAATCAAAGCAGATATCACATACTGTCTTCTTGCACCATCTTTATTTTCTTTACCATTAACAATTTCATAGTTGCCAGTTATTCCGCTTTTATCCGGA
>Ga0129336_10002969_pt1 | contig 10477 bp, 9 predicted proteins | sample CPB6_02_DNA_FD_96878 | JGI IMG/M metagenome (GOLD analysis project Ga0129336, IMG submission 96878) | Freshwater to marine salinity gradient microbial communities from Chesapeake Bay, USA - CPBay_Sum_0.6_0.2_DNA | ecosystem: Environmental > Aquatic > Marine > Coastal | place: USA: Chesapeake Bay...
CGTCGACCAGATAGGTGATCGTCATGTCGGTGAGTGCGGCAAACCCATGGGCAACGCCCGGTGGGATGAACACCCCGCGGTGATCGTGCCTGCCGTCGGGCTGGAGCCCCAGATCGATCGTTTGCGTTGCGCCATCAGTGGGCGAGCCTTCACGCAGGTCGTGCAGCACCACTCGGCAGCGCCCATATGGCACATACCAGTAGTCGGCCTGATGCAGGTGATAGTGCAATCCGACCACGCTCCCCTGCGTTCGATCCCCGCGGTTTCCCTGGATCATTTCGCGACCGAGCGGAAACCACTCGCGGCGATACGTCTCGATGAAAAATCCTCGTTCGTCACCGTGCATAGCGGGCTCGACGATCTGGACGCCCTTGATCACGTTCGACTCGGTGATCGTGGCCACTAGTCGAGCTCAATCTTGGAGTCGTCGCCGAGCATCAGTCGAAGTGCACGTGGCTTCTGTTCCGACTTCGTCACCTGCACATCGCGACCAATCAGCGAATCGGTGAGGCGATGGATGTCGATGATGCTGGAACCATCGAGCACCACGGAGTGTTCCATTTCTGATCGAGTGACGACGCAGTTCCGGCCAAGCGAGGTGAATGGCCCGATGTACGACTGGTCGATCTTGGCGCCCTCGCCGATCACCACGGGACCACGGATCCGCGAGTTGCGCACGACCGCACCCTTCTCGATGATCACACGACCTTCGATCTGTGTGGCCGAATCGACATCACCTTCGTTGCGCGGCGTAAGCACTTCGAGAACCAACCTGTTGCACTCGAGCAGCGGATCCTTCTTGCCAGTGTCCAACCACCAGCCCTGCAGAACCTTGTGGTGCACCACTCGTCCCTGATCGACGATCCATTGAATGGCATCGGTGATCTCGAGCTCACCGCGCGGCGAGGGTTTGATCGCACGCACTGCTTCGTGCACCGTCTTGTCGAAGAGATAGACGCCGACGAGCGCGAGATCCGATGGCGGATTCTGCGGCTTCTCGACGAGTTTCTTCACATGGCCATTGGCGTCGATTTCCGCCACGCCAAACTGGCGTGGATCCTCGACGTGACACAACAGGATTTGTGCGGTCGGCGCTTTCGCGCCGTCGTGCTGTCGAGCATGTTCGAACTCGGTGACGAACTCGGTGAGGCCCTGCTCGAGCATGTTGTCGCCGAGATACATGACGAAGTCATCGTCGCCGAGGAAGTCTCGGGCAATCAGCACGCAATGTGCGAGCCCCAAGGGTGCATCCTGTGGGATGTATGTCACTTCTACCCCGAACTTGGAGCCGTCGCCCACCGCAGCACGGATCTCTTTGCCCGTCTCACCGATGATGATGCCGATCTCCTTGATCCCTGCAAGCGCCATGGCTTCAATGCCATAGAAGAGGATCGGCTTGTTGGCGATGGGCACCAATTGCTTGGCGCTCGTATGGGTGATCGGTCGGAGGCGGGTGCCGGCCCCGCCAGAGAGGATCAGGCCCTTCATACCGCCCCCAGACTACTGATCCCGACGGTGGCAGAAGCCCGCCAACTAGCGTTTGAAGCCGTGACGGGCCCGTTTCTCCACGCGTTTTCGAAGCCCGCCAAGACAGGTTTCTTGCCGCTGGTGCGCGGCGAGGGCGCACTGCTATGGGACGCCAATGGCAAGGAATACATCGACGGCATCGCCAGCCTCTGGTACTGCACGGTGGGTCACGGTCGCAAGGAAATTGCCGACGCCGTAGCGAACCAGATCACCCGTCTGGAGAGCTACTCCACGTTCGATCCGTTCACCACGGACGTCACCGAATCATTGGCCGCCAAGTTGCAGTCAATTTCGGCGGTTCCAAATGCACGACTGTTCTTCTGCGGTAGCGGTTCGGAATCGGTGGACACCGCAATGAAGCTTGCCCGCATCGCCCATGTCCAAGCGGGTCACCCCGAACGCACAATCATCGTTTCGCGAGATCGCGGCTACCACGGCACCAACTACGGCGGCACCAGCGCCCAAGGGCTGCCACTCAACAAGCAGGGTTTCGGCCCGCTCGTTCCCGAAGTCATGCAGGTGAACGGCGACAACATCGAGGACCTCGCCAATTTCATGCGTGACAACGGCTCACGGGTTGCCGCGGTGATCATGGAACCACTCCAAGGCGCTGGCGGTGTCTACCCGCCAACGCCCGGCTACCTGGAAAGCGCACGCAAGCTGTGCGATCAGTACGGAGCCTTCCTCATCTTCGACGAGGTGATCACCGGTTACGCCCGCATGGGTACCTGGTTCGGCGCCAACTTCTACAACGTGGTGCCGGACATGTTGTGCTTCGCCAAGGGCGTCACCTCCGGCTATCAGCCGCTCGGCGGCGTGTTCGTCGGACGTCGAGTGTGTGATGCACTCGAGAGCGATCCCAACTTCATCCTGCGCCACGGCTACACCTACTCCGGGCACGCCACCGTGTGTGCCGCAGCACTCAAGAACGTGGAGATCATCGAGCGCGAATCACTGATTGAACGCGCCAAGCATGTCGGAGCACGAATTCGCGATGGACTTTCGGCTCTGGCCAAGGACGGCCTGATCAAGGAAGTCCGCGGCGACGGCGCGGTGTGGGCCGCGGGTTTGCACGAGCATCAGAACTGCATCACCATCCGCGATCGAATGATCGAACTTGGCGTGATCATTCGCGCTATCAACACCGACACGAATGCGTTCTGTCCGCCCCTCGTGATCACCGATGCTGAAATCGATCGAATGCTCGACACTTTCGCCCAGGCCGTCGCGGGAAAGTGAGCATTTGACCGTGCAATTTGCCAATCAACGCGCACTCATCACCGGCGGCGCCAGTGGAATCGGCGCAGAGATTGCTCGCCGGCTGACCAGAGAAGACGCTCGCGTGGTACTTGCTGACATCAACGATGATCTCGGGAAGAGAACCGCCGCCGATCTGGGTGCGGAGTACGTGCATCTCGACGTCACCGACCCGCGGGCGTGGGATGCGCTCATCGCCGATGAGGAACCGTTCGACATCGTCTGCCTGAACGCAGGTGTCTCCACCTATCAGCACGTGGTAGGCGGCGAGATCCAAAACCATCCGTTCGAACGTCTGAGCGACGAGCTCTACGAGCGGATCATGAATATCAATGTGAATGGTGTGGTGTACGGCGCCCGCGCAGTGATCCCCTCGATGGTTGCGCGTAAGACGGGACACATCGTGGTGACTGCTTCGATGGCGGGCATCGTGGCCATTCCACCCGATCCGATTTACGGGCTCACCAAACACGCGATGGTGGGGCTCGTGAAGTCCCTAGGGCCGGCGCTTGCTCCACACGGTGTGTGCGTGAGCGCTCTTTGCCCCGGGTTCGCCGACACTCCGCTCGTGAGCGACCTCGCGAAGGAATTCGCCAAACAATTCTCGATCGGCGTGATGGACGTCAGCGAAGTGGGCGAAATGGCGATGCGCGCCTTGAAGGAACGAGTGCCCGGCTCGCAGTGGGTGGTCATGAAAGACCACCCGATCACGCAATACGTTCCTGCGCCCCCGTACTGATCAGCGCTATTTGCGGCGCGTGAAGCGCGCGATCAAGCTGCTCGTGTCCCAGCGCTTGCCGCCCAGCTCTTCCACTTCGGCATAGAAGCCGTCCACCATTTTGGTGAGTGGCAACTCGGCCCCATTACGAGCGGCTTCGTCGAACACGATGGCCAAGTCCTTGCGCATCCACTGCACGGCAAAGCCGAACTCGAACTCACCGCGGGCCATGGTGGAGGCTCGATTGTCCATCTGCCACGACTGAGCCGCACCTTTGGAAATGACGTCGACCACAGCATCAGGATCGAGACCCGCTTTCATCGCGAAGTTGATGGCTTCGGACAAGCCTTGTGCGATGCCTGCAATACAAATCTGGTTGACCATCTTGGCGAGCTGTCCCGATCCTGCCTTGCCGAGCAGTTTCGTGCGCTTGGCATACGACGCCATGATCGGCTCAACACGTGTAAAGACATCCTCATCATCAGCGCCACACATGATCGTGAGTTGACCATTCTCGGCACCGGCTTGACCACCCGAGACCGGCGCATCGACAAAACCCACGGCGCGTTCAATACACGCGTTGGACAATTCGCGAGCAAGCGTGGCCGAGGCCGTGGTGTGATCTACCAGCACCGCGCCTTTTTCGATTCCGGCGAGTGCGCCGTCGTCCCCGTACACGACTGACCGCACGTCGTCGTCATTGCCGACGCACATGAAGACCACTTCACGGCCCGCAGCTGCCTCGCCCGGCGTGAGCGCCCGACTACCGCCATGGTTCTTTACCCACTCGTCGGATTTGACCGTGGTGCGGTTGTAGACGCAAACGTCGTGACCGCTGTTCGCCAGGTGTCGCGCCATCGGCGCGCCCATCACGCCGAGGCCGAGAAACGCGACCTTGGCCACGACTACTTCTTCTTTGGCTTCGCCGCTTTCGCGGGAGCCTTCGCTGCCTTCTTAGCAGGAGCTTTCGCCGGCTTCTTATCGTCAGACTTCGCCTTCTCCGAGGGCTTCTCGGCAGGCTTCGCCGCCTTCTTTGCGCCCTTGCCTGCCTTCAACACGCCTTGTTCGAGTGCATTGTCGAGCCACACCTCGGCGGCTTCAGTGGACACCTTCAACGCAGGAGAGATTTCTGAAATCAGGTTGATGCGAGCACGGTCGTACATCGTCTTCTCGGCAGCGGACAATGCAGCGTCACGATCGCGCGCAGCCAAGTTACGCACAACTTCAGCAACTTGGTACACGTCGCCGCTCTTCAACTTCTCCTGGTGGTTCTTGAACCGACGCGACCAGTTGGCAGGAACGCGCGGATCTGCCTTGGAGAGCACCGACTTGAGGTCCTCGAGCTCCGACTTCGAAACAGGAGGACGCACCCCCACCGTGCCGGCCATGGCCGTTGGCACCGACAAGGTCATCTCGTTGATGACCGTCTTCAAAATGAGGTACTCCTGCGTAGTGCCAAATGCCTTCATTCGCTTGATTCCGTGCACGATGCATGCCCCGTGCTGGGGGTAAATGACGGTGTCGCCCTTCTTGAATTTCACGCAGGTACCTCTCTAGAAGCCGATCCGCAAGGATAGACGGTGCTCGGCACGTAGCCACCAACCAGACGTGCCCTCGGTAGGAATCGAACCTACGACCTACGGATTAGAAGTCCGCCGCTCTATCCATCTGAGCTACGAGGGCGTGGCTCAACACGCTACCTGCGCACATGACGGTGGGATATCGTGCCTCAATGCGTCCGCGTCTGCTGATCGTGTTCGCGGCCCTGTGTTTCTCCACCACGGGCACGATTCAAGAACTCGGACCCGACGATGCCAGTGCGCTGTCCGTGGCGGCTACGCGAACCGCGATCGGAGCGATCGTGCTGTTTCTCATCTCACGAGCTGGTCGCAACCAGACTCCAAGCAAAAGTCTCCCTCTGCGTGAACTCGCACTTGCGGGAGCAGGTATGGCGCTGTATGCAGCAGCGTTCTTCTCCGCAGTGCGCATGACCGGAATCGCCGTCGGCACCGTGGTGGCGCTCGGCTCCGCCCCGCTCTTTGCCGGACTCGGCTCCCTGGTGATGTGGCGTGAACGCCCCAGCCAACTCTGGATCTTCACGACGATCATTGCCGTTCTCGGAATGGCCCTCATTGTCATCACAGGCGACGAGACACAGATTGACGTTGCAGGAATCGTCGCCGCATGCGGCGCGGGTTTCGGCTACGCAATGTTCGCGCTCTCGAGCAAATCGATCATGAGTGAATCCATGAATGCGGCTCGCGCGATGGCTTACGTATTTGGCATCGCCACCGTCATGCTCTCGCCAATCTTCATTCTCGTCGACCTGTCGTGGATCACGAGCTGGAGTGGTGTCGGCACTGCAGCATGGCTCGGCATTGTCTCTGTAGCACTCGCATACTGGGCATATTCGACAGGACTGCGCTCCGTGACACCAGCAGACGCCACCGCACTCACGATTGTTGAACCCGTTGCCGCAACGCTGCTTGCCGCTTTCGTCTTGCGCGAGCAACCAGGGTTGCTCGCATGGGTTGGTATTGCGATCGTCATTGGTGCGCTGTCGATCGGTTCGCGCACCACTAAATCTTTTACAACTCGCGAAGACGACTGACGTGATCGTCCATCTCATCACGCAAGCCGAGTTGACGACCGCAAGAAGCGCGGGATCGATTTCACCCGAGTCGCTGCACACCGAAGGGTTCGTGCACTGCTCGGCACCTCATCAGGCACTCGCCACGGCCACTCGCTTCTACCCCAACCGAAGCGATCTCGTTGCTTTGCTCATCGATGACTCGATGTTCGACGATGCGCTGCGGTGGGAACCGCCTGCCCACCCTGATGGATCGCCTGCATTGGCGGGAGAAGAGTTCTTCCCACACCTTTACTCAGAGCTACCACTCAATGCGGTGTCGGATGCCGTGCCCCTCGCCTGGAACAATTCGACCTACGAAGACGCTGCGCCACTTCAACGGTTTCGAATCGTTGCACTCGCCGAGCACCGCCATCTTTGGCAACAAGCAGCCGAATGGTCGTTCGAGGCGTGGTATCACGAGTTTCCGCAGGACACCGTGCAGACCTATCTCGACCAGTACGCACTGGCAGCAAGGCCAGGCGACCGCTTGGTGGAGGTGTATGCGGCGATTGACTCCTCCAGTCGATTACTCGGGCTCACCACCCTCGTCGACGACGATGAATTACCTGGCGTGATCGCGCCCGGCCCCTGGATTGCCGCCGTGTGGGTGCACCCGTCGTCTCGCACGATCGGCGTAGGAGGTGCGCTCGTTCGACATGCCACACTCCGCGCATGTTTACTCGGCGTCCGTGATTTGTACCTCTATACGGAGGATCAACAGGCTTGGTATGAACGGAAAGGTTGGCAACGAGTCCGCGATGCGTCGCTCAATGGACTGCCTGTCACTGTGATGACCAAACGGCTCAGCTGAGCCGCTACTTCTTGATACCCCAGCGCACCTCGATGGTCACCGTCACGTCCTGCTCGCCAAGATCGACCTGAATTTCCTTGTTGGCGGAATCCATTCCCGCCTCAGCGGTGGCGACCGGCCTCATGACCACTGGGCTCGACACTTCGGAAACCGACTGCACTTCGCCAAGATCGATGCCGAGCAGATCCGCGTAATCCTCGGCTTTCGCTTTCGCATTGTCCACCGCATCTTCACGTGCCTGGTTCAGCGCATCCTCATTGTCGAGAACGGTGGGCGTCACACCATCGACACGGATGCCGTCGCCCACTGCAGCGATCACGTCCTGCACGATCGCACCTGCGTCATTCTCCTCGCGGATGGTGACCACGAAACTCTGGGTTGCTCGATAGCCGAGTGACTCTTGCGAGCCATCCGAGTTGTATTGAATCTCTTCATTTACCAAGATGCTTTGTGAAGCGATGTCCTTGTCGTCAATGTCGGCGTTGTCGAGGACTTCTCGAGCCTTGTCCGCCAAGTCGGCAACCTGGTTCGTTGCGATCTCCGCCGACTCACCAAGGTTGGTCACCGCGAACTGAATAATGACGCCATCGGGCACCACCTTGGCCGTGCCCGTGGCCTGCACCGTCACGCCCCTGTTGGGTGCCTCGACACCTTGATAGGTGTCACCACCACCAATACTGCAACCGGCAAGAGCAACCGCACTGACGAGAACAAGGAGGGGTTTGCGCATCCCACAATTCTTGTCGGCTCAACCCGATGATGGTTGTCACTCGATCTCGTCCATGCAGCGCATGGGTATCCTGATCGCACCAGCGTTCGTAGCTCAATGGATAGAGCATCTGACTTCGGATCAGAGGGTTGGGGGTTCGAGTCCCTCCGAGCGCACCAGGAACGAGAACCAGTTCACTCTCTTGTCGAAGTTAATGTCGTGGGGTGTCTAAAACATCGGTCGCTATCAGTGGAGCAGTCTTTGTCGTTCTCGCTAGCGCCTGTTCGGGACTTGGCAACTCAACTTCGAATCAGTCTGCTGTTGAAACAACCACGACGACCACTCTCCCAACACTGAGCACAACGTTCACCGATACGCCCTCTAATGCGCTGGCTAGCGCCCAGAACTGTCACATCGCCGACCTCCCCCCAGATGCGAATGGCATGGTTCGGTCGAATCTGGTTGGGTTTCCTAGGCCACAAGTCATCCAATCACCAAAAATCTTGGTGCTCCCCTTTTCGTTCAGCGATGGTGAACCACCGACAAGCTATTTGGGCCCCACTCTTGGCGCGCTAAATGGCGCTGCGCATTTCTACGAGCAGATCTCATGGGGAAAAGCATCATTCACATTTGACGCGGCCCCCGAGCAACTATGGATCAAGGTGCCAAAGACTGCCTTGGAAATGGGATTTTCGAATGACTCACCCAAACCACAATCAGATTCGGTATCCCCATTTGATGTGCTTAAATTCGCCAGCCCCGAGCTCAACTTCGATAACTACGACTTGGTACATCTTGTCGGATCACCCGACCTTATGGACCGGGCTACAGCGTGGATGGAATTCGACCCAAGGAATGCTCCAATAGTTACGCCTGCCGGAACTGTCTCCCGAGCATCGCTAATAACTTATAGTCACAACGATTCCTCGCTGGTTGCGCACGAGCTAGGTCACGCATGGCTCAACCTCTGGGATCTCTACTCAGGGCAAAACGGGATTACCGACTTCATCGGCCTCAACCGCTTCGACGTGATGTACAACTCTGTGCCTAATGATTACAACGCCACAGACATGACGATATGGAACAAGTATTTGGCCGGTTGGGTGGAGCCGGAACAAATTCGATGCATAGTTAAAGCCGGAACCACCTCGCACTTCATTAGCACCAACTCAAGCAAGTCTGATTTGCCAAAAGCAGTAATGGTGAAGATCAGCGAAACAAAAGTCTTGGTGATCGATACATGGCGTAAGAGTGAGTTCAATCGTTGCTGCAACGAAACAATTGCCTACGTGATAGACGCGACTCGGATCCATTTCGCAGGGCCGTATCGCCTCCAAGGATCTCTTAAGAACTCCGGAGATCAGCTTGTGCTTGATGAATCGCTACTCGCAACAACAACCGAATGGACGCTTCGTCCAGACGAATCGCTCACTATTTCGAATGTGACGGTCACACTTCTCGATAGTGATGCCTCGGGAGCATTGGTCGAAGTCACTACCAAATAGTTTCCATTTGCCGAGCGCGCCATGCGAACCAGGTTCATCGCTCTTCGTCTTCGAACACGCGAAACTTATTGGATTGCGAGACTCGCTCGAAATTCTGCGTCTTCCAACTGAGCCTTGATATGCGGCGGGGGCTCACTCAGCCGCTCCAAGGTGACACCGTGGATCAACCCCGAAAATCGGTAGACATGCGGATAGTCGCCCACCGGTGCGCCACTGTCCAGACCAACATCGAAGGTTTCGCCACTCATCGAAAACACCACTGGCACCGACTTGTGGATTCGCACATACCCCACGGGAATCCCGTCCACTTTCATAACGGTGTCACCCGCGCCACCGAAACCGCCGTCGTAGGAATGTTCCAGAACAATGACTCGTCGACCAGGCACAAGGGCTTCTCGCGAAACTGCGATGTAGTGCTCGTGGCCGAGCCAGTTGTAGTGGTACCTCGCTTTACCGTCCGGTCCCACGAAAAGCGACCAGCCCGCCATGTTGCCACCCTGGGCCGCGATCACTCCCTCGCCACCTACTTGGGGAATCGTCACATCGGCAGTAATTCGGAACGAACAATTCTTGAGATTTACCACCGACCGCTCGGGCATTCTCTGATGCACCGAGGTGTACGTCATCTTCGTTACTCCACCGAGCGCATCGGGGACGGCAAACTGCGGACCGAAACCCTGGATTGGCTCCTTGAGTGGATAGACGTTGTTTCTGACCGCCTCTGACTCGAACAATTTGAGCAACTCAGCGAGCTTCTCCGGATGCTGCGTGGCAAGATCGATTCCCTGAGAAAAGTCACTCCTGATGTCGTAAAGCTCCCACTTCTCTTGGGGGCCATCGAATGGAACGGAATCGAATCTTTTCCAGGGCACACGTCCGTGGAAACACGAGGCAATCCACCCGTCGTGGTAGATGGCGCGGTTACCGAACATCTCGAAGTACTGCGTGAGGTGATTTTCCGGAGCCGTTGCCGAGAGGAAACTCGGCAACATCGTGACTCCGTCAACTGGCATCTGCTCAATCCCATTCACCCGACGCGGAGCGTCAATACCGATTGCATCAAGCACGGTCGGAAAGATGTCCACCACATGATGGAAATTCGACCTCAATGCTCCCTTGTCAATGATTCGACGCGGCCATTGGACCGCCAGCGCATTACGAGTCCCTCCGAAATGTGAGGCAACCTGCTTCATCCACTGGAATGGAGAGTCCAGAGCCCACGCCCACGCAAGGTTGTAGTGGTTTTCGCACTGAGCCGATCCAAAGTCAGCCATGTGCTCAAGTAACCACTCGGGATCCTCGGGAATCCCGTTCTGAA
>Ga0129336_10002970_pt1 | contig 10475 bp, 10 predicted proteins | sample CPB6_02_DNA_FD_96878 | JGI IMG/M metagenome (GOLD analysis project Ga0129336, IMG submission 96878) | Freshwater to marine salinity gradient microbial communities from Chesapeake Bay, USA - CPBay_Sum_0.6_0.2_DNA | ecosystem: Environmental > Aquatic > Marine > Coastal | place: USA: Chesapeake...
ATCTTTACCCATAACTTTGATCATATCTTCTAAAGAAGAAATTGATGGGTCCATAGTTTTGTCAAAGTTTCTCCAGATCTCAGTTACAGGAACTGTACCATCTGCATTCATTCCACCTTTAATCATCAAGTCTGCACGTGATGAGATAGAATAATGTACGTGAGCTTCAGCACCTCCTACAAAGTTGTAGAATTCACGGAAACCAGCATTAGTAATGATGTCAGAAAATCTTTCACCATACTCACCTCTTGCAGAACCTTTACGGAAAACTTTTGTACCATTAGACAAATACTTATTTTCAAGATATTTGTAATTGTCATTGTTTACAAGTTGCACAGTATAAATAAATCCATCACCAATTGGTAAAATGTCTTCATTTGTAATGTACATCTCAACACCATTGTACTTATCATAAGTAATAATGTCACCATGACCAAATTCTCTTTTGCTGATTTTAATACGGAAAGTATTACCATCTACACCTTTAAATTCATTGTCTGGTTCAATGTCTTCAATAATGTAAGGAAGATCTACAGATACAGGAGTCTGCCATCTGTACTCTCCACGAGCATTATCAACCATGATTACATTTTTGCCACCAAAACTAGACATTTGGTAAAGAGGCATTTCTACTTTTTGAGCCATAGCCCATAAATCAACTGGACCTAAATCCATAGGTTCAGCATCCTTCAGCATATTCACCAAGTGGTAAGAATCCACATGGGAACTTGCATTGTAAGCGGTATCTCTGAGGAATATACCATTGTTTAAAACTGGAGTTGCCATTTTATATATTAATTTAAATTGTTACTATTTAAAATCTCTTGAACATATTTGCTCTTGAGATAGTTTTTTGTTGTGAAGGTCTAGATGCTGATCTTCTTGTTTCTTCAGGCTCTTCATAGCTTGAAGAACCAGTTTTTCTAGATTCTTCTGTTTTTAATTTTCTTACTGTATCTTCTACAGCTTTTTTAGATCCTTGATCTTTTACTCTATTTTTATAACCATCTGGATCAGCAAGTAACCAAAGTGCTTCTGCAATAAGATCGTGTCTTGGTTGCACAAATTGATACTTTTCTAGAAGGTGACCTAATAGATTTGTAGGTTTTCCAGAGATTGAAGGATAATTTGGTTGAACTAATCCTGAGTATAAAAGACTTTGTGTTTTTTTATCTAGTTTAATTCCACCAAGTTCACCAACAGCAAGAGTATTATATACATTATCTGTATATGCTTTTGCTTGTTGTTGTTGCTGTTCTTTTCTTTCTTCCTGTTCTGCTAATTGTCTTGCAACAATCTCTTCTTGCATTCTATCTAACTTAGGTTTAAATTGATTAGCTTTTTGTTCTAATTTACCTATATCAGTCCAATCTTGGATTTCAGCTTCAATTTCTTCAGGAGTTCCAAACTGTGTAGCATATAAATATTGTCTTGCAATTTCTGCTTGATCATATTCATCAGATGGATCAAGTTGTCTCATTTCTTCTACATGAGCCAAGGTTCTAAATAAACCTTTAAGATCTTGTCCACCATCAGCTACATATTTAGCAGCAACTTGAAGTTCTTCAGGAAGAGAATTAAAAAACTCTCTTGGAGTATTTTGTCTTATCTCATTTTCTCTTTCTTGAAAGTTTGCTTCAAACAACTCTCTAAAATCTTTGGTAGTATATTCTTCTAATGGTTTGTCATCATCAAAAGGAATAAGTGTACCTTCTTCAATCATTTTAGTAGCTAGTTCAGCAAGACCAGACTTATCCACTTTAGGTCTACCTTTATTACCTGCATCTTCTTCTTGAGAAATAAGATCATTTAATTCAGCAATAGTTTCTTCAACCTCTTTTTTCTTTTCTGCATCTTCAATTTTATCATCAGAAGCAGATTTGTCAAGGAACGTAAAATCTGTTTGTTCTTTTGTAAATAAAGTTTTCTTTTCTTGTTTATCAGAATCAGAAGGTAACATTACACTTTCTGCTCCTGGCATTCCAAATAAATCATCAATATTTACATCTACTTGGTCTACCGTTGTAGACTCTTGTACCTGTTCATCAGGTTTTTTGTTGGTTTCTTCCATTTGTTGGTTTTTTAATGGTTATACTTTAATATACAAAATAAACTTGAAAGATTTAAAATTATACATCAACTTTTTTGCATTATATAGCTAAGGTTATTTTTTATCTTTATTTGATTTTCCATCAAACTTATTTTTATTCTCTCTTGCTATCTGTAATTGCTTATCAGCTATTTCTTTTTGTGCTTGTATTTTTTCTCTTTCAATACTCATTTTTTGGTTCTGTCTAGTATTTTCATTTACTTGTTTTTCTCTTTGTAAACTAGTCTGCTGTTCATATTGTTCACTTTGTCTAATATCTTTCATAGCATCTTGGAAATCAGACATTTCATTTTTATTAACATCAGACATAGATCCATAACCAGCAGCTTTAATTTCTGCAATAAGGATATCTTTCTGTCTATTCTTCTCAGCTTCCATAGCTTCATGATCTCTCTTAAGTTTTCCTTCTTCAGCTTGTGCTTGTAACTGTTGTTCTTGCATTTGCTGTTGTTGTTGCATTTCTTGTTGTTTCAGAGCTTGTGCTTTAGATTCAGAATCTCTAAGAACATTATTAAGTTGACCAATACTATCTGACTGTATTATTCTTCCTAAATCATATACACTTGCTCCAGAAGTATTATTAGTCATTGCTAATTGTTTTAACTGTTCTAGAACAGATCTATGATTTGCTGTAGTAGATGCAAATATGTTCAAATCTCTTAGTAAAAGATCTGTACCGTTTATTTGGAAATTTACTTTTTCATCATTACCAGTAATATAAGTTAATCTAGTAGATGGTTTTGTTGAATGATAATACTGAGCTAAATCAGTTCTCATCTGATGTACTCTTGGCATTAGATAGTCACAGTGTTGTATAAAGAACATTTCTGTTTGTGCATAAGAAGCTGCAGCTGCTTGTTCAACTCCAGTTGCAGTCATCTGTGACAATTGTTGACCCATTCTTTGTGGATTAACACCAATTACTTCATATGCTTGTTGCTTAAAATGATTAGCAAGCTGTATCCTTGACATTAATCTTTCTGTCTGAGATAGATCTAGTTTTTGGAAATGTTGAAAGTTTAATGCATTTTCTGTGTTTGTAATAGATGTATCTAACGGTAACATCTGGAAGTTCTTCATTGCTACATATGCTTTAGCCAAATTATTTTTACCCCAATCTTCTCCTAATGAATGTCTTGGTAAAGTATTTTGGTCAAGCATAATAATAGTACCTAATTCATCTACTAGTATATCTGCAATTTGATTATTAACTATATTATATCCAATCTGGTATGGTTTCATTAAATCAATTAATGCAGTAGACTTTGTATTCCTATCTGAAAATACAGATCCTTCTACCGGAAGCTTACAACCATATAAAGTACTATCACCTTTAAATTGAAACTTAAGAGGACCTATATGGTTTTTATCTACACCAATATATATTGGTGAAAAACCTCCTGGATTATTCATACCCCAAAAAGAAGGAATATTAGGACCAATCTTAATACCACCCCAAACTTCATTAATCCAAATCCAATCTATGTGCTCACCAAATACAATATTATCTTTTGTTTTATTTTTAAATAATCTTGTATCATAAATAGCTTTATCAATTATTTTATAATCTTCTGTTACTATTTCTGTAGTTACTTCTCCATTTTCAGCTATTTTAGTAAGGTGTCCAACTTTTTTCTGTGACTTCCAGTATCCTGTTGTTACTCTTAAAAGATATGCTGTACCTTGATCAAAATAATCTTCACTCTCAGATAGTATCTGATTTATAATATCTCCACCATCCATAACAGATCCTGCTACTGCAGTAGTATATTGTCTGTAAGCTAATGATGGCATATTAGTATTCCAATCATGAGATTTAGTGCCATCATAATAACTACCATCATTTTGGTAACCACCTACAATATATCCTCCAGATCTAATAGGATACACAGCTTCTAAAGCTTCTAACTGATCTTCAGTCATTATGTAACCATACTTATCTATAACATCAGCTACAGTAAGCATATCAATTTTACCAACCCAATTACCTTCAGAGATATATCTATTATCAGGGGATTTATGATAAAATGTTACTACAGGATTCCAAAGTTCTACTAAATAGTCATCATCCATCATATGAAAATGCCAAAACTCTCTATCAGTAATGAGCATGTCACGGAATCCTCTTTCTTCAAGTTCATCCATCTTAAATCTTTCAACATCTACTTTATGTTGATGTGTTGCCCATTCTTCAATCATAGATCTGTAATCTTTCTTAAAGAATTGTTCTATTTCAGGAAGGGTTTTTAGTTTCTCTGGATTAAGTTGTTCTTGTGCTTCTGGTGAAGCTAAATCTAAACCTTGTTCTAGTAAAGCTGCAGTAAGTTTTACTTGAGCATCTGCCATTAAGGTTTCTTCTACCATTTTCTGTTTCTGCTCAAGCATCTCATTATATGAAAACTCATCTATAGCACGGTATGTAAGTTTAGTAGATCTCTTAGCAAATTCAGCTACTAAAACATTAATTACATTTGGAATAATAGGATAGAACTTTAGTTCAAGAGCTGAAGCATCTTCCTTAGTTAATATTTCTACAATATCTCTATACTCATTATCTTCTTCAACAATATAATCTGTTTTATCTATAATACCTTTTGCAAGCTTATAGTTTTTCATTAATCTACGAGCATTTCTCCGGATTTGTTTTAGACCATTCCATTCTAACCAATCTAAATTCCAAGCTGCCCACTCTTCATTTTTATCAGTTTTAGGTATAAACTGCAAAGGTTGTATAATACTACCCATACGGTTCTGTTCTACCTTTGCTCCTTTTTTTAATTGTAACGCATTATATACTTGCATAACTTTTATTTAAAATTCTTAAAAGGAGATCTTTTAACTCCTTGCATTCCTTTATAATAAGATTTACCCATATGCCGGAACGGACTATTATTTAATTTAAACAAATTTTCTGACTTTTGCAAGTTTTTAGCTGCATCATCCATTATTGTTCTTTTAGAATACCCCCTATTTGATTGTTGTATTTTCATAAATGCAACTAATGCACAAAATGAAACCAGTCTATCCACGTTTACTCCATCAGCATATTCTCTCATTTCTTTTAACAACATGGGATCTGGTATACGTTCAATACCATATTTAGTTCTTACAATAGTACCATCTGTCTTTGTTTCAATATCTAATTCTTCTTTAGTATACTCTATAGCATAACTAAGAAGATGTGCTTTAAATAATGTACCTGTATTTTTCCAACCATATTCCTGAAATACATTTGCATTAGCACCTAAATCTTTTAAGAAAAGTATTTGACTTTTAGGTACTAAATATTTTTGTTTTTTTCTAGAAATCATATACTGTATAAATAGAGATATGTTATTTTCTATTACTGTCCATGCATTGTACCATTCAATTATTAATTCTAATTTTTGATGAGTTTTATTAATATCATCAAATCTACCACACCATGCAGCTACAATCTTATCTTGCTCTATATAAGTTTCTGTTTCTGTACCTGAAACTTTAGTTACTTCAACAGGAGCTTTCATTACATATATTGAACATAGTGATTCTGAGGTAGTTGTCTTGCCTTCAGACACAGGGTCAATAGATGCATAATACTGACCAAAAGTAGGATCTTTAATTGGTCTTTCCCATACAACAAGTACTCCTGTTTTATCTTCTGTCTTTTTAGAAATAGGAAATTCCATAATAGGTCTTTTATTAGTTTCTTTGACTATTGGTTTTCCATTTTCATCTGTCATAATATCTAAGAATTCATATGCATATTCTTTATCTAAAATTCTTCTTTCTTGTGCGGCTACAAGATGTGTAGGAAATACAGATACAGATCTATGATCAAAAGCTTCTTTAATATTTCTTGGGTGCTGAGATATCCTTAACTGATAATCTTCAGGACTTAGTTCTTTTTTCCACTGTTCAAATTGTTTCTCTAATGCCTCTAATGCTTCTTCTACAAGTGAATTACCATAGGAATCTATATAAGGAGGCATAGACCATTGTTCAGGAATAAATAAACCTGAGATACCTACAGTACCTTTTTCATCTATAAGATTTGTTTCTACAGCATATACATCCTTTGATAAAGGATTAAGAATCATATCTCTTAATGGATTACATTGTGATAAATCACCCACAGATCCTGCAGCTATAAACATACCTGTAGTTATTAAACCAGATCTCATTGCTGGTCTCATATACTCATATGTCTGATCCATCTTAGGAGCAATCCCAGCCTCTTCATGAAAAAAGTATTTTACCGGACCCCCTACACCATTTGTTGGATCTTTCTCAAATGACATACCTTGAATAGTACCTTTGAGACCAACTTCTGTTTTTCTATCTCCTTTTCTTACTTCAATCTTTTGTTGCCACATCATTACTTTTTGTGGATTCATTGGACGGTACCATGCAGTATGTTCATTTAAGAATGCTGCATATTCATCTAAAAATTTCCAAGAACCTTTTTCATTAATATAGTCTTTAAGACTAGCTCCTATTTTTAGAGTAACACCTGGTTCAAACCATTGTTGATTTATAAGTTTACCCATATGGTAATAAGATGAAGCAATCTGACGTTTCTTTAAAATAGCAGAATGTTTATAATTTAACTCAGCTAGTAACTCATAGAGTGCTAAATGATATTGAGCATCTCTGATTTTAGCAAAGTCAAATTTCTGTTGTTCTTTATCAAAGATTGGTAAGAAGTTTAACCACATGTAGTATTCTCTTGCAAGAAACCAAGTATTATTATTATCTTTTACAATAATACCTTTTCTACACTTGGCTTTTTGGTCATCCCAATAATTTATAAAGTCTCTTGATTTGTACGGAGCTGTACAGTATACTCCATCTTTTTTAAACTTTGTTGATTCTGATATAAATACTTGGTTTGTAAGTTCATTAAAGTAATACTTACCGGGCTCTTTGAATACTCCAAAAATAAAGTTACTGAACTGTTCTCTGGATTCAAAACTTGTAGTTGTCCATTCTCCGTTTTCATAGGTTGGTATATCTTGATAAATTTCACTCATAGTTATTGGTCATATGCTGTACCTATTCCACCCCTTACTCTAGAAGACTGTTCTTCTTGAAGATCTTTATAAGCTCCTTTAAAAGACTGTCTAATTGCTTCATAGTTTTTAGCTGCAGCAATAAGAGAATTTATATTACCATCTCTACCAGCAGTTATTGTTGTAATTTCCATATATCTTGCTAATCTATCTAACATAGATGCTATACCTTTATATGCTCTTGATGTTGGAGTTTCATACATTTTTTCACAAAACTTAAGAGCTATAAAAATTGTTTCATCTTCAGTAGAAAATTCAGCACCAATTTGTTGCAGTACTAAAGATTCTTTATCCACATCTGGAGTAAAGAAAAATGGATTAAGATCCGGATTAGGACAAGACATATAGAACAAATATAGATAGATCTTAAGATAATCATCTGGATATTCATCCATAACATCTTTAAGTGCTTTCAATGTATAGCAATGTTCTGTAGGAATTACTACTCCATTTTGAACATCAAATAATTTAGTTAAAATCATTTCTTTTTAATTTTGTCTCTATTATCACTAAGATAGTGAATTATTGCAAGTACTTCATCTACTAAATAAGGTACTAAAATTGGTATAACTTCTTTTACAATAGGTTCTCCATTGTCATCTAACTTACTTATTGGATATCCCCAGTTGTCTTCTTTTTCAACTTCAAATGTAATGTGATGTATAAATATTCTTCCAGGTTTTAATTTAGGATTATGTTTTAATATAATATACATATAAATACTCAGCTGTAATGCATAATGATAAAAATTACAATCATCTAAACTATCTACAGGTGGTGACATTTTTTCAGATTTACCATCCCAATCTACATAAGATTCTTTTTTAATTTCTTTATTAGTTTTGTAGTCAATGATATTTACTTTACCATTGACTACTTCAACTAAGTCTGATTGTCCACAAATACCTGCAGATCTTAAGTAGACCATATGTTCTGGATACACGCCTGGTTCTAATTTTTGTAAAGGAGATTTTTTAACTCCTTCTCTAATTTCAGAAGGTTTAAATACAGGAACTGTAACACCTTCTCTTTCTATTGAAGCTAAAGAACATAAATCTGTTTCTCTTTGATTATGATACCATGTACCAAGAGTAGTTGATCTATTAGATTCATTATTCCAAATTTGTTGAATAAGAGTAGGATCTACACCAGACCATTTAGATTTTTTACTCTTACTTACTTTTTCAGCAACTTTTTTTGCATCAAAAGGTTTTTTAAAGTGGGAAACAAGTGTAGTTACACTTATCCAATCAATATTACTATCATCAAGACTTTTGTAACTATGATCATTTGCATTAAATATTATACTCATATTATGAATTTTCTATAATTGATTCAGCTAATGTTCTTGATGATTCATCTTCAGAGATTAACATCTTCCTGATATTAGCTACTTCTTCCTGAGTAAACTTACCTTCTATAGAAAGTATTTTTAATCTTAAGAACTTATTCTCTGTTTCTAGTTTCTTAATTCTTGACTCTATTTCTTTTATAGGATCTGACCAGGGTTCATTAACAGTTATTTGACTAAAAACACCATTTGCTATACCACCTGCATCATAAGGTATAGGATTATAATTATCAGCATTAGCTAATGCAGTTTTCCAATTATTCATTAATCTATCAGCTGATAAATCATCAAAATTAGTTTTGTTCATAAGATTAATCTTTAAGGTTTTCTAATTCATCTTCTTCATCTTCAGTAGCAATAGCATCCCATTTACCTAATGGACACTCTGATGATAAAGATCTAGTTTTGAGATTTAGTGAACAACCACATTCATTACAACATGGTGCTGTACCTTTTACAGCACATTTTCTACCTTTATGTTCACATTCATCACAGATAGAGTATCTTAGTCTTGCTATCTCTTCTACAGTCTCATCTCTGATAACACTATTAGTTATCCCTTCCAGAATCTGTTTCCGGTTCTGCCAAATTATTTTTAGTGTATTTTTCATCTTGAAATTGTTTTTTTCTATCTTCTTCTAAAACAAGTTTTTTTTCTATTTCTATCAACTGATCTAGTTTTTTTTCTAGTAAAGCTTTTTTATGATAAGCTCTAAATGTTTCAGTAGAATGGTTATCTATTAAATCTTTATAGTGTGGTATTGCTTTTTTTACTTTTGCTTGTTTTATTACAAAATGACCCAGTCCTTCTACATTTATTCTAGGTTCTTTTAAATCACTTAACGAAGATCTTATTTTTTTATAATAAAATTCAACTATTTGTTCAACCAATAAAATATCCTGATTTAATTCTTCAGATACTTGTTTATAAATAGTACTATGCTTCTTCGGTATCATTCTGACCTAGAAATTTATAATCTAATAATATAGTACCGTTAGTCTGAATTTTTAAATCAGGATTCAGCATTATAATTTTTTTATTAGTAGAATCTTTTACTACTAATTTATTTTTCTCAGCTTTATTTATACAGTTTCTTACAGTTTGAGGAGACTTAAATATCCAGTCTTCTTCTGAAGAAGCATCATAACAAAAATTTGTTAGTTCTATTGGTGAATTAAAACTAAGTAAAGTCAAGCAATTCAAATCAGAATCACTCACTGAAATATTGTTTATATAACAGTGAGTAAGTATCTGAAATTTTACAATATGCCATTTAGGCATTTTTACACGTTTCTGAACTTGATTGACTAAAGCCATGACTATTGCTTTCTTAGTTTTCTTTCTCTAGGTTGCTGTTCTTCTTCCTCTTCCATTTCAGATTCATCTTGAGGTGGTCCTTGTAACAACATTGCATATTGAATTTGATACTGGGTCTTTTTATACCTCTGCTCATTTATTTCAGCAAGTAATGTTTCATGTTTTAATTGAGCTTCTAGATACTCAATAGAATCTAAGTAAAATTCTAACATTTGTTTTTTTCTTTCAGCTAACTGTTCTACAGTTAATTCTTCTTCAGGATGTTGGTTTTCCATAATATATTAATTAAAGTTTACACAAATATATTAAAAAAGTTTAAACTAGATATATTTAAATAAAAAATCCAGGTATACAAAGTACCTGGATTTTTATAGTTTAGATATTATTATTTTTAATTTCTCATTCTACGTGCTATAGACTGACGATTTTTTTTACCACATCCTGCTGCACCTCTTCTCCTTCTTTTTATTGGTCTACCTTGAGCATCTGTAAATGTTTCGTAACATTCAGAATCATCCATTCCAGAACTATCCATTGACATTCCTAGTTCAGCTTTTTTTAATGCTTTTGGTTTTACAGCACCATAAGACATTTTTTTAGTTGTACCACCTGTAGACATTTTTTTTACAGCTGGTTTTTTCATTA
>Ga0129336_10002972_pt1 | contig 10475 bp, 8 predicted proteins | sample CPB6_02_DNA_FD_96878 | JGI IMG/M metagenome (GOLD analysis project Ga0129336, IMG submission 96878) | Freshwater to marine salinity gradient microbial communities from Chesapeake Bay, USA - CPBay_Sum_0.6_0.2_DNA | ecosystem: Environmental > Aquatic > Marine > Coastal | place: USA: Chesapeake Bay...
AAAGTATCAGGTGGTTTACATGGTGTTGGTGTATCAGTGGTAAACGCACTATCAGAAACTTTACAATTAACTATTTCAAGAGATAAAAAAAAGTATTTTGTTGAATTTAAAAATGGTTTTGTTGTTAAACCCCTTGCACAAATTGGCAATTCAGATGAACGCGGGACAACTATAACCTTTGCTCCTTCAGCTGAAATCTTTAATTCAATCAATTTTGAAATTTCAATACTAGAAAAAAGATTAAAAGAATTAGCATATCTTAATAAAGGGTTGGAAATTAATTTAGAAGACAAAAGAAAAGCAAAATCTAAAATTTTCAAATTTAAATTTGATGGTGGAATTAAAGAATTTGTTGAAGACATAAATAAAAATAAAGCTAAAATAAAAAATGATTCAGATGAAACCATATTAAATGAGCCAATTTATTTTTCGGGATCAAAAAATGGAATAGAAGTAGAGTGTTCATTGTTATGGAATGCAACTTATAATGAACAGATTATATGTTTTACAAATAATATCCCCCAAAAAGATGGTGGTACGCATTTATTGGGATTTAGAAATGCCATAACTAGATTAGTAAATAAATATGTTTCAGATAATGGTTTGGGCAAAAAAGAGAAGGTAACTATATCAGGAGATGATGTAAGAGAAGGTTTGGTTTGTGTTTTATCTACTAAGGTTCCTGATCCTAAATTCTCTTCTCAAACAAAGGAAAAATTAGTTTCATCTGAAGTTCGCCCAGTCGTTGAAACAATAACAAATGAAAAATTATCGGTTTGGTTTGATAAAAATCAAAAAGAAACAAAAATAATAATTGGAAAAATTATTCAGGCTGCTGTTGCAAGAGAGGTCGCAAGAAAGGCTCGAGAAAGCGTAAGAAGAAAAAGCGCTTTAGACATAACTAGTTTGCCAGGAAAATTAGCAGATTGTCAAACAAATGATAAAGAAATGGCCGAGTTGTTTATAGTCGAGGGGGACTCAGCTGGAGGGTCGGCCAAACAAGCAAGAAATAGGGAGTTTCAAGCTGTATTGCCATTAAGAGGTAAGATTTTAAATACTTATGTAGAGCAGAAAAATGATCCTGGTGAAAAGAAAAAAGTCTTTGCGAAGATGTTATCATCTAATGAGATTATAACTTTAATCAATGCTTTGGGAACAGGTTTTGATCCTTTCGAAATAGATAATTTAAGATATGGTAAAATTGTAATAATGACAGATGCTGATGTTGACGGATCTCATATAAGAACTCTTCTTTTAACTTTTTTTAATAACGAACCATTTAATCAATTGATTAAATCAGGAAGAATTTTTATTGCTCAGCCACCATTATATAAAATTACTAAAGGATCAAAATCAATTTATATTAAGAATGAAAAAGCACTAGAAGATTTTGTTATTTCCAATTCTGATGAACTTAAATCCTTAAAAAAAGAATCAGTAAATTTTAAAGAAATTTATGAAATTGAAAAATCAAAATATACATTGCAAAGATTTAAAGGTCTGGGAGAAATGAACCCGGAGGAATTATGGAATACTACTTTAGATCCAAAAAACAACACTCTTTTGAAAGTTAATTATTCATCTTCAAGTGATAAATTGGCAATGATTGGAAATGAAGAGACAGCTCCTTCAGCAGAAGACGTGGAGATATTTGATATATTAATGGGCAATGATGTTTCAAAAAGAAAAGATTTTATCAATACCAATGCAATCAATGTCAATAATTTAGACATTTAGAATGAATTTCAAAAATATTTTTGGATCAAGCGAAGAAAATATTAAACTAGAAACTTTAACCAATATAAGATGGATTGCGATAACAGGGCAGCTGTTTACAGTTTGCTTAGTTTACTTTTATTATAAATTTGAATTTTTATTTTATTGGTCAGTAGCTGCAATTTTTTTATCTATTGTATTAAATATTGTTCTAGAATTTTATAAATTTTACATACAAAGATTAAATAATTTTTGGGCTAGCCTGAGTATTTTGTATGACCTAATTCAATTATCATTTTTGCTTTATTTAACAGGAGGTCTTACAAATCCATTTTCTATTTTAATTTTAGTGCCTACTACAATTGCAGTAACTTTTTTATCAAAAAGGAGCAGCATTATTATTGCTGCAGTATCTATTTTTATGTTATCAATTTTAGCCATTAAGCACTATCCATTGCCAGGACCAGCTATAGTTCTTCCAAAACATTATCTCATTGGTTTGTGGGCCTCATTAACTATAGGTATTATTTTTCTTGGTAATTATGCTTATTCTATAACCATTGAAGATCGAAAAAGATCGAAAGCATTTGATAATTTGGAAAAAGCACTTTCCAGAGAAAGAGAATTAAAGTCATTAGGTGGATTAGCCGCCGCCGCCGCACATGAATTAGCCACACCGCTTGGTACTATTACCCTAGTCATCGAGGACTTAAAAAAACAATTAGGAAAAAATCCTAAATTTAAAAATGATGTAGAATTACTTAATTCACAAATAAAACGATGCAAAGTTATATTAAAGGACTTATCTGCGGATCCAAATAAGCAAGACTCTTTTATAGAAAATGTAACTTTAAAAAATTTGATACAGGAAATTATATTTTCTTTTGAAATTCCAAAAAATAAAAATATTAAAATTATAGATAGAGAATTCGAAAATAATTTTATGGTTACAAGAAAAATAGAACTTATTTATGCAATGAGAAATATTATAGATAATGCAATAAAGTTTGCTGAAAAAAAAATTGAAATTGAATTTCTAAATAAAGATAAAAAAATAGAATTAAATGTAAGCGATGATGGCACTGGTTTTTCACAAGATATTATTCAAAAATTAGGTGAGCCATATATAAAATCCTCCTTAGTGGCAAAAAATAAAAGAGGTTTGGGATTAGGAATATTTATATCCAAAACCTTATTAGAAAGAACTGGGGCAAAGGTTCTTTTTAAAAAAAGTAATTTGGGGGGTGCTCTTGTTAATATTACTTGGAAAGAAAATAGTTTAAAAATTTAATTTTTTTTATTTACAAATCTATAAGATAAAATTTTATAAGCAAGCTTTGCTGCTAGGAAGTCACATGCATGAAGATTTTTTTTTGGCGCTAGTTCATTTATATCTGCACCAACAATGTTAGAATTTTGAGAAGCTATTTTTAATATTTTAATTGCATCACTCCATAATAGCCCTCCTGGTTCTGGAGTGCCAGTTGCAGGTATTAAACTAGAGTCAAAACCATCAATATCAAAAGTTATATAAACATTTTTGTTTTTAATTAATTTTTTAAATAAATTTAAATTCCATTTTTTCATATCTTTTCCCCAAAAAATTTTCATTTTTTTTGGAATAGTCTGATAATATTTATATTCTTCAAAACATAGATTTCTAATTCCAAAAGAAATAATTTCAACATTGGGAAAATCAAGGCACCTTCTCATAGCTGACGCATGGGAGTATTTTTCTCCCTCGTATCCATCTCTTAAATCTGCATGAGCATCAAACTGCAAAACAGTAATTTTTTCGTATTTCTCTGAGAATGCCCTCACAATTCCTGGGGTAATAGAGTGTTCACCGCCAAATATAAGTGGAAATTCTTTTTTTTCTAAAACTTTTTTTATAATCAATGTTAATTGATCAAGAGCATCTTTTAATTTTTTTTTGATTGAAAATGGTTTTAGTGTTTTAATTTGAAAACTTTTATAAGTTTCTTCAAGCAATTCTTCATCAAATAATTCAACTTGATGAGACGCTTTAATCATGGCTTTTGGTCCATATTTGGTTCCAGAGCCATAACTAACACTTTTCTCCAAACCAAATGGAATTACACAAACTTTATTTTTAGAGGATGTTTCTTTTGGCAGTCCTAAAAAACCAGACAAGGAATTATAAAAAATCATTTACTAAAAATTTTAGAAAAATTTCTTCTTTGTCTGTTTTTCCAATTCATACGATGATAAGCATCGCTTGCAATTAAAGGTAATACACTTGTGGCTTCTGCAAAAACCATTTGTTCTTTAGATGTGTCTACTTTACCCCATGAGCTAGCTTCTTTCAACGTTGAGCTACTGCAGGCCCCATCACGAGAGTCTGCAACAGTAATTTGAATAGCATATTTATGCATTTCAACGTTTTTTCCCAAAAGTTCAGCACATATAACCGTATCTTGAATAAAGTTTTTTGGAACTCCACCTCCAACCATAAATAGTCCTGAGTTTTTTGATTGTATTTTGATTTCAGTAAGTTCTCTAAACTCTCTTATTGAATCTATGGTTAAATAAGTATTGGGGTTTTGTTCTTGATGCATTACCAATCCAAATCCAGCCGAACTATCTGTGAACGCAGGACAGAAAATTGGCACACCATGATCATAAGCAGTTTCTATTAATGATCCTTTTTTCTTAGAATTTTTTTTTAAATATTTTCCTAACTCCCATATAAATTCACGAGAAGTATGAGGTTTGGGAGGTAAAGAATTGGCTACATCACAAATAGTTTTGTCACAAGATTGTAGTTCATCTTCGTCAATATAAGTATCGTAGATTCTATCAATATAATTTTCTCTTAAAACGTTATCGTCTTGAAACTGATTACCTTGGTAATGTTTAAAGCCTAGTGCTTCAAAAAAATCCATATCGATAATAGAGGCACCAGTGGAAACAATGGCATCAACCATGTTGTATTTAATTAGGTCAGAATAAAGTTGCATACAACCACCTGCAGAAGTTGATCCAGCTAGAGTTAAAAAAATTGTGCAATCTTTATCGTTTACCATCTCATTAAAAATTTTAGCTGCATTTCCTGTTTCTCTGGATGTGAACGACATTTTTGACATTGAATCAATGATGGGTCTTGCATCAAACGAAGTAATATCAATATGCTCAACAGGAGTAGTTAAAAAGCTAGATTTATTGTGTCCCATATTGTTTAAGTAGTTTTAGGCAACAAGATAGTTGCTGTTATTCTCTTCTTCGAAAATAGACATGATTGGCTTATCATACACTTCGTGAATCTCATTAGAATAAAATCCGTTAAATTGTGTTCTAAGACTAATTCCATAAGCGCCTAGTTGACCTATTTCCACGTAATCTCCCTCTTTAATATTATTAGGTAATAAGAATGGTCCTTTCATAAAATCAATTCCATCACAAGTTGGACCATAAAAACTAAATGGTGTTAGTCTTTTAGAAAAAGATTTTTCTATTTGAATCATTCTAGTCGGAAAAATAAAGTTAGGAGTTCCAGCATCAAATAATGATCCATAGGTTCCATCATTAATGTACAAAATTTGTTTTTTTCTTAGTTCGACTCTAACAACTGTTGAGCCACTTTCTGCAACCAGTGCTCTTCCTGGTTCACAAATTAGCTTTGTAGTTTCAGGTAAATTAAGTTTAGCAAATGCATTAGAAATTTCTCTTATATATTCTGTAAGAGGTCTTGGGTATAAATCAGGATAAGTGGAAGGAAAACCACCCCCGACGTTAATAATATCTGGATTAATTTCCGCTTTTTTAATTAGTGTTCCAATATCTTTAATTGCTTTTGCGTATGAAATTGGATGCATACATTGAGACCCAACATGAAAACTCACACCAACTTTATAAGCAACTTCTTTTGCATTTTTTAATAAAGTTACTGCTTCAGATATCGAAGCACCAAATTTTTTTGACAAATCGATTTCAGCATGTTCATTTGAAATTGCAATCCGCAAATATAAAGTTAGATCTTTTGCGTGTTGAGTGACTTCTAGAATCTTTTCTAATTCAAATTTACTATCAAAAGAAAAATCTTTAACACCATAATTAAAATATGCCTCGTAAATACTTTCTTTGCTCTTCACCGTATGCATAAAATAAGCTTTTGCTTCTGGTAAAACTCTTTTTACTAATTTTATTTCTTCTAGAGAGGCTGTATCAAAATTGGTTACACCACTTTCAAAAATTGTTTTTAAAACCTGTTCATTAGAGTTGCACTTAACTGCGTAAAGAGTCGTGCCCGGAAAATTTTGAAGAAACCACTTAGAGGCTGTTTGGATGCTTTCTTCTCGTATGCAGTAAACTGGATTTACTGGTCTTGTAGTTTTGACCAACTCGTCAACAGACTGAAATTTTGCCATCTCATAAAACCTCTCGTTAGTTACTAGTCAGCTATTTAATTTTATATAAAAAAGCCATCTTGATTCCGCAATTAAGGTTATTTTGAATTAATGTAAAGATAAAAAATACCCACAAACATATTTTAAATTTTTTATCTTTCAGACAACCTCTGATTAAGAGTTGCAAAATTTAACCTTGAGATTGAAAAATTTCTGCCTATATTAGACTTGTGAAATTAAACAATAATTCCTTAAAAATAAGCGATTTTGAAGATACTAGCCTACTCATAGTTGATGATGATGATCCATTTAGACTAAGGCTTGGAAGGGCTATGGAGGCAAAAGGATTCAAGCCTTTATTGGCGAAAGGAGTCGAGGAAGCTAATTTGCTAGTAAAAAAAAGGCCACCAGCCTTTGCTGTAATTGATTTAAGACTTTTAGATGGTAATGGACTTGATGTTGTTGATGAAATTCACCGAATCAAAAAAGATAGTAGAATAGTAATGTTAACCGGATATGGCAATTTACCTACAGCTGTAGCAGCAGTTAAGGCAGGCGCAATTGATTACATCTCTAAGCCTGCTGATGCTGAGGCAGTAGAGGCAGCCCTGTTGGCTGCACCAGATAAAAAAGCAGCTCCTCCTGAAAATCCAATGTCAGCAGATAGAGTTAAGTGGGAACATATTCAGAGAGTTTTCGAACTTTGTAATAGAAATGTATCTGAGACAGCTAGAAGATTAAAGATGCATAGAAGAACTTTGCAAAGAATTCTTTCAAAAAGATCACCTAAATAAATTTATTAAATAAATTCGAATTATTTGTTTTAAAATAGTGTGAGTTTATAAATAGATTTTTATTTTTACCTTTTATTTTATGAGTTATACGAAAATAGTTTTTTGTTAGCCAATAAATATTCGTTACGTAGGTATCCCTTAAACAATAGTGAAAAGAACTCTTTGGGAAAAAATTTAATTCAAATTTTTGGAATAATTTTCCACAATTTGGACCCGTATTAAAAAAAAAAAGTATTTTGCTTTTTGTTATTTTTATTAAATATTCATTATAACCAGAAATTTTATTTTGGTTATGAATAGTTAGGAACTTTTCGTTTATAATTATTTCTGAATTTTTATTTTTTGATATTTTTGCATATCCTTGAGCACTTGTGGCGGCTGACACCTTTCTATTAATTTTCCAGATGCCATTTATATTATTGATAAAATTCAAAAATTTAAATTTTATTAGAAATGAATTTTCGGTAGCTTATTAACTTAGGAATAAAAATAGCTAATAATGCTATTTTAAAAATTTCGGCTAAAACAAAAGGAACAAATCCCCATTCCAGTAGTGGCTTGTCAAAACCAAATAATATTCCTAACCAAGTTAATCCTAAAATATAAACTGGTGACAAAGCAACAACTAATAAAAAAAATCTTATTGGTAACGAGTAGTTAAAATTTATCTTTCCAGCAAGATATGCACTCACAACATATCCAAGCAAGTATCCTCCTGTTGGTCCTATAACATAAGTAATACCAATTCCTTTTTCTGGAGTTCCAGCAAATACTGGCAATCCTATTAGACCTTCAAATATATAGCTTATTAACGCTATTGATCCAAATCTTGGTCCTAATGTTATTCCAATTCCTAAAACAATAAATGTCTGCATTGTCATTGGAACAGGATAAAATGGTATTTTTATTTTTGATGAAATAGTAAGGAGGCATGTTGAAAAAAATATCAACAAAATAGTTAAAACTATTTTATTAAGTGTAATTTTTTCAAAAGTTTTATAATTAGTTATTTTCATTTGTTATTTTAATAAACACATCCTCTAAGTCAGCATCTTCTGTCATTATATCTTCAATTTCAAGGCCTTTTTCTTTAATTTTCAGAATAATGTTTTCAATATTTATCTTAGTTTTGTCATATTTTATAGAAATTTCATTATTCTTTGAATATTCAATTACAAGATGGTTATCTAATTTTTCTCCAATATTTTTAAAATTTTTTATTTTAAATTTTACTTTTTTTAGATGAATTTCAGCTAGTAAATTTTCTGTTTTGTCCAATGCTACTATTCGTCCATGATTGATAATTGCTATTCTATCGCAAAGATCTTGAGCTTCTTGAAGATAGTGAGTTGTTAAAATAATAGTAACACCCTGCTTGTTCAATTCTTTAATATTTTCTAAAAGTTTTTGTCTCAAGTCAACATCTACCCCAGCTGTTGGTTCATCTAAAATTAAAATTGGTGGTTGATGAACCATGGCTTTAGCAACTAATAGTCTTCTTCTCATTCCTCCCGATAGAGATCTCATATAAGCATTAGCTTTATCGTCAAGATTAGTTAGTTTAAGAATTTGATCAGTAATTCTATCTTTTTTTGCAACACCATACATTCCAGCTTGAATATCTAGTAATTTTTTTGGAGTAAAAAATGGATCAACATTTACTTCTTGAGGAACAACGCCAAGCGAAGCCCTTACTTGTCTAGGATTTGAATCAAGATCAAATCCCCAAACATTCACATTTCCTTCAGTTTTAATTACAGTTCCTGCTAAAATGTTTATTAAAGTAGATTTTCCAGCTCCATTCGGTCCTAATAAACCAAATATTTCGCCTTGCTTAACTTCAAACGTAATATCTGATAATGCCTTTAAAAATTTATTATTCTTTAATTTATAAATTTTATTAAGGTTAGATATTTTTAAAGCTATTGAATTATTCATCAAGTAATATTTGTATTAATACTGAATTATTTCTATAAAAGAAATTAGTTTTATGCCCAGTACTAAAAATCATATTTATCTTATAGACGGCTCTGGTTATATCTTCCGAGCTTATTATGCCCTTCCTCCTTTAACTAGAAAAAGTGATGGAATGCCGGTGGGTGCAGTTAGTGGTTTTTGTAATATGCTTTATAAATTCTTGGAAGAGGCAAGATCTCTAGACAAAGCAGATAGGCCAACACATTTGGCAGTTATTTTTGATAGTGCCAGAAAAAACTTTAGGAATGAGATTTATAAAGATTATAAAGCTAATAGACAAGAAACTCCGGAGGATTTAATTCCTCAATTTAATTATATTAAAAAGGCAGTTGAGGCGTTTAATCTACCTAGTATTGAACTACTTAACTACGAAGCCGATGATATAATTGCAACTTATAAAGAACAGGCTTCCAAACAAAATATCAAAGTTACCATAATTTCCTCAGATAAAGATCTTATGCAGTTAGTTGATGATAATACTTTCATGTTTGATGCGATGAAAGATCGTTTTATTGGCAGGGAGGAAGTAAAAGAAAAGTTTGGTGTTTATCCAGAAAAAGTAATTGATGTTCAGTCTTTATCAGGAGATTCTTCGGATAACATACCAGGTGTTCCAGGAATAGGTATTAAAACTGCTGCAGAGTTAATAAATGAGTATGGTAGCCTAGAACTACTTCTAGACAATGCATCTAAAATCAAACAACCCAAAAGAAGACAAACTCTTTTAGACAATCAGGACAAAGCTTTAATAAGTAAACAACTTGTAACTTTAAAAAAAGATGTTCCAATTAAAAACACAATAGATGAATTTTTACTTAAGCCTATAAATTCTGAGAAAATTTTAAAATTTTTACAAGAGATGGAGTTTACTAGGCTATTTAATCGTTTACAGGCAGATTATGGAAGTCTTGGCTTGAATAATGAATCCATTCTAGAAAAAAACTTAAGTAAAAAAGAAATTATCAACGATGTTTTATCACCAGATATTAAAGAATATGAAAATAATTTTTCTCTTATTTTAGAAGAGGAGCAATTAAAAAAAATTCTAGATCAATGCGATGAAAAAGGATTCTTTGCAATTGATACCGAGACAAATTCATTAGATATTATGGTTGCTGACTTAATAGGTATTTCTCTTTCATATAAACCTGGAGAGGCATTTTATATTCCCATAGGACATAAAAACAAAACAGATCCTATGGTAAAAAAACAATTAAAATTAAATAAGGTAATTTCTATTTTAAAGCCATTTTTAGAGGATCCTACTATTAAAAAAATAGGTCAAAATATAAAATATGACTATAGAATTTTTTTAAAACATGGAATTAAAATGAATTCTATAGAGGACACGATGCTTATGTCCTATTCCTTAGATGCTGGTAAAAATAGACACAATATGGATTTATTATCAGAAATACATTTAAACCATAAAACAATTTCTTTTAAAGATGTTGCGGGTATTGGAAAATCCCAAGTTACTTTCGATTATGTTGATATAGAACAAGCAAAAAATTATGCCAGTGAAGACGCAGATATTACTCTTAGATTATATGAATTTTTTCAAAAACGATTATTTGGAGAAAATGTTTTGAGTGTATATGAGAATTTCGAAAAACCATTA
>Ga0129336_10002973_pt1 | contig 10470 bp, 20 predicted proteins | sample CPB6_02_DNA_FD_96878 | JGI IMG/M metagenome (GOLD analysis project Ga0129336, IMG submission 96878) | Freshwater to marine salinity gradient microbial communities from Chesapeake Bay, USA - CPBay_Sum_0.6_0.2_DNA | ecosystem: Environmental > Aquatic > Marine > Coastal | place: USA: Chesapeake...
ATTTTCTCGATGATCGTCGAGTTTCCATCGAGCAATCCTGCGACCATTCTTACTTTTCGCAAAGTAATGATTGCCGTCAATAATACGATGCGCTGTTGACATCAACTGCGCATATTCGACAATCATCTTGACGACATGTTTGTCAAGATGATATTGTGCACAGACTTTAGGGTCCGTGTCCAGGTAGAAGATATTCATGCGCCACCTCTAGTGTTCGATCTTTCTCGTCCCAATATTCTTCAATTGCAACTCGCGCAGTTTCCAAAGAAATATATTGACCAAGGAGAAGTTCCTCTGTTGGAGTGACATAAATCTTTGCACCCCATATGCGAGTGTGAACGAAATTAAATGCTTGCCCAACTATTCTTCCGCTATGTCGAAAGAAATAGTATGAGACGTTTTGCTCTGCATTGAGCCATTCTCTGCGCATCAGTTCAACCTGCTGAACTTTTCAATTTCAGAGAATGACTTGATTCGATCACGACTATCTGAAATGGAATTGATCATTTCATTGTATTCTTCTGCATTCAACGATGATTTATAAATCATGAATGCAAGTTTGACCATCGAAGCAGCACATGCATACTGACTAAATCCTTCCTCAACAAATTTGTGAGTCAGATTGGCATAGGAGATTTCCATTGCCATCAGTTCTTCGTCTGTAGTATTGATTGTTGTCATATGTCACCTATGAAGAAAAAGGGGGACCGAAGTCCCCCTTTCCGACCGAGTCTTACTCCGAATAAGACTCACTCAGACCGAGTTCAGCCTTCAGCGAGGCGAGTTCGGCATCACTGTCGATCTCCTCAACCTCAATCGTCGGGACAGAACCATCATCAACCGCAGCAGCCTTCGGCTTGCGGCTCACGACCGTCTTCGTCTTCAACACAGCAACCTTCGCAGCCTTCGGTGCCTTCACTGCCTTGGTCTTACCAACCATCTTGCTCGCAATCGCAGCGGCATTATGGAGTTGATAGGACTCAACCTTACGACCGTCACGAATCGTCTCGATCTCAGCATTGCAGTCACGCTTCAATGCACAGATCAGAACCATCGCGGTCACAGGCTTGCAGCCCAGTCGCTTCACAAGAGTCTCAAACTTGAACGGTTTACCGTCCTTGAGCATCTCATACACTTCAATCATCTTACGAGTCGGATTCGCCATAACAAATTACCTCAACAAATTAACAACGGACAACAACAATTATACAACAACAAAGAGCAAAAGTAAACCAGCAAGAATTACGAGTTCACGCATTCTTGTTGAGCCTCCTCGCGCACAAGCCACTCGCGTAAACGAGTCCATCGTGCTCTCTTACCTTCAGCAATTCGACGAGCCAGCACCACGTCAACACGGACGATCGCATCAGCAATCTTCACCGTACCAGTCGACACCAAAGTCTTAATATCAGCGACGCTTGCCGCCGCAAGATTTACAGTATTCATTAGACCTCCACCAGACCAAGAGTTTTATTCAGTTCAGCAATCTGCTCGGGAGTATACACCACCGCAGCGCTCGCCTTTCGATAGTTCTTACGAGTCTGCTTCGGTCCGAGAGCACGCTCACGCATCGCGGCGAGTTTCGCTTCCATCGCAGCAATACGTTCCGCACGCTTCTGCGCACGAGCAACCTTCCGCGCCTCACGTTCAGCCGCACGAGCAGAACGATTCAACGCACGCTCAGCAGCCGCATCGAATCGCAGATTCGCAACCTTCATGCGGAGTTCCTTTACACGCTCAAGGGCATCCTTGAGTTCCTGACGCGCATTGACCAGCGCGACTTGGCTTTGATTACTATTCATCATACAATTATTATCCTATAAAACGCAAAAACAATCAACAAGAAAAAACTCTGTAGAATCAACAACTTACGCTGCAGCCTTCAGAGCAGCGAGTCGCGCTTCCATCTTCGCGATTCGCTCGATTCGAGCATGCATTCTCGCGGCTTGTTTCTGCGCTCGCTTGAACTTGCGCTCATCGGCGATAACAGCGCGATGCTGCTTAATGAAGCCACGCGATTGCTTGATTGCGGCACGAATGCGAACCAGATCAAACTGCAGGCTTCTGATAACCTCGCGCTCGAGCTGAATCTTCTCGCGACGATCTTTTAAAGTCAAACCCATAAAATCTATTCCTTCCTAACTCGGGGAGGGAACCTATTTCCCCAACCCACAAGACAATTATACGTCAGGAGGCTACCAATAGCAATAGTAAAAAACTGAATAGAATCAACAACTTACGAATGCGCAAAAACACAGGTTTTTATGGTAAAAAACCTGAATCAAATCAATAACTTACGAGTGCGCTCTCGCCGAGGGAGAAGCCTGGAGAGCGGCGATGCGCGAAGGAAGGGATAGGGGAAGGGATCGGGGCGAGAACCGCCCATTCAACCTCATCGGAGAATTAATTCTGAGTGATATCCCACTGCTGTTGAACGGAAGTCTTGACCACGTTTTTCTCGAAATGCTTCACGAGATCATCGTATCCACCGATGAGTTCGCCATCGAGAAAAACCTGCGGAACAGTGCGAGCATTTGGCACTGCTTCGAATAATTGTTCTCGATTCCATCCGAATCCGAGCAGTCTTTCTTCGAATTGAATTCCTTTCGCATTCAACAACTTCTTTGCTGAAGTGCAATATGGACAATCTGGTTTACTCCATACAATTGCTTGCATAATATCCTCACTTAAAAATGGTAGCGGAGCCAAGAGTTGCACTTGGAATTGAGGATTATGAGTCCTCTGTGATGCTGTTTCACTACCCCGCAACAGGTGTCTTATTTATCCTTTCTTTCTTCGATCTTTTCTTCGATCCAAAAATTCTTTCCCAATTATCATCAAATTGTTTTCTTGGGACACTCAATGGTCGTGGTTTGCTTCCTTTGCCACTCATGCCACATGCCTCCAAACACGACTGTGCTTCGGAATGCTTGCTCTGAGAAATTCCATTTGATCTGCCAAGACTTTACGATTCTTCAGAAGTATTCTTTCATGAACTGTTGGAGCATAAGGCACATACAACAAATGCATCTTTGCTTCTTCTGGAGTGCGCCATCCTTTCTTATGATTACATGGACGGCATGCAGTGACGCAATTATTCCATTGATTACTTCCGCCACGAGACTTCGGCATCACGTGATCAATCGTCAATTGACTTGAACTGAATTCATCTCCGCAATAAGCACAGATATGCCAGTCGCGAGAATACAATGTCATACGATCAGCAAATACAGTTTGCTGATTATAAAATTTGTCGCCGAGTAATGGACCACTCACACCAATGATCGAAGAAATATCGATGCGTGATTGCTCACCATGCTCATTGTGTCCACCGAGCATTGTTTTGATCTTCTCACCCAATTCCCAGAGAACTTTGCTTTTTGCGTAGTAGCAAGCAGCAACTTCGAAGTTCACCCAGTCTTTGGGCATTCCACCTTTGTCTACAACTAATACTAAACTCATAGTCTTTTATTTATTTTACAACTTTAAGTGAATCAAAAGATCGATCTCGAATCTCATCGTTGATATACGTTGCTTCAGTAAGAAGCCACAATGCTGAATCGAGTTCTTGTGAATAGTGCAATAGTGCTGAGGTGTCTTTTGGAAAGCATGAGCCACCGAAACCTAACTTGCCGTCTGGTCCAGGAACTTTCCAGTGAGTCTTTCCGAGACGCTTATCAAGCACTGCAATCTCAGCAATTCGATTATAATCTACATCTGCCTTATCGCAGAGCAATTTAAATTCATTTGCGAAGATGACTTTTGTTGCAAGAAAAGAGTTTGCAAGATATTTAAAGAGTTCTGCTTCCTTTGTTGTTCGACTTACAACATAAGCAGCGTTCTCAACCTTTGTATTGAACTCTGAATAAACTTGAGATAGAACAGCATTGATTCCTTGATCATCAGCACCAAGAACAATCAATGGTTGGAATCGAAAGTCATTATATGAATTTGCTTCTGTAAGAAACTCTGGATTAAATCCAATTGTCATGCTGAGGTCTTTAGATAATCTCTCAGTTGTTCCTGGAGTTACAGTTGACTTGATCACGACATACTTGCGGCGATCAATAGTTGAGATTTCTTTTACAACAGATTCAACAATAGAAGTATCACACTCTCCAGAATCTTTCATCGGAGTTGGGACGCAAATGAAAACAATATCTGAGTTTTGAACAAACTTTTCAAATGACTCAACGTTACGTTTGCTCTCATCAGTGTCCCAAACAAGAACATTGAAGACATCTTTAAAGTTTTCATACATTGCGCCGCCGACAAATCCTTTGCCGACAATACCAATTGTGTAACTCATTTCAATCTCCTAATTGGTGCCCATAGAGAGACTCGAACTCCCACGCTTTCGGCAATGGCTTCTAAGACCATCGTGTCTACCAATTCCACCATATGGGCGAATTAATTTTGGCGGAAGGGGTGAGATTCGAACTCACGGTCCCCGTAAAGAGACGACAGTTTTCAAGACTGTAGCAATCAACCGCTCTGCCACCCTTCCTAACCTCGATACTTATTATACTCTTTCATTATGAAAATGTCAAGCGCATTAACAATCTTATCGATTCTGTATTCTTGATTGCCTTTTGCTGCTTCTGTTACAAGATGCTTGAGTAAATGTAACTCATAAATTAAATCTTCGAATGTAATTTCTTTGTTTCGTATTTTTTGCAAGATCTCACGATATCTTGGCGGATACTCATACACTTCTTTGTTATAATTAAAACCTGATGGTGATGCGCCTTTGTTATCAAGCGCATCAATCAGCATATCCACATGAGGCTGCAGATCCTCAAATTTTAATTTCTTAGTCATAAAATGGAGCAGAGTAGGAGAATCGAACTCCTTTGACCAGCTTGGAAGGCTGGGACACAACCAATATGCCAACTCTGCTTATTCAAATTTTGCCGCAACACATTTAGTGCAAATACCATCTAGTGCTCTTTCAATCATTGCAATATGTTGATCACTTCCCCACATTTCTCTTATTGTTTGCGTATTGAAGTCACCATACTTATAGTCGAAATTATAATCATTGCAACACAAGAATGTTTCACCGAGAGAGTTGACGTGAATCCATTCAGTGATTCTATCTCCCCAGTTTCCACAACCAACAACTTTTTTACCAGCCGTTGTGGTTTTTAGCCATTCTTGATTTGACATTATATTTGTTATATATCCTGCTCTATCCATGAGCCCATTCTTAGAAATATTAAATTTCGGGAAAAGCATTCGAGCAAATTGATATTGTCGTTGATGCTCTCCTGTTCCTGGATCTAAATTCATTGTATGATCAAACTGATCACCACCAACAAGTTTGTTACTCTGAGAATCATCAAAACTTATATGAGAGTAATCAACACCATTCACATGCATTTGTAGAGAGCCTCCCAAATAATCTAGATGATCAGAGGCATACCTCAAATTTGAGATCAATCTGTCAAAATGATCTTCTGTGAATCCGCTTCTTTTTGCCCAAATTTTACGTTCAAATGCAGGAACATTTAATCCAATATGAGTCACAACATCTTTATATTCTTTAATCAAATCAACCTTTTGTTTGCTGAGAGCAACACCATTACTCAGAACAAAAGTTTTTAATTTATATTTTCTTCCAAGTTCTAACAATTTTTCAAAGTCCCTATACAACAAGACTTCGTTGTAATGCGCAGTTAGAAATGTATCGAATGATGGGTGAACCAAACCATTTGGCTTGTTTCTCTCTTCAATCATGTTTACAAAAATCTTTTCAATCAATTCAATTGGAATATGAACTCGAGTGTTTTCTGGCTGTTCAATATACTTTACTGGACAAAACCAACATTTAGCATTACAATATCCAAATGGATCTATCTGTATCCTTTGAATCTTAGATGAAAGAATTTTTCGTTTTAATTGGCTCATTCTATATTACTCTATATCTTGATTTGGTGCGACTGGTCGGACTTGAACCGACATGGCTAACGCCGACAGATTTTAAGTCTGTTGTGTATACCGATTCCACCACAGTCGCAATATTCATACAAATGTCCAGTGATAAAATACTTGGATTAAATACTCATCTTCTTGACAATCTAATTGTTCTCTCCAATGAACAACATTTCTTCCATAACAAGCAACACCATCACCAATATTAGTGTAATACTTCTTATAATTTTTTCTGTACTTTGGTAAGGCAGCAGCAGAAAGATCTAAATCCTCAAATATGATATTTGAGACGCATAGTGGCCAATTCGTTATTCCATCAACAGTTAGTGATACAGTTAAATCAAGTCCAGGTTTATCAACATGAGGAGCAAGCATTGTTCCTCTTCCATATTTTCTGATATATGTGTTTGAAAATTTTACACTATCGTCATAATCCTTTAAAATTCGATTTTCAATTTTCTTCACATACTTTAGTGATTTTTTCGAATTTAAATAACCAATTGATCCATTTGTATCAACATAGTCTATATGTGCTGTTGATTTTGCAATTGGAGATGTCGCCTCTGCATGTGACATATTGTTTTTGATGAGTTCTTTAAACTCATCTGCCATTTCTTTACATTCTTTTTTTGTTAAAAGATTTTTATATTCTATGTTTAGAAACATTTTAACTCTATTTCAACGACTCCATGATGTCATTGTATACTTGACTTTGTTTATCATGAACAAGATCCCAAATGTTTTCTGACCAAAGATCGAAATACACTTCGCTTTGTTCTTCTTCGTCTAGTTCGCGGAGAGCAGGCACCTGTTCTTTCATTAATTCTTCAATTTCGCCATCTTCACCCCACTCACATCCATCAATCATGCCGTCTTTATTATAGACGTAAACACCAAAGAAGTTTGGCATCTCATCCTCATAAAAGACAGAAGCAATGAAGTCTGGATCAACAGAGGCAATTTGTTCGAACACCCAATGAATGCCTTTTTCTGGGAAACTCCAGGCAGAAGTTGTTGTGAAATAATCTTCACCACGATCTTCAAAGTAACACCATTTCGGACCCACATTCTCACAATTCCATTCGTATAGATTTGATGTTTCTTGATCGATGCCCCAAAGATCACTGAACCATTCATAACCTTTATCTTTTGCACGAATTCGCGAATAGAGTTCCTGTAACTTTGCTTTGCCTGCATCGTTAAGTTTCTCGAAACGCACATTTGTATTTACATGATTAGCCATAATATCCTCAATAAAATGGTCGGACAGAGAGGATTCGAACCTCCGACCCTCTGCTCCCAAAGCAGATGCACTACCAGGCTGTGCTACTGTCCGATTCTTAGATTAGTAATATACCTCAAATTCGCTTCCGCGTCAACCTTATTCCTATATCCTTCACAAGAAGCAGCAATAATATCGCCATTACTTGCAGTGATCCTCCAACGCCATTCCTTGGCATTATCTTTGTAAATCTCGTGCTTTGGTTTTGAAGTTTTAGGTGGATTTTCGCGCAAGCGATCTTTGCTTGTATCACGCACAACCTTTGGATTCAAATATTCAATTAATTGATCTAACATATTCATACTCTTATATAGTGGTGGGACCACTTGGACTTGAACCAAGAATCAACAAATTATGAGTTTGCTGCATTAACCAATTATGCTATAGTCCCAAAAGTTCATCAACAAATTCAAGAAGCAACTTATGATGTTCGCCACCATGCCACTTGTTTCGTAAATATTTTCTTTTTGTAAACCAACTTTCGCGACTCTCAGGATGACATCCAATCAATCCAACATTCTTCTGAATTATCGCCATTGGATCACCATTTGCGTATCGAGCAATCGTGCGAAACTTGTCGCCAATAAAAGTGCAGCCATCAAAGAAATACATGTTTGTTGGCTTGCGTTTCCAGATTACATCCAATGTTGTTGAATAAGAGCGACGAACCTCTGCGTTGGGTCGTGTGATGTACTGCTCAACTTTGACATCATTGAGAAGATTGAAGTAGTGCTTATCAGCCCAATACGCACCCATACAAATACCAAGATACTTGCCGCCATTCTCCATGTAGTTTCGAATGATGTTCGCATTGCCTTTAAGCAAACGGTCGAATAAATCAGCATCGCCGCGACCACCAGGAAATGCGACGAGATCGATCTTACTGAAATCAATATCTGTGATAGTCTTGCGTGAGAAGATTGAGAATCGATAATGATCCTCAAGTGCTTCCATCATCCCATTGCAGCATGCAACTTCTGCAACAGGATTGTTCATAAACAGTGCAATTCTTGGTTTCATTCTAGAATTTCAATCTCGCTTTCTGTTATTATAGCAACTCTCGCTCCGCAAGACAACAGCAATTTTTCGTTGCCAGAATAGACAACCTCGCTCGGACCAAGAATACGAACCTTGTGACAATATGTATTCTTCCTGCCTTCCTTGATAGTAATGACAGGATTGTTCTGATTGTGTTTCTTGTTTGCACGGATGACGTGCTGATTCACATGAATATACTTTTTCATCATCACCTCTAATTGGCGCGATCGGAGGGACTCGAACCCCCAACCTAGAGATTAGAAATCTCTTGCACTATCCGATTGTGCTACGACCGCAGAATGGAGTTGCGGACTGGACTCGCACCAGCATAGAAGAGTTTTGCAGACTCTCGCCTCACTTTTCAGCCACCGCAACATGGTAGCAATGGTTGGACTCGAACCAACGATAAATTCCGTATGAAGGAAGTGCATTTGCCGCTATGCTACATTGCCAATATAAATGGTGGGAAAGGAAGGATTCGAACCTACTCAGCCATTGGCGACAGATTTACAGTCTGTTGTGACTCTCCAACTTCACCGCTTGCCCACATAAACTTGGCTGAGGAGCATGGATTCGAACCACGATAAGCAGGATCAAAACCTGCTGTCCTGCCGTTAGACGACTCCTCAAAAATAAGAAACAGGATGAGATAACTGGGTTTGCTCGTTCTAGGCATCCGTTGGAGGCAACACATTACTGCTTGCCACATCCTGTGATATTTAAATTCTTTTCCATCTCTCTATGCGCATATTATGATTCCATCTTTTAATCATATTATAGTAATCATTTTCTAAAAAATCTTGTTCATATATAAAGGGATAATTTCTCTTATTGAACCGTTTGTCTACAGAAAAGTGTCCTATGTACATTTCATCTGTAAGAGAATTTGCATCTGGTATATAACAATAATTTTTTGCAATCATCTTAACCTTATGTATCTCACATACTGCATTAAATGAATACATACCAGCCCACCAACAAATATCATTTGACTCTTGTGTATCTCCCTTTTCTTTCCTCAAAATTGAGATATGAATTCGAATCCAGTCATCTAAGATCTTTTTAAACGTCTTCACAGTCCCTATAATTGGAACATGTCCACCATTATAAAAAGAAACGGGATCATCCGATCCCAGAAATTGTGAAATCACATGTTTGTTCGATGTTAAACTATGAAGATGCCACTTCTCATATAGATCACAAACGATAAACTCATCATGATCAATCTCTATCTTTGGATGCGGTCTAAAATGAAACATGTCATGATCGATCAATTCTATCACAGTGTCATCATGAAATTCATTTAAAATTTGACTCAATGCAACTTGCACATTAATTGGTTCTGGATTATTCTTATGCTTAATCTTGTTGAAGATTTTATTATCACTTTTAAATGAATGACAATGTTTATACTTGATTGGAAATTGAATTTCTTCTTTCTTTCCATCGCATATAAGCGCAGAGTATAATTTTTCACTGGCTTCATTTTTGTAGAGTTCGCTATGCGCAAACCATGACAAATCTAGATACCAAAAGAATCTAGATTCACTAACATTAATTGAAACTGAAATCATATTCTCACCTAAATGATATTGGTGCGCGATGACAGGATCGAACTGCCGACATTCACGGTGTAAACGTGACACTCTACCATCTGAGTAAATCGCGCGAAATTAGTTGCTTCCCCCTGCTGGTGGTCACTTTTCATCCACTTCACAACACAGGGAGATTCTCGCATTGCCAGCGCCCTTCACTGCCCAAGGGTAAGGTCCTATGAGTCATGATCTCACTTCTCATCGTGCGGACGCACACTATCCGACTATGAATCGGAACGTCTTGATTGTCGATGAAACTTTATGCGTTTGTACTTTTCGCATTTATGCCCATAATCGGTTTTGGTTCGCATATCTAATAGAACGCAAACACCACCACCGATTTTATCATTTTTCCATTTGACAAAATGTTTACATGAACCGCAGTCTTGCATAAAGCACCTACATTAAGAGAGCCGAAGCGTACATTGCTGCAGAGGCTTCGGGCATATTAAATTGTTATTCGCACTATTTGCTGCGTCTCACCTTCAGGTTTCTAGAACTGAAGTTTTCTTTTGGCGCAGTTACTCAGGCATGATCGTGCCCATGGCTTACGAATAACAAATTTGGTGGAGGATGAGAGAATCGAACTCTCAACTCTGCGATGCAAACGCAGCGTGTTCC
>Ga0129336_10002974_pt1 | contig 10469 bp, 9 predicted proteins | sample CPB6_02_DNA_FD_96878 | JGI IMG/M metagenome (GOLD analysis project Ga0129336, IMG submission 96878) | Freshwater to marine salinity gradient microbial communities from Chesapeake Bay, USA - CPBay_Sum_0.6_0.2_DNA | ecosystem: Environmental > Aquatic > Marine > Coastal | place: USA: Chesapeake Bay...
CGCAGTGTTATTGGTATTGGCTGGACCCTGTTAAATCCAATGCTTACCAGCTTTGTGCTGTGGATGGTTTTTTCGTTCCTTTTGGCCAGCAAACTTGAGGCAGGTCAACAATTTGCCCCATACCTAATGGCTGGAATTCTACTTAATACCTTTTTTAATCAAGGATTGCTCCAAGCCGCTAACTCTATTGCAGCAAATGGACATATTTTAACTAAGGTTTCAGTACCACCAAAGATATTTGCTTTTGCCGCCTCACTAGCAGCTTTTATCAACTTTTTAATTGGTTTGATCCCGCTTACTCTAGTCGTCTATTTTTCAGGCCAAAGCTTAAGTTTTGCACTGCCAATAGTATTACTAATTGGGTTCTTCTTAGTTTTATTTGTTGCTGGAGCTGGCCTTGCACTCTCAGTAGTTTTTATCAGATTTGATGATGCTAAAAATATAATTAATGTCTTGCTATTAATTCTTTTATACCTAACACCAGTTTTTTATCCAATCTCGATACTTAATGAGAGCATGCAACGAATTGTTACGTTAAATCCACTAACAAGTTTCTTAGATGCATTCAGGTGGAGCTTTTCAAATAATGCCACAGTAACTGCGCAGGACTTTATCTATCTATCGATCACTGGTACTACATTCTTTTTACTGGGGAACTTTATTTTTAAGAAGTACTGGCCTAGAACGGTTGCAATGTTATGAGTACTGTGATTAATGCTGAGGGAATTGATTTTGTTTATCGGGTTCTAAATAATCATCAATCCTCAGTTAAAACTTTATTCAGGGATTTTCTAATGCGAAAAGTTAGAATTGAAAATTATCAAGCACTAAAGAGCCTTTCATTTTCATTAGAGAAAGGTGAGACTCTTGCAGTCATTGGCAAGAATGGCTCTGGTAAATCAACATTACTTAAGTTGTTAGCTCAAGTAGTGCCACCTACAAAGGGAAAGTTAAAGATTATTGGCACCGTTGCTCCTATGATTGAATTAGGAGCTGGCTTTAATCCAGAGTTAACCGGCCAAGAAAACATTATTTTTTACTCAGCATTACTTGGCCGAGATGTTAAAAGAGTTAAAGGCAGAGTAGGCCAGATAGCTGAATGGGCTGGTGTTACTGACCACCTTGATTATCAGTTAAGAACATTCTCTTCTGGCATGATTGCTCGTCTTGCATTTGCTACGGCAACAGATGAGGTTCCAGATCTTTTGTTAGTTGATGAGGTGTTAAGTGTTGGTGATGGTGAGTTTGCCCAAAAATCAAGAAAAAGAATGCAGCAAATTATAGACTCTGGCACCACAGTTGTTTTAGTCTCTCATGATCTTGATACAGTAGCAGAGCTTGCTAATCGAGTTTTATGGTTGGAAAATGGCGAGCTTAAAATGATAGGTGAACCAAAAGATGTACTTACTGCCTACAAGAAGAGTGAAGTTTAATTGGATTTGAAATGATAGTTCTTCAAGTAATAGCTAGGCTAAATCTTGGTGGAACTGCTAAATACCTGATAACTCTAAACTCTGGCTTTGATAAGGATGGCATTAAATCCCTGATCGCAACTGGTTATGTTCAAAAAGATGAGATTGAAGATCCAGCTGTAGCCTCGTTAAAACCAATTAGAGTCAGAAACTTAGGTAGAAAAATATCACTGATAAATGATTTTAAAGCCGCAGCTCAACTGCGAAAAGTGATAATTGATACCACTCCTGATGTTATTCATACCCACACCTTTAAGGCGGGGTTGTTAGTAAGAATGCAGAGAAATAAGATTGAAGAAGTTTTAGGTAAGCGGGTTAAATTTGTTCATACCTACCATGGCCATCTTTTTGATGATCCTCAATTTAGGGGAATAAAGTCCATAATAATTAAGATAATTGAAAGAAAACTATCTAAGAAAACTGATCAAATGATTGCAGTAGGTGATGCTGTTAATGCAGATTTAAAAAGTATGAGTATTTACGGCAAGAAGAAAACGATCTCAATCCCACCAGCAGTTAAGCCATTAAAGTTAAGTAATAAAGATTTAGCGCTAAAAAAATTCAGAGTTAAAGACAAAAAACGCATTAGAGTACTTTGGCTAGCAAGAGTTACTGGAGTTAAAAATCCAAAACGGCTAGTGGATATTGCGATAGCAATGCCAGAGATTGATTTTTATATGGCCGGCGGTGGGGATTTATTAGAAAGTATTAGCAACCAAGCCCCAGATAACCTAAGGGTATTAGGGTGGCAGGATGCAAGATCGATACTACCTATTGCAGATATCTTCCTTTCAACTAGTGAAAATGAGGGTATGCCAATTGCCCTAATTGAGGCCCAGCTTGCCGGAATTGCAGTTGTGGCAACAAATGTTGGTTCAGTATCTGAAGTTATAGTTAATAACAAAACTGGACTGCTTTGTAGCAAATCTCATCCAGAGTTGATTACGGCGATAAATAAATTAGCTCAAAACAAGAGTTTGCGCTCTAAGTTTGGAAAGGCTGGAAAGGCCAATGCCTTAAAGTTATTTTCAGAAAAAAACCTAATTTCGGCCCATAAAGATCTATATCAAAAACTGAGGTAATTACTACAACTGGTGAGCGCCAGTAATACTTCCTGTGCAGTCAAATACTATTGGCGCAGATGCAATAACTTTATCTACAGCTAAGTCGTTATGACGAATCGCGACTAAGGTTAAATCAAAACCATTTGGCGTAAGTGGGACACTTTTCACGTCATTAAAATCCTGGACGACCTCATCATGGAAAACAACATTAGCGCCACTGTTTTGAAGCTCCTTAAGCAAAACCAATGATGGACTCTGTCGCAAGTCAATAACATCTGCCTTATATGAAAGCCCTACAAGGCAAATCTTCTTATTCTTTAAATTACCATCTAATAACTCTTTCAACCTTTGTAATACATAAAATGGCATCTGCTCATTTACTAAGTTTGCTTGTCTAATAAACTTTGCTGGAGCCCCTAATTCTTCCGCTTTTTGGGCAAGATATATTGGGTCAATTGGTATGCAATGGCCCCCAACGCCTAGGCCAGGATTAAATTTCATAAAGCCAAATGGCTTAGTTGCAGCAGCTTGAATTACCTCAGTAGCTGAGATGCCTAACTTATTGCTTATCTGGACTAACTCATTAACTAAGGCAATATTGACCTGTCTAAATGTGTTTTCAAATAATTTAGCACTCTCTGCAACCTCAGGGGATGAAACTGCTGTTACATCATCACATATTGTTTTATAAAACTCTAAAGCAGCGGTTGTGGATTGCGCGTTAATTCCAGCCAGAATTCTGGGCGTATTTTTAATACTCCACTTGACGTTAGCAGGATCAATTCGCTCCGGAGCTGAGGCATATAAGAATTGTGATTTATTAACCTTTTCGATTTCAGTAATTACGATTTCACGTAATGTTCCTGGATATGAAGTGGATTCGTTGATCACAAGTGCGCCTTTAGTTGCAGCTCTTCCGACCAATTGCGAGGCTTGTTTTAAATAGGATAAATCTGGCAAATTGTTTTGATCTAGTGGGGTAGGTACGGCAATGATATAAACCTCTTGATCGGCAATATCTGCCTCACTATTTGTTGCTCGATAATTAGGTGAATCTATATTTCCTGTCATACTGGATATAACTTTAGGATTTGTATCAAATCCAATTACGGTATGTCCCGCTTTTGAAGCTGCTATTGATAATGCAGAGCCAACATAGCCTTGGCCAATGATTACAATCTTCACTTAGGTAGATTACCCAATTTGTTACATTCCTTGCCAACTAGAGGTAATAATCTCAGTTAAGGAAGCCTTTGGTTTCCAACCTAGCTCATTCTTAGCCTTATCAATTGCTGCTAGTAGCACGGCTGGATCACCAGCCCTTGTAGGTGATAAAACCTTATTCAATTTAACACCCATTACCTTTTCAATCTCACTTAATACCTCAAAGACTGAGTAACCAACCCCAGAGCCTAAGTTAAATACTTTACTTACGCCTCCTTCAAGTTTATCAATAGCAAGCAGATGAGCATGGGCTAGATCTTGAACATGTAGATAATCCCTAACACAACTGCCATCTTTGGTTGGAAAATCATTGCCATATATCTCAACTTTACTATCCAAGCCATTTTCTATGGTGCTCTTGAGTATCTTTGGAATTAAATGAGTTTCATCTTGGTGATTTTCAGTAAGTAACTCACCCTTACTATTTTTGTAACTTCCAGCAACATTAAAGTATCTAAAAGTAATTGCAGCAATCCCCTTGCTAGAAAACTCTGAGATTACTTGCTCTGCCGCAAACTTGCTCTGCCCGTAGGGATTTATTGGGTTAACATCTGCGTTTTCTGATATTGGCTGCACACTGCTATCTCCATAAACAGCAGCGGTTGAGGAAAATATTATTTTATCAACACCACTTTCTATCATCGCTTCAAGTAATAGATGTGTGCCAGCGGTATTAACCTGTGAATATTGCTTTGGGTTTGAAACAGACTCTTCAACTAAGGATTTTGCAGCGCAATGGATAACTGCATCAACCTTATTCAAGGCATTGAGTAGTTTTGGCTTATCTAAGATACTTCCATTTATAAAAGAAGCTCTGACATCTATTGCGCTACCGGTTGTTAGATCATCCAAGATAACAACTTCGTGACCATTGTCTATAAAGTATGCAGTAAGCACAGAGCCTATATAACCGGCGCCACCGGTAATTAATAATCTTGGCTTCATTTAATTACCAACAGCTAAATAAACTCCGCAAAGAGCAAGGAGTGCGGATGAGGTTGTTAAAATAGCTAAGACATTGCCAATGCTTAAGCCCCGATTTAGAAGTAGATGGGAAAGATGATCTCGCCCACCTTCAAATGGGGATTTTCCTTTAATCATTCTAGTAATTACAACCTGTGTTATATCAATTACTGGAATTGCGAAAATAAGTATTGGTACTAAGACTCTTACTAACTCTGATTGAGAGTTAACATCAATTCTAATTGAGGTGGCAGCGAGTAAAAACCCTAAATACAAGGCTCCAGCATCTCCTAAATAAATCGATGCAGGCCTTTTATTCCAAAACAAAAACCCAATACAGGCTGCAAAGATAGCAATGCAAAGAGCAGCTACCAGGTATTGCCCGTTTATATAGCTCAATACAAATAGTGAAATTGAAATTACTAAACTCAAACTAGTAGCAAGCCCATCCATATTATCCATAAAATTAATAGCATTAATTATTGTTACAACCCATAGTGTTGTTGCTACTCCATTTAGTAATGAGTTATCAAATAACTTAACTCCTCCACTAGATACATAAAGCATTATTGAGGTAAATATGCCAACAACGCTTTGGGTAATAAATCTAGGCCATGGTGGGAGTTGGTATAGGTCATCTAATAGACCAACAAAAGCAATCGCTAGCGCTGGAATAATTAGACCTAAATAAAATTGCTGTTGCAATTCACTTGATATCGAAGAGAATAGAACAAGTAACGATCCAAGAGTTATTGGGGTGGCAATAGCTAGGCCGCCAAGGTAGGCAACAGGTGAGGATTGAAGCTTTCTGCCCCCTGGATAATCTAGTAACTTAAACCTAACGGCGATTTTGCGAAATATCGGAGTGGCTACAAAAGCAAATATTGCTACTGCAAAAAGTAGCAGTGCGTACTGAATTAAATTAAATTTCATTCGCTCTAATGTGATCGGCTACTTCAAGAATTACCTCATCAAGGCTTTTCTTTGGCTGCCACCCTACCGCCCGATTGATTTTCGATATATCTGGTACCCGCCTTTGCGGTTCTTCAAAATTTTCTCCATAAACTTCAGTCAGTGGCTTATATGTTATTTGCGACTTAGAATTTGTTAAGTTAATAACTTTGTTTGCTAACTCATTTATAGTAATTTCAAAAGGTGACCCGATATTAAAGGCCTGGCCAATTGTTTCTTTTGAACCCATTAATGTTTCGATAGCACCAATAACATCTGTGACTGAGCAAAAGGATCTACTTTGTGTGCCATCCCCATAGACAATTAGTGGCTGATTAGCCAGTGCTGCTTTAACAAATCTAGGTAAAACCATTCCATAACTACCGCTTTGGCGAGGGCCTACGGTATTAAAAAATCTAGCAATTGTGACTGGAAAAGATTCTTTTTTGTGTAACTCAAAAGCGTATAATTCATCTAATGCCTTTGCCTCTGAATAACTCCATCTTGCAATTTGTGGAGAACCTAAAACTCGATCTGAATCTTCACTTAATGGCATGTTTGGATTTTTTCCGTAAATCTCTGAACTCGAAGCAAGTAAGGTTCTAACCCCTGCATTTGCTGCTGCATTTAAAACTACTTCACAGCCTTGAAGGTTTACCTCAAGGGATCCCATTGGATCATCGTTAATTCTCTCAACTCCGAGAGCGGCGGCTAAATGGAAACATGATGAAACGTCTTGCATTAAACGTTTAATTAACATTTCATCTAATATTGACCCTGTAACAATTTTTACATTTTTGGCGCCATTTAGTAAGTTGCCTATTTTGGTATTTGAATCTGAATTAGTATCCAATACTAACACTTCTTCATTCTTTGAAGATAAAATCTCTACAAGATGTGATCCGATAAACCCAGATCCCCCAGTGACAAGAGTTTTCATGACTTAAGTCTATGTAATAATTACTGGAGTTTATGTATTTTCTCTTGATTGTTCGAGATTTAGTACTACTATTTCCCAACCAGTCAGGAGTTGATTTGAGCAAAAAACTAGTAAGCGTAATAATTCCAGCTTATAATGAAGAAGGTTGCCTGCAAGAGCTTGCAAACCGGTTGATTGCTGTCTTCAGTACTGAGCCAAAATATGATTTTGAAGTTGTTATTGTTGAAAATGGATCTACAGATAGTTCCTGGGAAATATTAAAAAGAGTATGCGACACATATAGCAACATTAAAGGAGTAAGACTATCTAGAAACTTTAGAATGGATGGTGGATTGACTGCCGGACTAGAGTTTATAAAAGGTGATGCTTGTATTTTAATGACAGCTGACCTTCAAGATCCACCTGAGTTAATACCTTTATTCCTAAGAAAATGGGAAGAGGGTTGGGAAAATGTTTATGGTGTAATTACAAGGCGAAAAGGCACTGGATTGATTCGCACCATGAATTCAAAAATTTTTTACAAAGTAGCGTTCAAGTTAACGAGTGGCAAGATTCCTAAGAATGCTTCGGATTTTCGACTTGTCGATCGAAAAGTATACGAAACTGTAAAAACAATGAAGGAAAGAAATAGATTTGTTAGAGGTTTATACGGATGGGTTGGATTTAAATCAGTTGGAATTAACATGGAGAGGCCACCAAGATTTGCCGGGAAATCTAATGCCCACACATTTGTAGTGCTAGATTTGGCATTCAAGGGCATATTTGCAAATTCATACAAACCTTTAAGATTAATAACGGTTGTTGGATTCACTGTGTCAGCAATTTCATTTTTTTCGATACCAGTTCTTGCTTTACTGTGGATAATCAAAGGAGTGCCTTTTGCTGGATTTGGCACTTTAATTGCTCTTGTATTGCTTTTGTTTGGTCTACTTTCGCTCATGCTTGGGGTTATAAGTGAATACATTGGTTTGGTATATGAAGAAGTGAAAGAGCGACCAAACTTTATAGTTAGTGAAGTATATGAGAACAAATAATCCAACAGGAATTTTCGGTGACAAATACTCGGACCAGTTTACCGATTGGCTTGTAAAATTAGGTTATACCCACTGCTTTTATTTAGGCGGTGGAAATGTTATGCATTTATTAGAGTCTGCCAGCCATAGATTTAAATGTGTTCCATTCGTACATGAAATAGGTGCTGCAATTGCTGCAGATTATTTTAATGAAATATCAGAAGGCAATGAAAAAGCCTTTGTTTTAGTCACTGCCGGTCCAGCTCTAACGAATGTTGTCACATCTATTGCTAGCGCATGGGTTGATGGGCGAGAATTGCTAATAATTGGGGGGCAGGCAAAAGTTTCAGATTTATCTAAAGGAAAATATCGGCAAATTGGATTTCAAGAAATTGATGGAGTTGGAATTTGTAGGAGTATTACTAAAAAATCTTTTCGAATTGACAAGCCAATTTCTTTCGCCAAGCTAAATAGATTCACTGAATTAACAAAGAGTGGAAGAAAAGGGCCTGTATTTTTGGAATTTTGCATAGATGTTTCTGCTATGCCTAGACAAAAAGAAAGAAGAAATCTAAATAAGTATGTTTTTTCCTCAAGGCCCCTAAGATTTAAGCCAGATCTCAAAACAAAGAAGATAGTAAATGAATTGAAAAACTCTAAGCGCCCACTTGTAATTTTAGGAGGTGAACTAGACAGAAATGAGTCAGAAAGATATCTATCCGTTTTAAAAAAACTTGGAATTCCGCTAGCGACAACATTTAATGGAATAGATCGAGTTGGCTCTGATTATGAATACTATTGCGGAAGACCAAATTGGTACGGTTCAAGATGGGCAAATTTAATTAATCAACAAGCGGATCTAATAATTGCAATTGGATCTCGACTCTCGTTAGGGCAAGTAGGTTATAACTGGCAAGAATATGCTCCGAAGGCTAGAGTTATTCAAATCTCAAGTGATAAACGAGAGCTACAGAAAATTTTTCCTAAAAAGAATTTAACAGTCTGCGCAAATGCAAATGATTTTTTGAAAAATTTTATTTCTGAGCTAAATACAAGTGAGGCAAAGTTTGATTTAAGTGAGTGGCAAGATTTTATAGTTGAAATTAAAAAGGATTTATCTCACCCCGACCCAGCAAATATCGCTCGCCAAGAATATGTAGAACTTCACACCTTTCTCGCTAACCTGTTTGCAAAACTCGACTCATCTGATCAAATCATTCCCTGTAGTAGTGGAGGGGTTTATACGGGCACCATGCAGGTTATGTTGCATAAATCTGGGCAAAAAATCGTTACCAGCAGTGGATTAGCGAGTATGGGTTTTGGGCTTTCTGGTGCCATTGGTGCTGCTCTTGCAAATCCCCTAAAGAGAACTATTTTGCTAGAAGGAGATGGGGGTTTTGCACAAAATTTGCAAGAACTTGGTACATTAAAAGCTAATCAATTAAATTTGAAAATATTTATTTTCGATAATCAAGGATACGCTTCTATTAGAACTACTCAAAAAACTTACTTCAACAACCATTATGTTGGATGCGATGAGCTAACTGGATTAGGCTTTCCAAGCTGGAAGAAGCTTGCCGAATCCTACTCATTCTCATTTTACGAATTAAACCCATCAACCTTATTTGACTCGACTTTTTTCGAATTATTAAATTCGGATAAACCTGTAATATTTGTTGTTAAACTAGATCCTGATCAACTTTACTTCCCTAAGATAGGAAGCAGAATTAACATATCCGGCTCAATGGAATCAAACCCTTTGCATATGATGGACCCACACCTAGATTCTTCTCAAATTTCTAGATATCTAAAATACCTTTAACAATGACTCTTACCGTTGCTATATCTGGTGCAAATGGATGGTTGGGTACAAGTGCTATAAACGTTTTAGTAACTAAGTTTCCAGATTGGAAAATTTATGCATTAACCAGAGTAGTCACAGGTAATATTCAATATCCAAACGTTGTAGAGGCTACGTATAAAGATTTTTCTGAATCAAATATTGAAGTGCAAGGATTTATACACACAGCATTTAAAACCAGAAATTATATTGGTGATTTAGGAACAGAGAATTATTCAACAGAGAATAATGAAATTCTTCGGTGGCTGAAAAATTTTTTAAGCCAACAAAAATTGTTGTGGGCAGTCACAGTTTCAAGTGGAGCAGTTTCGCTATATCTTGAAAAAATTGAAAAAAATATTCCTATGAATGAGTTAGACTTGTATGGGAAATTGAAATGGGAAGAAGAAGAAATTTTGATCAATTCCAAGGTTAAACAGGTTGCCGCAGGTAGGCTCTGGGGTGCTTCTGGTAGGTTCATGAAAAATTACAAAATATATGCATTGGGTCAATTTATTAAAGCTGGGATTAATAATGAGGATATATACATATCATCCTCTGAGAAAGTGTACCGAAGGTACGTAGATGCTGAGATATTTATGGAAGTACTAATTAGGTCAGCGCTTCAAAACGATCGGATTATATTTGATTCTGGGGGAACTTTAATAAGTTTAGACAACCTAGCTGAAAAAATTGCTAATTATTTTAATGAAATTAATTTAGGAAAAATAAGGGTAAGGTACTCTGAAACGCAAACTGTTGCAGCTCATCCAAATTATTTCCCGAATGATACTAAATTTAATGAACTTACCAACTTTTTTTCAATCAGATCACTTTCTATTTTAGAACAAATCAAAAATACCGAGTTAGCAATTCGAGCGCAAATTTCTAGTGATTTGAAAAAATATGATTAGTAGTCGTCCCTGCCCTATCTGTTCAACAACCGATGGGGAGGTAATAGTTGAAAGCAATTTAAATCCCCGAGATATTTCTAACAAGGAA
>Ga0129336_10002976_pt1 | contig 10467 bp, 15 predicted proteins | sample CPB6_02_DNA_FD_96878 | JGI IMG/M metagenome (GOLD analysis project Ga0129336, IMG submission 96878) | Freshwater to marine salinity gradient microbial communities from Chesapeake Bay, USA - CPBay_Sum_0.6_0.2_DNA | ecosystem: Environmental > Aquatic > Marine > Coastal | place: USA: Chesapeake...
AAATATCGGGAACAGAAAAATTCACAGTAGGAAAAAATATACATATATATGGAACTTAACTCATACGAAATAGATAGAATACTGTACCAAAAGCAGATGAGATTGTATCAAAGAATAGATGACTTAATCAATAAGCAGTTTGATACATTAGAAGCAGATAAATTGGCAGTACTCACCCGCACAATGAAAGATTTAGAGGGAAGTATTCAACTTTATAAGAAAGGATTGCAGAATGGAGAGTTGTTTGGAATTAATTATCACTATAACAGAAAGCCAAAGTATGAGGGTTTTTCATTGTTTGAAATGTACATTAGCACATAAAAGAAAAACCCCAAATACAGATTGTAGATGGGGCAATTTCTTTTTTTCATACTTAAATTATGAGTATGAAATTCCCTCTTCAGCGAGTTTGATTATTACATCTAATACTCTCAAAATTCTATCAGCTTTTTCCAAAAGCTGCTCATCGGGCCTATCATAATACTCCTCTTCACCATCTTCAATAGCATATTCGTAATTTAATGCTATTTCTAATTGGTTATCATAGTCACTTTTAAACCCCTCATATTTGTCTTTAAAGTATTTAGAATTTAAAATACTTTTTAAAATATGTGGAGGAATGAAACCTCTACTATCCATATTGAAAGATGATTTGTTACCATCGTAACTATCAAATAGGATTGAGTGAATTTCACTCCAATCGTCCCAACAAACATCTGTTGAGTTAGAATAAAGGTTCTTCTGAAACCATTGAGAAGAAGAACTTTGGAAGTGTTTTACACTATCATCATCTGATAGTACACACACTTCTTTTAAATGTGTCCAAACATCCATTTGATGTTTTGAATATATGGTAATAGCCATAATTAAAATGGGTTTTATTCGTGTCCCGTCTTCCTTCAGACATCTCACGGTGATATATAATCACAGTTTAATATAACTTACTTTTATTTTAAAAGGATTTCAGTCTAATAATTCCTTTTCAATTCAATCTGAACAACAAACCATTTTGGTACTTAATGAAAGTGATGAATTGAAATTTGTTGTTTTGTTAATTCTCTACCATTAAATTTTCCGATACAATTATTATCATCGGTAAGTTTTTAATTACTTAATATTTTTAGTTGTACTTATGGTTGGACTCAAACCAACGATTTGTGTTCCTTCAGATTACCCCACTAACAGAACATCCTTTTAAAACACGGACGGAGTCAGCCTATCTTAAATTGTATCTACCATACAATACTCCTATGGGATTTTAAGTGTGTGTGTCACCTCACCTCATAAACCAACTAATATTTTTAAAGAACTATACTCATCTCTCCATACTTCTATAGTGAAGAAGTTTTTCGGAGTAGAATCTTTTTTGAATCTATTCTCGGAGTTCTGAGATTCACCCCTAAAAAGGGGGTTCTCTCATCTCTCCATACTTCTATAGTGAAGAAGTTTTTCGGAGTAGAATCTTTTTTGAAATGGTTCTCGGAAGTGAGTAATTTTAAAAAAACACTATTATGGGAAGCATAAAAAAATACTTCATACCCAAACTCAATGAGTATAGAGAGGGAACTGATAAGTTTACTGACTTAGAGGGAGATTTACAGAAGAGTATAATTGAATTTTTAGATGTTAGCCATCAAATTGCTGTGAAAAACAGATTCATAAAAAAAGTAACAAAACAAATAAGAGAGGAACAAAAGCAAATAAAAAGGCTCAAAAAGAAAGTAACCTCAATTTATCCTAAAATAAAATCTATACCGAGTGGGTATTCTCTTTCAACACTTTTTGTAGAAAAAGATAGAAACTCATTTAGATTAAACTTTGAATGGTTGGGATTAAAAAAGAAATGTTCATTAGGCTCAGATTTGAATAAAATAAGGAAGGCGTGTAGAGCATTAACTCAAAATCCAAAACTCCAACTTAATAAAACAAATTTTAGAGAAGTAATTAAATTCAGCTTCAATGATAATCTGAATGATTTTTTACATTATTCATCTTTGAAAAAGGTTAAAGAAGCAAAGAGGGTGAAGTTTGATTTCAATACAAATACATTTGTTTTAATTGATTCAAATGGAATTGATATTAGTAAATCAGATAAAATACATAAATCAAAGAATTTAGGAGCAAATGCAAAAACACCTACAAATCTAAAGAAGCAAAATAGATTTGATAATAGCCTTAGTTGGTGGGGACCATTGGGTAATTTAGACCATTCTTTAACTAAGGATAATGATTATAAAGGGTATATAAAAGATATAATCAAATTCAATTTTAGAAGATAAAGGGATTGCTTTATATCCTTCATTATTTTTTTACTAATTGAATAAAATTTGATTGTAACATAAATTTTTCTGCTTCTTCTACATCAATAACTTCATCATATATGTATAATCGGAATTTATTGATGGGTTTAGTTTGAAATAATTTAAGTTCATTGGGAGTTAATTCTATAAACGCAGAATATTCATAGCCATCATCATAATCTAAGTCTATTTTCTCAGATAATCTATTCCATTTAGTCTTATCAGCAAACAATACATATACACCTCTTATATTAAAATTTAAGGTACTCCCGTGTGTACTTAAAGATAAATAATAGTGAGTCTTTCCTTTACTTATAAATTTTGTTAAAGAAACAGATTTAAGCAATGGTGTATAAAATCTTACATCTTTTGTAAAATCATCTTCCTCCCTTTTAATTTCATAAGAAGCATTTGTAAAAATATTATCTGCAGTTGCTGAGTCATAGTTTTTGTAAAATACTTTTCTTAATGAATCTAAAGTTTTTGTTTGACTTTTAGCATTACATATAAATAAAACAAAGAATATAAATTTGAATATTATAACTCTCATAGAAAATAATACTACTTTTTTCGTTTATTATTTATTGCCTTCAAAAGTATATCTGAATTCTTCTGTGCATCAGAATTATATGGGTCAATTTCTAAGATTTTATTTAAATAAAGTAGTGAGGTATTAAGGTCATTTTCAACCTTTGATGTATACGCAGCTAAATATGCGTATGCGGTAATTATTGTACTTTTATTTCTAACAATATCAGACTCTGCGTATTTAATGAAATTTTTACAATCCTCTATTGCCAATCCTTTTTCCATTGTAGAATCTATAGCAGCTTTCGCTCTAAAACACCAATAATGGCCATATACTTCTATTGGATACTTCTGTTTGTATAAAGTGAATAAACTATCAGATGTATTAAAATTGTTTTTTTTAAACTCTTCTACTCCCAATTTATAGATTTCTGTTTTTGAAAGCTCATTAGGATTATAAACAACTCCCGATTTCAGTTTATCTGAACCAAATTCTATATCACCTAATTTCAAAATTAATCTCTCTAACTCTTCTTTTGTTAATTTTGCGTAATTAGTAGTACCATCAATTTTTCTTACGTAAATATTATTTGTAAAATCATATTTATCAATAATGTATCCATAAGCATCCCTTCTCCAACTTAGATTACTTCTTTCATTTGAAGCGAGATTAACTTCTTTTAAATCTCTAATAAAACTTTGTAAACAGTCTTTATTATAGCACGAAATAATCTTTGTGTCGGTAATTGATTGATACTCTTCATTTCTGAATATGAATGCGAAGAAGTATTTTTTTAATCCGTTTTCTTCTATTATATCATATAAAACTTTTTTACCTCCTCCAATTTCATCGTTTATTAAATGAATTGTTTTGATTTGTGCAGTTGAATTAAAGAAAACAAATTGGAGTAAAAAATAAAAAAGTAAAAGAAATCTAATTCTCATAACTCTGAATTTTCATTTGCTGATATATTTGAAGAACTCTCTGTTGAGTTATTTACTTCAATCTGAGATTCTTTTTTCTTTCGTTCTTTTTTCTGAATTGTTTTGAATTCTTCAATTAATATATTTTCAGATGCAATTCGCTTAACAGCATTTTCTATATGCTCTTCTTCAAATTTTGCATTATGTTTTTTCTTTAACTCCTTTTGTAAAAATTTTATTACTTCTTTTGAATAAATATACTTAGCTAAACTTTTAGGAGATAAAGCAGAGTGTCTTTTCCACAATTCTTCTAAGCCATTCTTTTGAACTGATTCTTTATGTAGAAATTGTAAGTGTTCTACATTTGATTTTAAGTTTGATGCATCCGATAAATCAATTGAAAATATTAATTCGTTACTAATTGGTTTTTCAAAAATCACCCTATATAACTCAAAACACTTTCCATTTGTAAGAACAACCCAATCAATACCTTCATTTGCACCATAATTAATGGATTGCCTTAAATGTTTATCAGATAGGTTTAGTGATAGGGCTTTTACCTCAACTAAAAAATGGCGTTTACCACTCAGCTGAATTACATAATCAGCATAAGTGCCCTTAATCATATACTCAGTTTTTACCTCTTCCAAAGTCTTATAGCCGAGCATTTCAGTAAGGAAATGATTGATTAGTAAACGGGTCCCACTTTCATCTAAATCACCTAATGGCTTATCTAAAAACTGTTTTTTGTAATCCTTAACTGATTGTGTGAGTTTCTGAAGTTTTGAAGTGTTTAACATTTTAAATAGTATTAATTTATTTTAATTTCCCTCTTACAAAAAATGCTCTAAAATTATTGGACCCTCTGAATAAATCATCAACTCCACGCAAAAAGTCCAAAACAAATATTCCACCTTTATCATTTTCAGTAGAACTCCAATACTTTTCATTCTTCAAAAATGGATATTTTTCTTTATTTTGAAATACATAAATCAATTCATCTTTTGTAGGGATTCTCCAATCATTATTGTCTTTCTCATTGTATTTTGATGCTATAACATTTGCATAATTAAACGTGCAATTTTCAATATCTACTGAAGAAACATCAAATTCCACATTTACTTCAGTTTCTTCATTGATATATAATTCTGTTTGAGTGTTTTGATTTAGAGATTTTAATATCTTTTCTAAGAGCTCGTTTGTTTTATTTTGATTATCAATTTGTTGATTTATTTTATAGTACCAACAAACTAATTCTCTTAATAATAGCCATAGTACAATAATGAATATTAGAGATATGATAAGTGATGTAAAAAATGATGATGCTTCCATATATTTAAGTTATTTCATAAAATCGTCAAAAAGATATTGCTTTGTTCTATAGAGGTAATCTTTTTCATTAAAATTTAATGAGTGATTTGAATAATCACCATTGAATGCAAATTTTATAAATTCAGAATTTAAGATACCTTTTGAAAAATCTGCCTTAATATTTATATTATTAAAAGGTGAAATTTTATTTATTGAAGCAGTTGTATCTGTATAACTTTTTTCTGTGCTTTTATATTTTGGAATTTTTTGTGAATACACAGTCAAAATATTTAAAAGAAACAGAATTAATAATAAAATGATTTTCATATTGTTTAGCTTTAAATTTAATTTTATAAATTCTTAAACTAAAAATTAGTTGTCAGCATTAAAGTCATCTTCATCTGTGCTTTTACTATCATACGAATATTTTGTTCTTATTTCATATAACTTCATTGTTTTATTCATTAAGTATGATATAACATTAATATCTCCATTATTATCATATTGTTTTTCTTCTTTTATATAAAAATCTATAAAAGTGCCTTCTTTAAGATCATTCTTATATGTTGCTCTGAAAATAAATTTTCCAATGCATTTTCCATCAATAATTTTTTGTCTCCAATCATTTCCGTATGCAATCTTAGTATAATACGTTCCTAATGGGATATTTCTTATTGTATATGTATCCCCTTTTTTTATATAAACGTATCGGATACATTTATTATTATTTTTTTTCATTAACTTAACAACAGCGTCTACTTCTGTTGTGTTTTTTATTTCAAAATAATTATCGATTTCATAATTATATTTTGGGGTATAATTAAAACACGCGGGTGTTGAACCTGTTTTATATCTTTTTTTATCCCAATCTGAATATTTGTTTAGAATATTTATACTATCATTTTGACTGCTAATATTTGAATCAACAAAAAGTTCTCCGCTTTCAACATTTTTAATATTTGTTTTTTCTGATAAATTTAGATTTCTATCAATTGATTTTGGGTAAAAAAGTGCATATAATAAAAATATTCCAAAACATATGAAGATTCCATTTACAAAATATTTTATAATTAAAGCAAATTGTAATACTGATTTTCTTTTTTTAGAATAACGATAAATTATATTTATTAATTCGTTATCTCCATTTGCTATCTTAGATAATTTTAAACAGATCTCGTCGATATATTTGCGGTTAAGTCTGTTTAATATTGAAAGTGAAATTTCAATGATTAATTTATTTGTTTTTGAATTAGAATAAAGATTTAAATATTTTATTACATCTTCTGAAAATAAATTTTTAATACTTTCAAATAATGAAGATTGATTTAATGAATCATTATCAATCCATTTCAATTTCCTCTTTATTTCAGTTAATTCATCTACAAAAAATTGAGGAGTTATTTCAACTTTATTATTTTTTGTTTCATTTTTTGTTTTAAAATATTTATCATACTCAGAATCATAAATTATTTTTTTATTGATATTACTTAATATTTCATATGCTTCATTAATTGATTTAAATTTTTCTTCCATTGATTTATCGCCAAAGTTTCTATCGGGATGATATTCCATTGCTAATTTCCGATATGAGTTTTTTATCTGCTCTGAATTTGAATATCTATTTATATTTAAAATTTTATAATAATCTTTAAACATCCTTTGTTTTTATTTTAAGATACAAAAAGAAATGTCCACTTTTATCATTAAGAGAGATACATCTGTTTGACTGTCAATCGCTTAATATTTTCAGAACAAAAAAATGTCTCATAACATATTGTTTTGCTGCTAAAAAGACATTAAATATTTTTGACATATAACATCAAACTATGATAACATCAATTGAAAAAACATCAGATTATCTAACAACCGAAGAATTAAGAAGAATCAGTAGATATTTCCATAAAGAAGGAAATTATCGGATGTCACTCCTAATTGATTTCGGATTTAGAACCCTTCTTCGTTATAGTGATTTAGAGAGGATTAAATGGGTTGATATTTTGAATAAGGAAGAACTACTCATAAACGAAAAGAAAACTAATAAACGAAGGAAAATCGCTTTGGGAGTGGTTTTAAGGGGTATAATATCAAATGCTTATGAATTGTATGGGAAACCCGATTTAAATGAAGAAGTTTTCAGATATACACTGAGACACACCAACCGCCTACTTCAAATAGGAGCAGTTTCAGTTGGGATTCGTAAGAAGAATATTTCTACACATAGTTTAAGAAAAAGTGGTGCGAGATTTATTTGGGAGTTGAATAATAAATCAGATGAGAGTTTGATTAAACTATCTATGGTCCTTAATCATTCTTCTACTTCAATTACGAGAAGATATTTGGGCATTACTAAAGAAGAGATTGCAGATATATACGAGGGGTTTGAGTTTACTTTATAAATTTTCATCCATAAGTTCTCTACCCGCAGATAATAAATTGTCAGCAGCTTTGTACAATGAATTAAAAATATAACTGAATAAAACTAAAGCAATCGCAAAGGTCACCCCAAAAAGTAATGACAAACCCCATTCAGTTTTAACAAATACAATAAAAACAAAAGGTGATAAAACTGATAGTCCCAAAATCATTGCACTAAAATTTAATGCCTTCCTTAGTAAAACTGCAGTGCTAATTATATTTTCTGCAGAGTTGTGGTTTTTGAAATTATTTTTCATACTCAAAAGTTTATTTTCTAATGTATATAAAAATGATATGTAAAATCAAAAAATACAGTTTTATTAATATTAGCAAAAACCAGTATGCATAATATACTACAAAACAAATTATTATGATGGGATTTTTAAATAAAAATAAAAAGACGTAATTTCTATAAAATTTTTATAATATGGGAGATGATAGTAATAAAAAAGAATGGTACTCTAAATGGTGGGTTTGGTTAATAGTAGGTCTTTTTTTCTTAGGAATTCTAAATAAGGATAAAAAATCTCCAAACTCTACTTCAGTAAAGTCTCAGAGTCAGTCTTCCAATTGCATCGGTAACAGAGATTGTATCAATAGTGTTAGAAATAATTTTACTTCAACGAATAAAACGATTTTGAATGAATCATATGAAGGTGACGGCAGATTTAAAATAACAGCTTTAGACCCGAGTCGCGGCGTAACTTTTAATGCCTTTGTTTCAACAGATTGTAATTGTAATATCACAAACGTAAATATTTCAGATATAGATTAAAATAAAAACATATGAATAACATCCAAAAAGCGGGTCAATCTTTACGTAATCTTTTTTTCGTGCTATTAGCATATGTGATTATTTCATTGGGATGGCAATATTATTTAAGAGAAAGTGTTAAAAGTACAATCAAATCTACAGTATCCTCATACTATAATAATGAATATACATCGAGTAGTTCTGATGATATAGAGTTATATACAAATATCTATTATTATACATCAGTAATTGCATTAATATTAATATTGGTATTTCTTTTTAACGCATCAAAATATTTGATGGAATCTGATACTTTAGAAACAACTTTTGAAAATAATGAAGAAATTTTGACGAGTGGGGAAAGAATGAAAAGAATGGCAGAAGATTCACAGTAAAAAAATATAAAATATGTATTGTTCAAATTGCGGTAAACAAATAGATGATAAAGCAGCCATCTGTATTCATTGTGGAGTTGCAACATCTAATAGTTCATCTTATTCATCAGTTGCACCCGAAGGCTCATTTGATTGGCTAACAACATTACTTCTTTGCTTTTTCTTAGGGGTAATAGGTGTACATAGTTTTTATACTAAAAAAACGGGTATAGGTGTAGCACAATTACTCACATTAGGTGGGTGTGGAATTTGGACCTTAATTGATTTTATAATGATAATAATGGGAAGTTATAAAGATGGTAATGGGAACCTCCTATATAGAAAGAATTAGAGTTATATTCTTTATTGCAGCACCTATTTTCATTTGGTTCATAGATTACAATACTAATGAAGTTGGATTCACTCTTTGTATATTCAAAAATCTCTTTGGTGAAGAATGTTATGGCTGTGGATTATTGAGAGGCATATCTGCAGCCTTTCATTTAGATTTTAAAAAAGTTTATTTATTGAATAGGCTAAATTTTATAACTATCCCAATTATATTTATAATCTATACTAAACAATTATTTAATTCATTTAAAATTAAATAATATGAGCAATTTAAGAATAGCGGGGAAAAATTTCAGATATATCTTTTATATTCTATTGATTTAATTTATAGCAACGATTGGTTTATTATTATTACTTTCTGATTATTTTAATCAAACAGATATTTCATCTGCAAATTTGAATAGACAAAACTTAGATATGAATGAAATAAATTATAATATTCAAAATATAAAGAGTAAATCTGAGACTCTAATGAAATACTCAAAAGTATATATGTATATTTCATTAATCTCTTTTGTAGCTATTTTGAGATATATTTATAAAGCATCTGATGCTTTAGAGAATATTTAATAATCATAGTATTTAGAGTTACTTTAAATATTTCTTCATTTTATATATGAATATCTCCTCCGATATTTCATTATTAATTTTTTTATCTAAAAGATATTGCATCTTTTCATCATTTGATAGTTTATTAAATTCTTCATCTGTTAGTTGAGTAAGGGAATTTTCATTCCACAACTTTTGCATTTTATTCAAACTATTTTTATTCACTCCTACATAACGTGAAAAGACTCTTTTAGAAAGATGACCCGTTACTTTCATTATTTGGTCCGCATCTCCAATTATTTTCATTGCTCGTGTTGCATAGGTTCTACGAGCAGCGTGAAAACTGAGGACCTCAGAAATGGCTTTCTTTTCTTCTGTTCCCTTTTTAACTTTATCACCCGATATTAGTTGAACAGATACTTTTCTCGATAACTCCTTCTCTAACTTCTTAATTTTAGTGATATCCTTCAATATTACATTAATCTTTTGATTAGGATAAGGATTAGCAAATTTAGTTCTCGGAAACACATATTGATTTTCACTCTTACCGCTAACATATTTCCAAAATATTCTTCGCATTATGTTATCCTTCTCAGTACCCATTGGTATGTTTACTCTTATGCCACTTTTTTGAGTCTTTTGAGGAATTATAGATATGAATGTGTTGTTATCTTCTATACAATCACACTTTAAGTTTACAACATCCGAATACCTCAACCCCGATACACACGCAAATATGAACATATCTCTTACCAACTCCCAATTAGTTAGAAGTTTTGTTGAAGAGCCACCCATAGTTCCTTTTATAGTATCTCTATTATTAACAACGTATTCAGTTGTATACTTTTTATGTTTTGGATTCTCTATATAATTCTCCCCATCATATATTTCATATTCAAACTCATTGAAATTCCAAAGTGCTAATACTTCTTCTTCTGTCAGATAGATAATATCGTGTTTA
>Ga0129336_10002981_pt1 | contig 10459 bp, 12 predicted proteins | sample CPB6_02_DNA_FD_96878 | JGI IMG/M metagenome (GOLD analysis project Ga0129336, IMG submission 96878) | Freshwater to marine salinity gradient microbial communities from Chesapeake Bay, USA - CPBay_Sum_0.6_0.2_DNA | ecosystem: Environmental > Aquatic > Marine > Coastal | place: USA: Chesapeake...
CATAGTGCCTTCGCTGGCCTCGACCTTGATCCCGCCGTCTTCGCCGACGCTCACTGATGCGCTGCCGCTGAGTGCATCGTTCATCGCGTCTTCGGCGCGATCGGTGGCACTGCCGCAGGCGCTCAGTGCGCCGACCGCGAGCACGGCGCCGACCGCCGCGGCCACGACTCGGCGCATCACTTCACCAGTCGCAGGGTGAAGGGGTAGCGGTATTCCTCGCCGCTGTTGTTCTTCAGCCCAGCGATGATGCAGAACACGATGTTGACCACCCACACGATCATGAGAAGGAAGGCGCCGATGACGACGAGCGTCAAGATGATGCTCACGACGTAGGCGATGGCAATGGTGATCTGGAAGTTGAGCGCCTCGGTCGACTGGGACTTGACGAAGGCATTGCGCGGGCCGAAGACGAGCATGACGATAAGCGGGCCGATGAATCCCAGCACGATCCCGGAGAGTTGGCCGAGCATGGCCCACAGGCGGGCATCGGAGTCCGACATCGGCTGCGGACCGACCGGAGGTGTGGGGGGTGGGGGTGTCGTCGACATGGGGCCTCCCAGGCGTGAAGTCGATAGGTCTTGGGCAGAGCGTACTCCGACCCCGGCTGGGAAGCCCGGTATCGCGGAGCACAATGACCGGGTGTCGGTCCGCTCCTTCGGCTTCTATGTCCACGTGCCCTTCTGCTCCACCAGGTGCGGGTACTGCGACTTCAACACCTACACGGCCGACGAGCTCGGCTCAGGAGCAAGCAGGGCAACCTACGCCGACACGGTGATCGGTGAGATCCGATCCGCGAGGGGCCGGGTTGGCGATGGTCGCCCCGTCGAGACGGTGTTCTTCGGGGGAGGTACACCCACCCTCCTCGGCGCCGGGGACCTTGCTCGCATCCTCGACGCCATCCGATCGGAGTTCGGCCTGGCCCCCGATGTCGAGGTCACGACGGAGGCGAACCCTGACTCGGTGTCGCTCGCCTCGCTCCGCGAGTTGCTCGACGGGGGATTCACCCGTGTGTCATTCGGAGTGCAGAGCCTGGCCCCGCATGTCCTCGCGACGCTGGAGCGCACACACACGCCTGGCCGCGCCCTCGAAGCGATCGCCGAGGCTCGCGCGGCGGGATTCGATCACGTGAGCGCCGACCTCATCTACGCGACGCCGGGGGAGACCGACGACGACCTGGTGGCGTCGGTGCGTGGCGTGCTCGACGCAGGTGTCGATCACCTGTCGGCGTACTCCCTCATCGTGGAGGAGGGCACGCGACTTGCGGCACGCGTGAGACGCGGGCAGATCGACGATGTCGACGACGACGTCGCCGCAGAGCGCTACGTCATAGTCGACACGCTGGCGCGGGAGGCCGGACTGGAGTGGTACGAGGTGTCGAACTGGGCGCGACCCGGCGGTGAGTGCCACCACAACCTCGGCTACTGGCGCGATGGCGACTGGTGGGGTGCGGGGCCTGGTGCCCACGGCCACCTCGATGGTCGGCGCTGGTGGAACCTCAAGCACCCCGCGGCCTATGCACGCGCTGTCGCCGATGAGGTGCCTCCGATCGCCGGCGAGGAAATCGTGAGCGAGGAAGGACGCCGACTCGAGCGCGTGATGCTCGGGATGCGCCTGCGAGAGGGCATCACTGTGGACGGACTTCCGGCTGGGGACCTCGATGCCGTGGCCCGAGAGGGGCTTGTCGACGTACACGCGGGTCGAGTAGCCCTCACGTCGCCAGGCCGACTCCTCGCAGATGCGGTCATTCGGCGGCTCACCCACTGAGGCATGCCGCCGCATTCCGCTAGGGACGCAGCGGTCGCCCGTCGGCATCGGTGCGGATGCCTGATCCCTTGAGGATGAGGATGCCCTCGACGATCCCCCACAGGCCGCCGAGGCCGCACGTGGCGATCGTCACGAGGATCTGCAAGACGCCCATGCTGGGGTAGCCGAGGTAGAAGCGGTGCACGCCGAGCCATCCGAGGAAGATCCCGAGCAGTCCTGCGGTGAGCCGCGACCTGGTCGGGGCGACCGTGGCGTCGTCGGGGGACACGACCGGGGACGGCAGCGGAGGTGGCGGCCCGTAGCCGGGGGGAGGTGGACCCGGGTACGCCGGCCCCGTGGGCAGCGGACTGCCAAGCGGCGGGACAGGCGGGAACTGCTCGCCTGGTGTCGGCGGAGTGGGCTCGGTCACGCGGGCCTCCTCGTCAGCGCGCTCCATGATGCCCGAGGGCGTAGCATTGGCACTCGAACGATGTGAGTGCCAAGGGATGATGGCCCAGGACTCGCGTGGGAGCACAGGAGGTGGCCATGCTCGAGGATCGGCGGCTTGCCGTGCTGCGTGCCATCGTCGAGGACTACGTCTCCACGCGCGAGCCGGTGGGTAGCAAGGCACTTGTCGAGAGGCACTCCCTGGGTGTGTCTTCGGCCACGGTGCGCAATGACATGGCGGTGCTCGAGGAGGAGGGCTACATCGCGCAGCCCCACACCAGCGCCGGACGCATCCCCACCGATCTCGGCTACCGCGCCTTCGTCGATCGACTGTCAGGCGTCAAGCCGATGTCCTCCGCGGAGCGACGGGCGATCTCGGACTTCCTCGCGGGCGCCGTTGACCTCGACGACGTCATGGCTCGCAGTGTGCGCCTTCTCGCCCAACTCACGCGCCAGGTCGCTCTCGTCCAGTACCCCTCGCTCGTGCAGTCGACCGTGCTCCACATCGAAATCATCCGCCTGAGCGAGACGCGTCTGCTCGTGGTCCTCATCGCGGACACGGGACGCGTCGAGCAGCGCACCGTGGATCTCCCCGTCGCCCTGTCGGAGGACGACGTGAGCCTCGTTCGCGGCCGGATCCTGGCCACGGCGATTGGCGAAAAGTGTGCCGAACTGGGCGATCGCCTCGCCCCGATCGTCGAGACCTATGACGAGGTTCTGCGACCATCCGTCGCCGCGCTCGTGGTCACTCTCATCGAGGCGACCGCGGACACCGTGGAGCAGCGCATCGTGCTCGGGGGCACCGCCAATCTTGCGCGCAACCGCGACGCCTTCGCGATCAGCCTCGAGCCCGTGCTGGAGGCGCTGGAGGAGCAGGTTGTCCTGCTTCGCCTGCTCGGTGAGGTCTCTGGCGACGTCACGGTGCGCATCGGACACGAGAACCCGGTCGAGGATCTGCAAGGCACGAGCCTGGTCGCGACCGGCTACGGTCGCGGCGAATCCGTCGTTGCCGGTGTTGGCGTCGTGGGACCCACCCACATGGACTACCCGGGCACCATCGCCTCCGTGACGGCTGTGGCGCAGTACTTGAGCCGCATCCTGGATGAGCAGTAGGGGCGAGGAACTCGACACCGTGGCCACCGACTATTACGCCCTCCTGGGCATCTCGCGCGATGCCGGTGCCGACGAGATCAAGCGCGCCTATCGTCAGTTGGCTCGCGAACTGCACCCCGATGTCAACCAGGACCCCCAGAGCGTCGAGCGCTTCAAGGAGGTCACGGCGGCCTACGAGGTGCTCAGTGACCCGGAGAAGCGCCAGATGTACGACATGGGCGGTGACCCGCTTCGCGCTAGCGGCAGTGGCTTCGGGGCAACCTTCGACTTCGGCGACATCATGGACGCCTTCTTCGGAGGTGGTCAGCGTCGCGGGCCGCGGCCACGCATGCGTCGTGGACAGGATGCGCTCATCCGTCTCGAGGTCGACCTCGCCGAGGCAATGACCGGTGTGACGCGTGAAGTCCAGGTCGACACAGCGGTGAAGTGCGAAGCCTGCTCGGGTGCTGGCGCGGCTCCGGGCACGGGACCTGCCACCTGCCCGATGTGCAAGGGCAACGGCGAGATCCAGAATGTGCAGCGCTCGTTCCTCGGTCAGGTCATGACCGCGCGCCCATGCCCGCAGTGCCAGGGCTTCGGCACCACGATCCCGCACCCGTGCGTGGAGTGCTCGGGCGACGGTCGGGTGCGCACCCGCGCAACGATCGGCGTGCGCATCCCCCCGGGCGTCGACACGGGCACGCGGATCCAGCTCGCCGGTCAAGGCGAAGTCGGCCCCGGTGGAGGGGATGCTGGGGACCTGTACGTCGAGATCATCCAGGCCCCGCACCCGGTCTTCGAGCGCCGCGGTGACGATCTCGTCTGCACGGTGGAGGTCCCCATGACCGCAGCTGCCCTCGGCACGGGGATCGAACTCGAGACACTCGAAGGTCTGGAGCAGGTGGACGTGCGTCCCGGCACTCAACCCGGAGCGGTGCTCACGCTGCGTGGTCGCGGTGTCCCGCACCTGAGGGGGTCCGGGCGCGGCGATCTGCACATCCAGCTCGACGTGCGCACGCCCACGCGCCTCGATGACCAGCAGGAGGCCTTCCTGCGTCAGTTGGCGCAGGCCCGTGGTGAAGAGGGCGTCACGCTTCGGGCAAGCGAGCAGACCGCCGATGAGACCGGGGGATTCTTCTCGCGCCTGCGCGGTGCGTTCAGCGGACGCTGAGCATGGCCCCCCACGTGTTCCTGGTCGCGCCGTCGGCCGTTCCGGATAGTCGCGGCATCGTCGCGCTCGAAGGCGACGAGGCGCGCCACGCTGCTCAGGTCGTGAGATTGCGTGTCGGTGAACGTGTCGACCTCGTCGATGGTGTGGGCCGGAGACTTTCGGGCGAGGTAGCCACCGTCCGTCGTGATCGAGTCGACGTGATGATCGTCGACGTCGCGACGGACCCGCCGCCATCGCCTCGCATCGTGGCCGTGCAGGCCCTGGCCAAGGGTGACCGAGGCGAACGGGCGATTGAGGCGATGACCGAGGTCGGTGTTGATGTCGTGATCGCCTGGTCGGCTGAGCGGTGCGTGTCGCGATGGGTGGGGGACAAGGCGCAGCGTGGTGTGGAGAAGTGGCGTGCCACCGCTCGCGCAGCCGCCAAGCAGGCGCGGCGCTCTCGGCTGCCCGAGGTCGTGAGTCTGCACTCCACACAGGAACTCGAGCCCTGGATCGCGGGTGCGACACTCGCGGTGTGCCTCGACGAGTCCAGTGCCCACGACCTTGCTGCGATGGCTGTCCCCGCGTCCGGAGACATCGTTCTCATCGTCGGCCCTGAAGGCGGTGTGTCCGACGCTGAGCGCGAACTTCTCGTCGGATACGGAGCTCGACCGGGCAGGCTGGGCCCGTCCGTCATGCGCACGTCCACGGCCGGTCCTGTGGCGGCGGCCGTTGTGCTGTCCCGTACGCCGCGCTGGGGATCGCCCGCATGACGCCCGGCCGCGTGTCAGGATGGCCACGTGACTGACTGCTTGTTCTGCCGCATCGCGTCGGGTGAGATTCCCGCCGACATCATCGCGCGCAGCGACCGTGCCCTCGCCTTCCGCGACATCGAGCCGCAGGCGCCTGTGCATGTGCTGGTTATCCCCATCGAGCATTACGACGACGTGCCCTCGGTGGCAGACGCGGACCCCGCCCTGGCGGGCGAGATGCTGGGCCTAGCCGCGGACGTGGCCCGCCAGGAGGGCGTCGAGGCATCTGGCCACCGGCTCGTGGCCAACACGGGCGAGGAGGGCGGTCAGTCGGTGCCCCATGCTCATATGCATGTCCTGGGTGGTCGAGCCCTCGGCTGGCCTCCCGGCTGAGGCTAGGATGCTGCCCACATGAGCACTCCCTCACAGGCCACCATCACGGTCCCGGCATCCCAGCCGATGGTCGCCCTCCTCGGCCCGGGAGACGAACTCCTGCGCGTCGTCGAGGCACAGTTCCCCGATGCCGACATCCACGTGCGCGGCAACGAGGTTCGCCTCACCGGGTCCGCTGACGACGTCGGCCTCATCGAGATCCTCATCGCCGAGATGCTCGCCGTACTGCGCACCGGCCAGGGCCTGACCACCGAATCCGTCGAGCGGAGCATCTCGCTGCTCCGCGCCGGCACCCGACCTGCGGAGGTGCTCTCGACGAACATCCTCAGCTCGCGCGGTCGCACCATCCGTGCCAAGTCCCTCAACCAGAAGCGCTACGTCGAGGCGATCGACACCCACACGGTGACCTTCGGCATCGGCCCTGCCGGCACCGGCAGGACGTATCTCGCCGTGGCCAAGGCCGTGCAGGCTCTCCAAGCGAAGAAGGTCACGCGCATCATCCTCACTCGCCCAGCGGTCGAGGCAGGCGAGCGGCTTGGCTTCTTGCCGGGCACGCTGTCGGAGAAGATCGACCCGTATCTGCGGCCGCTGTACGACGCCCTCCACGACATGCTCGATCCAGACTCGATTCCCCGGCTCATCACCGGTGGGACCATCGAGATCGCTCCCCTTGCCTACATGCGCGGACGCACGCTCAACGACGCCTTCATCATTTTGGACGAGGCCCAGAACACCACGGCCGAGCAGATGAAGATGTTCCTCACTCGTCTGGGATTCGGCTCCACGATGGTCGTTACCGGCGATGTCACGCAGGTCGACCTCCCGACAGCCACCACCTCCGGACTCATGGCCGTGCAGGAGATTCTCATCGGCATCGACGACGTGGCCTTCTGCACGCTCACGTCCGCTGACGTGGTGCGTCACCGGCTCGTCGGCGAGATCGTGGAGGCGTACGGCCGCTACGACGCCACCGTGGGGCTGCGCCCGGCGGCTCCGCACCGTGGTCCGCGCAGGGCGTAGCACGTGGCGATTGACATTGATGATTCATCTGGCGCTGAGGGCATCGACCTCGCGCTGATGGAGCGTCAGGCTGCCTATCTGCTGGACCGCCTCCATCTGGATCCGCAGGCGGAACTGTCGATCGTGCTCGTGGATGAGGACGAGATGGCCCGGCTGCATGTCGAGTGGATGGACGAGCCCGGCCCGACCGACGTGCTCTCCTTCCCCATGGATGACCTGCGTGCCGGCGACCCCGCTGGCCCACGCGTGCAGGGCGTCCTCGGCGACATCGTGCTCTGCCCGGCTGTGGCCGCCCGCCAGGGTGCGGTGGCCGGCCACGGCACTGAGACCGAACTCGCCCTGCTCCTGACCCACGGTGTCCTGCACCTACTGGGTCACGACCACGCGGAACCCGAGGAGCACGAGCGCATGTTCGCCCTGCAGGCAGATCTCCTGGGTTCCTGGCTGGCGGAGGCGCGATGACGACCGACGTCTGGCTCATCGTCATCGCGATCCTCCTCGTCGTCACAGCCTGGCTTCTGGTGATGGCCGAGACGGCGATCGGCCGAGTCTCGCGAGGCCGAGCTGAGGACCTGGCCCGCGACGGGGTTCGCGGGGGTGCTCGCCTGCTCGACGTCGTCTCCGACCGTCCCCGCTACGTCAACGTCCTGCTCTTCTTGTCCACTGTCGCCTCAGTCACGGCTATTGCGCTCGTGTCCTACGTCGGCGTCGTGGGCTTCCAGGAGGATCGCGGCTGGCCGGTCTGGCTGTCCCTCCTCGTCGTCGTGGCGATGATGGTCGTTGTCAACTACGTCGTCCTCGGAGTGGCCGCGCGCACACTCGGGCGGCAGCATGCGGACCGCATCGCGCTGCGCTCGGCGGGGATCACGAGCCTGCTCGCGGGCATCCTCGGCCCGCTTGCCACCCTCCTCATCATCGTGGGCAACACGCTCACTCCGGGTCGCGGATATCGCGAGGGTCCGTTCGCCACACAGGCCGAACTCCGAGAGCTCGTGGACATCGCTGAGGCCGAGGATCTGATCGAGGACGATGAGCGCCAGATGATCCACTCGGTCTTCGAGCTCGGCGACACCTTTGCCCGCGAGGTCATGGTGCCGCGCACTGAGATGATCTACATCGAGCGCCACAAGACACTGCGCCAGGCGCTCTCCCTGGGCCTACGGTCCGGCTTCTCGCGCATTCCGGTCATCGGGGAGAACTCCGACGATGTCGTGGGCATCGTCTACCTCAAGGACGTCGTTCGCCGTGTCTTTGACCGGCGTGATGCCGAGCAGACCGAGACAGTCGAATCCCTCATGCGTCCGGCCTTCATGGTGCCCGATAGCAAGCAGGTGGACGAGCTCCTCAAGGACATGCAGGCGGCGCGCACGCATATGGCCATCGTCGTCGACGAATACGGTGGCACCGCTGGCCTAGTGACCATCGAGGACGTGCTCGAGGAGATCGTCGGCGAGATCGCAGACGAGTACGACACCGCTGCCCCGGAGGTGGCGCGACTAGAGGACGGGGCAGTGCGGGTGAGTGCACGCATGCACGTCGATGACTTCGCCGACCTCATCGATGTCGATGTCGAGTCCGACGATGAGGGCGTCGACACGGTCCTGGGGCTCATGGGCAAGCGGCTTGGGCGCGTGCCGATTCCCGGTGCGACGATCGATGTCGACGGCTGGCGTCTCACGGCCGAACAGGGGATGGGACGCCGCAATCGCATCGGTAGCGTGCTGGCAGTGCGTATTCAAGAACCACAGATTGCGGACGATGAGGCGGAAACCGGTGAGTGAGGAGCTCGGCGCCGAGGATCTCAAGCTCGTCACGCTTGCGCGCGGAGCCCGTGCACGGATCGGGGCTGCCCGCGGTGCGGCCGTGCGCGATGAGACCGGCCGCACCTACGCCGCGGCCGATGTCTCCCTCGCGTCACTCTCGATCAGCGCCTTGGCGCTCGCAGTCGCCCAGGCGGCGGCGGCAGGTGCGCGTGGTGCGGAGGCGGCCGTGGTGGTGGCCGATGCGCCGAGCGACGATGAGGGCCGCCGGGCCCTGGCTGATCTCGGTGGCCCGGACGTCATCGTGCACCTGGTCGGGCCCGATGGTGTCGTCGTCTCCACTGTGACTGCCGGAGCATGAGCATCCCCGTCGCGACGCCGACCGAGCGTCGCACTGCATCGGTGGCCGTGCTCGGCTCCGCGGCGCTTTTCGGCACCTCGGGCACCGCGCGCGTCCTGCTCCAGCCCGATGCGCCTGCGGCAGGCGCCGCCGCAGCGCGACTCATCGTCGGTGCAGCGGGGCTGGTGGCCTGGGCTTCGCGCACTCCGGAGGGCCGTCAGGCGCTGCTGCGCCTGTGGCGCCGGCCGATTATCTGGGCCATGGGCGTCACGGTGGCGGCGTACCAAATCTTCTTCTTCCTCGCGATGAGCCGCACGGGCGTTGCGATCGGGACATTGGCCAGCCTTGCGCTCGCTCCCTTCATGGCCGGAATCCTGGGCTGGATCATGCGCGAGGGAGCCCCTGGATACATCTGGCTCGTGTCCACGGTGCTAGCGATCTCCGGGGTCACGTTGCTCACCATCGGGGCTGGCGATCGTCGCGATGTGCTCGGTATCGCCTTCGGTCTCGCGGCGGGTGCCTCCTATGCGTTCTTCACCGTCTTCGGCGTGAGATTTGCGCGAGAGGGCGAGCAGCCGACGAATGTGCTCGCAGCGTCCTTCGCGGTCTCGGGCGTGCTGCTCATCCCGGTCTTCCTCATGTCGGGCTCGTGGTGGCTGTCGTGGTCATCAATCGTGCTGATCCTGTGGCTCGGGCTCGCAACGACGACGCTGGCCTATGTCCTGTTCGGGATCGGCCTACGCTCGCTTCAGCCCGGCCACCTCGCCACGCTCAACCTTGCCGAGCCGGTCTTCGCCACGCTCCTGGGAGTCTTTGTCCTCGGCGAGGCGCTCGGCGGCTTGGGGGCGCTCGGGTGCCTGCTCGTCATCGTCGGCCTTGGCGTCCTCGGCGCGGCCGAAGGAAGGACTGCGACATGAGTGGGCACCGTTCGGGTCTGGCCTGCCTGGTCGGGCGCCCCAATGCCGGCAAGTCGACGCTGACCAATGCCCTTATCGGTACCAAGGTCGCCATCACCTCGAAGCGTCCGCAGACCACGCGTCATGTCGTGCGCGGCATCCTCACCCGACCCGATGCTCAACTGGTCGTGCTCGACACCCCCGGACTGCACAAGCCCCGCACACTCCTCGGTGAACGCCTCAATGACCTCGTACGCGAGGCGTGGTCGACCGTGGATGTCGCGGCACTGTGCCTGCCCGCGACGGAGAAGGTGGGCCCGGGCGACACCTACATCGCCTCCGAGCTCGCCAAGGCGCGCCGCGGTGGTGGCCGTGCGACCTTCGCGATCGTGACAAAGACGGATGCGGCCACTCCCGCCCAGATCACCGAGCGCCTCGCGGAGGCCGCCGCACTCGGGGCGCGAGCGGGCCTGGAGTGGTCGGAGATCGTGCCCGTGTCTGCCGTGACGGGAGACAACGTCGGCCTGCTTGCCGATCTCCTCATCGCGCAATTGCCCGAGGGTCCAGCCCTCTATCCGGACGGCGAGGTGACCGACGAGCCCGAGGAGGTGCTCGTTGCGGAACTGATCCGGGAGGCGGCACTCGAAGGCCTGGCTGATGAACTCCCGCACTCGCTCGCCGTCGTCGTCGACGAGATGGAGTTGCGCGAGGACCGGCCAGAGGATCGACCGCTGCTCGATATCCACGCCATCGTCTACGTCGAACGCGACAGCCAGAAGGCGATCGTCATCGGCAAGGGCGGCTCGCGACTGAAGGATGTGGGCACCAAGGCCCGCCGCGGCATCGAGGCTTTGCTCGGCACGCCG
>Ga0129336_10002984_pt1 | contig 10456 bp, 5 predicted proteins | sample CPB6_02_DNA_FD_96878 | JGI IMG/M metagenome (GOLD analysis project Ga0129336, IMG submission 96878) | Freshwater to marine salinity gradient microbial communities from Chesapeake Bay, USA - CPBay_Sum_0.6_0.2_DNA | ecosystem: Environmental > Aquatic > Marine > Coastal | place: USA: Chesapeake Bay...
AATCGTCTCTTTAAGCCGTTCGTTGTACTCCTTAATCCCTGCGTTCTTTCTCGCCTCGCCAGCCGCCCAATTGGCTAGCGCTGTCACCACCACCCCGATCGCTGCACCGATCGCTATGAGGGGTGCAAACTCAATCAAAAGAGCCTTGACCGCAACACCAGCGCTAACTGCGGCTTGCCCCAGAGCCGTAAGCCCTGCTCCCGCAGCCGTAATCCCAGATTGAACGCCAGCTTTAAGGGACGTAGCTAACTCGATCGCAGAAGCCCTGGCATTTGTAAGACCGATCTGTAGCTCAGTCTTTAGGCTTTTACCTACATTTTTGGCGGATTGAGCCATTCCAGAGAGATCGACTTTCTTTAATGCTTCTCCTGTCTTTTTGATGGAGCTATTAAAGGAATCAAACCCGCCTATTAAGCTGGTCTTAACTTGAGAAGCAAACCTCTTAGCACCTTCAGATGATTCAGTGAATAACTTGTCGATAGATTTCTTCGTCTTCTCGATCGGGCTAGCCGCTAACTCCCTGTTATCACTCGTCAAGAAGTTCAGCGATCGTTGTATCTCTTGGTTTTTGAATTGCTTAGGTCTACTTAAACCTGTATCAACTCTTGTTCGAGTGGGTCTTCTGCCTAAATCTAGTTCTTCCAAACTAGCGGGAGGACGATCTTCTCCTAGTTCAATGTCTCCAAAGTCACCTATACTAATTTCCCCAAAAGAGGGAAGACGATCGCCTCCGGGTGTTAACTCTAAATTACCAAAGGTTTCTCTTCTGAGTGGGTCTTCTTGGATTGGCGATCGGAGAGGTCGATCCAGTCTGTTTTGCTTCGGAGCGCTAGTCTTAACATCTAACTCTCCAAAAGAGGCTGGATCTACCTGTGCTTTTCCTTGCGCTGCCGCTAGCTTGTCCTGGGCTTCTTTTAGCCTAGCTTTCTGAGAAGGTCTAGGATCGCCGGGGACACTATACCCAAACCTAGAAGGCGTTTTGCCTAAAAGGTCATCTGCTTCTTCTAACGCAGCCGGATCGATCGCTCTTTGTTCTGCTTTGAAGTTAGACTTCCGCTGTTTAATATCAGCGGCTCTCTCTCTAAGCTCCGATCGTACTCCGTCGTAATTTTCTTGCTCCTTGCGAATATCCTCTAATTGGTCAGCAGAAGGGTTTGCTCCTAATGCAGCCTTCTTCTCTTGTAATTTACGCTTAGACTCACCAGCCTCGTCTCTTAATCCCCTGAGTCCCGTTACTTCTCTTTCTGACAGCGTAAACTTACTAACCGCCTCTACCTGTTTCTCGATCGCTTCGGTGCCCTCTCTAACAGAATCAGTTAATTTCTTCTGAAATAAGTTCCCATTTTTTAACTGCTCAATATAATCACGATAGCCCCTGATGATTGCCTTAAACGATGTAGGAGACTCTACCGCAATCATTTTAATGAAACTCTTTGTCGTTTGAATCAATGCTGGAATTAGCCCAGACGCAAACGCGACTGATAACCCTAATACGGCTTGAGTAATAAGCCCAATACGGCTAAATAAAGCGTCGCCAATCTTGCCTCCAATCTTAGTGGCCAAATCAACAATGTACTCGATCGCCATTTTAAGTTGCTCGTTTTCTGCGGCAAGTTTACTCGTGGCGGTAGCGACCAAGAAAACAGATGTAGCCCATAATACGTTTTTATTAATGGTTTGGCGGATCTGATCTCCGGCGCTTTTAGTGATCTCCGATAGTTTCTGATCGATCGTATTAAACGCTTCAGCCCCCTTCTCTCCAATTTTTTCTAACTCTGGTTCCACTCCTGAGACAATTCCCTTAATGTCAATCTCTTTGCCAAAAATCTTGACGATACCTGTCATGTCTGCAAATTTAGCAGCGACATCAGGAATAATTTTAGAGAGGTTCCCTATCTCCTCCCTTCCAATACCAAAAGAACTAGCGATCGATAGTCCAGTTTTAGCGAAGCCTAAAAGCTGAGGTGTAAAAGAAGCCAGGGAAGAAGAAAGAACTTCGATCGCAAGCTGGTTTTGGAGAATGTTGGAAGACCCACCAAAGAAAGGAACTCCTTTTAATGCTTTACCAGCGGCAGCAGCGTTCCCTAATTGACCAATCAGCCCTTTTATATTGGACTGAACCAATCCCATTGCTCCAGGGATTTTTGTCAAGGCGGCTCCCACGCTTACCGCAGCAGCGATATTCCCCTTGAAGGCATGAGACAGATTAGAAAAGGCGTTAACAGCAGGAAGGCTTCTAGCCTTAAGGAGAAACAGCCCTTCTCCTAGCAAGGGAATAGTATTCAAGAACTTGCCAGCAAAGGAAGATGCAACTTGAAAGCTTGTCCCTAATACCTTCAACTGAATGAACAATGGCAAGAGGGGATTGGTCGCTACCATCTTGGCTATCTCTCCCAAGATAGTAAGGAATGGAGAGAGAACTTTTACAGAAAGACTAATCCCTTTCGCAAACCCTTCAATAGATTCAATTAACGCCCCAGCTAAAAACGTAGAGAGTCCTTGTCCCAATGGAGCTAGCATCTCTCCCGCTTCAAGGAGCGATCGTCTTAATTCTCCAAAAGCAACGACCAGTTGATCTAAAAACTTAGAGGCGACGGACGTGATCCTGTCTTGGTTTTCTACCAAGAAATCATAGACTCCGCCCACTAAGGATTCGATCGAGGTTAGGTATTTGTCACCAACGCTACGCCCTAACTCTTCCCCTAATTCTTGAATATTAGAAACAAGCCCGCCTACGGTTCTAGACGCAAGTTTATTTCCTTTTACAAACGCATCTAATCGTTCAGTTAATCGTTCGTAAACCTTGTCCTGCCCAACCCAAGATTTTAACTGAGCATTCGTCAAACCGATCGACTTGGCTAATGCGGAGTTCTGATCAATCTGCCCTTGAAGGATAGACTGAATTTCTTGTCTTGCTTGGTAAAGTGGAATTCCCAGCGTCCCCAGGCTGGCAGCAAAAGCAACGGACAATTTGCCTGCTTCCTTCAGATTGATATTAACGTCCGTCATGCTCTGCGTAACCAGTTGAAATGACTCAACTAGCTCATTACTGGTCACGCCGACTAATTCAAGGGAATCCTTTCTGATTTGCCCGATCACCTGTTTTAGCGGTGAAGCCAATGCAAGGATAGACTGAGTGGTGCTATCAATCCTTTGCCCGCCTTGAGAATAAGAGGCGGTTGCCGCTAATGTTGCCTGAGTAGAGAGCAATTGCTCCTTCAGTCTGATATTTTGCCCAATCAGTAAATCAAACGGGCCGCCAAGAACTACACCCTTAAGCTGATCGATCGCAGATGTGAAGAAAAAGATCTGCTCCGAAGCACCCGCGATCGCAGAAACGCTAGACCCAACGGCATCTTGTATCGACTCGAAGAGGTCAAGTGGCTCAGAAAATCCAGAGACAACCTCTACAACACTTGACACCCCACTCAACGCTTGTTGGACACGCGAAACCGAGGTGGAGACGGAACCAGACACTTTGAGAAATGCCTTGTCAACAACATCTATTCGTCTAGGCAGATCTTCAATCTGACGAATAAAGCCCGGAGAAATCTGAGCATTTTTAGAGAAGCCTTGTAAAAAGCCATTACTTGCGCTTCCAATATTCCTCAAAATATTAGAGACACTATCTAACTGATTGACAAGTTTCTCTGCATTAGCAGCGATCGTGCCAAAGAAAGCGACGCTAGGAGGAGAAGAGAGAATAGAGTATAGATCTTCAAATCCTTTCAGAAGAGTAGAGATACCGCTTGCGGTTTTTACCGAAATGTCCCAAAGCCTTTGGAAGGAAAACTTTGTGGTGTCAACAGACTTGCTTAAAATTGGCAGTATCTTTGAAGAGAGACTTAATACCGCGTCGCTGATTTCCCCTAATGCGCTAACTGAATCACGGGAAAGATCAGAGAAGACCTTACCAGTACCAGATACTTGTTTTTTTAACTTTTCTACAGCATCCCCGACAGTACCAAAAGGCTGACTAGCTTCATCCTTGGCTTTAATGACCAGTTCTACGACCTGTTCTCCATTCGTAGAAGACTTACCTCTACTGGCTGTATTGTTTCCTTTCGACGGGATAGGCATAAGTAATCACCGATCGTTTCTTCGTTACTTATCGTAAGCCAAGACGATCGGTGATCTTTGATGTATACCTACAATGCGTTTCTCTGACTAGGACTCATTTTATATGCAACGTTTCTCATTCTACGACCAAACATGGCACCACGCTGACTGCCTGCATTGCTTTCAATGTCACGTCCAATAGTACCAATAGCGTTTCCAAGCCGTCGTCTCGCTGCACCGTAGGCTTGCCCTAGTTTACGTCGTACATAACCTGCTTGCTTAGGTGATTGTTTCGGTCGTCGCTGACCAGGAGTATTAATTCTATTTCCGGCATTAGCAATACTGCGTCCGAGCATTGCTCCACGCTGACTACCCGCATTGTTTTCAATATCTCGTCCAACAGAACCAATGGCATTACCAAGACGTTGCTTCGCTGCGCCATAGGCTTGCCCTGCTTTGCGCTTTATATAGCCACCAGCAGCCATTGCTGTCTCTTTTCCCCATGCGTCTTCATTGTAATCGGTAGCATCATGACGAATTAGAGTACAGGTATCTCGAACGAATTTATTAGGCATAGAGATAAATCCAAAACGATCGTTCTGCTTACTATAAAACGATCGTTTTGGTCGAAGGATCATCAGGAACCCTTCATCGCCTTGGCTTTGCTAGCCTTCTTTTTAGCTTGATTCGCTAAATCCCTAAGCAAGGACGACTGAAGGTTCGCAATCACTTGTCGTTTTTCGTCAGAGCGGCTAAAGCCAAGATTATCAGCGATCATAGATCTTACATTCATATCTCTCAGGTACGACGTGACTTCTCTGTTTTTTACCGTATTCACAGACGTAGCCTGAGTTTGAAAGTCATTAAGGGGATCGTCTTTAGATGTGAGATTCCATTCAGCGGCAGCCCGCTTTTGAGTCAACCCCATTCTAGGAGAGGATAGAGTAATTAGCTTAATCCGACTCGCTACTTCTGCTCCCCCATCCATTAAATGAAGAATTTCAAGGGCTTCACGGGCAGTGCCCCCGCCTTGTCCGTGGGCAATAATAGAGATACTCTTATTGGTGTTCGCGTAAAACGAGTTCTCACCTCTAGCCTCCCTCATCTGCCCCAAAGCACTCCTAATCGAACCGGCTTTTACCCCACTAGGCGGGTCTGATCCAAAGACAGCTTTGAATTCGCTAGAGATGTCTTCTTCGCTCATCTTGTCAAGTTCTTGGTAGCCAGGTCGCCTTGATTTAGCAACAGCATAAATTTGGGCAGCCAAGGTAATAGCATCTTGATTTCTAGGAACTTCTTTCTCCTGATCCGTCAGTCCAGCGAAAGCCTTGCCCAGCAGACCTCTGTCACCAAGCCGACCTTCTATTCCGTTTTTAGTCAAATAACCCAAGTATTCAACGGTATATTTTCCGTTCACCATCCTGTTCCCTTCAAATGGAGGATAGTCTTTGCTCAGGTTAACGGATCTAATTTCATGTCTTTCTACCAGCCATTTATCAAACTGACTGGCATCTTCTTCTCCTGCGTTGGCGATTAATCGCCCACGAATAGCATGTCCAGAGGATCCTTCCCCTTTGTATCCTCCAACAGCAAAAATGATCCCTTCATGCTCAGGAGAGATAACCTGATCATGGCGGAATTTTTTTTCTTCTGCCATAGCCTGTTGAGCCATAGAAGGAAACCCTGATCTGTAATTATCAATGTCTTTCTTGATTTCACTTCGCGCCCTACCATAAAAATAAAGCGCTGCGGCTGCTAAAGTCAGTCCACCGCCAGACCCCGCGATCTTCATTATCTTCTTAGCTTTATTCCAGTCTTGAGCATAGTCAGAAAGGGCGTTGCTTTTCGTAAAGCGCTCTGCTTCATACTTTCTTTCTAAGCTACGCGAAAGACGTTCCCGTTCAGCACTACCAGATTCCATCGCATTAATAGTGGAAATCATCTCAGACTTAGACATCCGACTATATTTGTGGATCCCTAGATCGGAGGCTCTTTTTCTTAGGTCACGAATGCTCTCTTCCTCGACTGACGGATTTTTATCCTCATTCAAAGCGATCGTTAATTGTTGTATTTGTCTAGTTTCCCCTGGGGAAGCAACCTGAGATAGCCCCAATCGACAAGCACTATTTCGGCTAATGCAAGTAGATCCGCAAGGCAAGCCAGTATTACAACGACTTTTCTTTAGCCTACGGCTCATTCGATCGACTCTAATGCTGTCTCTTCTTGCATCCTTGGCGACTCTTGTCTCTACGGTCTGCTTAGTAAGGTTGATCGTAAACAGGATAACAGAACCTTTACTAAGGATAGTTCCCGTAATAATATCCGTGGCAGAAATATCCAAGGTAAGGAAGCGATCGATTTTTTCTTTGTAAGAACGAGAAATAATGCGAAAAACGACTGTAGCCAACTGTTTCTTTGCAATAGCAGCAGAAGCAGGATCTAGTGAGTCTGAATTGACCGAAGATTGATCTTTCCCGGAAGAAACAATCATCGACACAGCCAGTATTGACTGGAGATAGCGACTAACCATTTCTTCAAAACATTTTTCGCCTGCGAATCCAGGGACAGCGCCCACCTCTTTTACAGCATACTCATGGAATTCAGAGGGATTCATCAGTCCTGTGTAAGAAAAAAAGTCATCGACATCAGAATCTTTTCTCCTTTTGCCAAAACCAAAAGTCGATCGTTTTTGGAAGCTCATTATATTATTGCTAACTTCTTGAAAACCTTGTCCAGCTTCCCTCGCAGCGTTAAACCTTTTCAACTCCCCCTCATTTAGCCTGAGAGGTTTAATTCCGTTCTTAAAGTCAACAATTTTTAATCCAACCTTAGCGACAAGCCCAACAACCGTTTTTGTAAATGGACTGGCTTTGTCAGCCTGCCGTGTCGTCCAATCATCAGTAGCAATTCCCCTAGCCATTGCTTCACAAGTGTTTCTCAATCCCTCATGAGAAAGAGCCGTTCCAAGCATGGCTTCCGCTCTTTTAACCGCCCTAGTTCGGCTGATAGGACTATGTTCTGTATATTGATCGTTGACCTTAATATAGTCCGAAGTGCTTTTTGTTTTGACGTTACTACCTGGCTCTTTTATGTAAATTCCAAGCTTGTCTTGAGAATAAAAATAATGCTCACCGCCTTCCTTACCTGCGTATATTCCAAAATGTTGAAACTTCCCAACGCCAGGGATAGCAAATGTTCTCATAACCATGTCCCCTGGTTTGAATTCGTCGTAAGCTTTCATAGTCTCGGCATCAGGGACACCATCAGGGGGGATCCGAAGTTCCTGTCCTTTATAAGTTACATTCTTCTTAAGATCAAAGACAACCGCACCAAGAACACTAGCACCTAGTGTTCCCGTAGCAGCGATACCCCATGCCGCAGCTTTTATCTTAGTATTTGAACGACTATTGTTTATCTTACCTTTTTGCTCGAAAGTATTTGTTTCTTCTTGAGAAAGGTTAGAGCTAGGATGAGATGAAGAACCAACAGAATTACCTTTGCATTTATAGCGTTCAGGAACGCATACCTTTCCACAAGGTTTATTTCCTGGATTGCATCGCAATGAATCAATACGAACACCTTTTAATGTCGTTCTTGAGTAAACCATGTTGTGCTCCTTTGCTACCCTTTTATTTATTTCATGCCAAAGCATGGCGTTAGCCTGATCGTGGGTGTAATTGCCCGAAACAACGCCCCGCCTTAAGTCTGCTATTGTTTCCGAATAATGACGGGTATAAGAATGCTGCAAGTTTTCCACGGACGGCCACTTTGTCTTGGGCTTCATGGAATGACGGTAAGTATTTGTTACAGCACGGATTTCTTTTGCATCATAAGCAGAAGCCATCATTACGTCTTGATGAGAAAGACTTTGCCCTTTGTAAAGTTCACTCTGTCGATCGCTCGTAACAGGCGGGTGGTTATGGGTTAAAACATTCCCTTTTATAGAACCAGGATCTTTAATATCAACGCTAAATCGATCGCCAGTAGAATAAGAAAGGACTTGTCCTGACCGGGAATCAACGATATAAGCAGACTCATAAGGACGATCTTTAATATGATCTTCAAGCGCCTCAACTGTTTTGCTAACAGATTGCTGGTTACCAGATTGCTGACTACCACAGTTCAAAACGTGAGGTACGCAACGACCACCGCATTGTCTTGTGCGCGGGCCGCAACGTAACCTCACATTTTGCCTATAAGTCGATTTCATTTACTTTCTCAAAAGTAATGCCGTTGTCCCCGGTAAACGGCGACGTATGAGGATTTTGCCCTGACCAGATCTCGTCAGGGATAGGGCTGTTGCCAAAAGCATTGCAGTGAAAGGCTGCCCCTTTCCAATGCTTGCAATAAGTACAAACAGAGCTAAAAGGGGCAATAGACAACACGCGATCGTCCAATAAAGCCATAACTAAGCAAGCATCCGTTCTAGTCGACGAGCTTGGTTCTTGCTCAAGCCTTGAGATGTTTCTTCACTTAGTGCCCCTTCAAGTTTTTTCACATTGCGATCAGTCGATCGCTCTCCCCGTGGCTTTGACTTTTTCTCTTGACGAGCCAACCTGCGATCGTACTCTTGCTTGACTTCTTCTTTCGTCATGGCATTTTTCGCATAGCGTTCAGCGCCATTGGCAGCAAAATCAGCACTAGCATTAGAAGCCTTGGCTCTCAGCTTTTTCGGTAACACCCCACTAGCTTTTTGACCAAGCTCTCCAAGCTTCTGTTGGGCTTCTCCAACTGTCCTCTGTCCATGCCTAGTATTCATCCATGCTGCACCTGCGGCTGCTCCACCAAGAGCTAATGCGCCAGTTCCCGCTGCGCCAAGTAAAGCGCCTTTAGCGAACGCCTTGCCTCGTCCAGATCCAGATCCTCCTTGTCCCAGCCCTCTTTTAGAAGGCTTACATCCCTGTCCTTTGACCGGGTAAGTACCTTTCTTGCAGCCATCATGCCGGAGCAAAAGGCAAGTGTCTTGAACAAATTTAGAAGTCATAACAAAATCTCAGTAGCTACTTTAATTGATTAGGTTACCCGATCGTTTTTCGTTAACTCTTCTTTGGCTTTAGCGAGAACTTTCCTGCTTTACGCTTAGCTTTGAACGTCAAGCCTTTTTTCAGCTTCCCTGGTATTTCATCGATCGTTCGAGAGACGTTAGGCTCAGCTTCTTTACTAAAGCGAGATTCAGATTCCGCTTTTGACAACTTTCTCAAGTGGTAATGTCCACGCTTGGATTCAAATTCTTTCGTTTCTTTTGACTTCCTGCCTCCAATCTTGCCAACGATCGTTTTATCCTCTGGTCTTAGTCTTCTTGAAGAAGGGACAGTCAAGGGAGATGTAGGCATATCAGTCGTTTCCCCAGCGGCAGGCAGTCTAAGGAGAGACTTAATAACCTGCGATCGTTCTTTCTTCTCTTCTTTCGTTAATAGAGGAGAAGCAGGCAGAGGTTTTACTGGCTTTACTTCGGGCGCAATCGCGGGAGAAGCAGAAGGAGAAGAAGCCTTAGCAGAGAGCAAGCCTTTTAGTAGTTCTTTTTTCTTCTTTTTTTCAGGAGAGACAGGGCTCCTTAGTGTTTTCGATCGTTCTTTGACGGGGGTTGTAACAGATAAAGGAGGCTTAGACGTAGGCGGGACAGGAGACCCTTTCTCTCCACTTCCGTTTCTCTTCATAGCGAAATAAATGCCAGTGCCAGCCAACCCAGCTAACCCAACAGCACCAGCACCGATCGCTAGTGGCCAAACAATATTTTCAGCCTTCGCCGCACCAGATTCTTTCGCGGTGCGATGGCTAAAAGCTGGTTTCTTTGTATAGTCAGGTGGTTTAGCCACAAGGCGGGATAGTCCGGTAGCCTGACGTGCTTTTCCTTTAGCAGGTTTACAGTCGCCATCTCCTGTTCCGACCTTTCCTTTACCGCACCCGCCTGTTTTACGATCGTTTCGGATAGCCAGACGAATAGCGATCGAAGAAAATCTTTTATCTGTATCTATCATAAATCCTCCTTGCCCCTTCCCCTATAAAAGGTGCTGCTGCTCCTAACGTTAATACAGCCCCAGCCGCAATAGCCTTTTGAGCAAATCCCCATTTCTTTCTTCTCTTGCCCGGAGAGCCTGATGCGCTAGTAGGATTAGAAAGACGAGGTTGGCGAGGCTTGCTGCCAAAGGGAGAAGCGCTTCGCGCTGAGTCTTTGTGCATGGCGATCGCTATTCGTAGTGCAATCTCTCTGTCAGAAAGCCCATTGATCGAGTCTCCGTGTCTACCCCCGTGATGTTTCTCATGGGCAGATGTAGTTCTTCTCCCTGGTGTCCGATCGCCATCGGTCAATCGTTCTAAATTGGAAGCACAATTATTAGTCCGATCGCCATTCTTATGGTGAACGACAGTCCCATCATTATTTTTCGCACCAGCTTTC
>Ga0129336_10002985_pt1 | contig 10453 bp, 8 predicted proteins | sample CPB6_02_DNA_FD_96878 | JGI IMG/M metagenome (GOLD analysis project Ga0129336, IMG submission 96878) | Freshwater to marine salinity gradient microbial communities from Chesapeake Bay, USA - CPBay_Sum_0.6_0.2_DNA | ecosystem: Environmental > Aquatic > Marine > Coastal | place: USA: Chesapeake Bay...
CCTGTTTGGTTTTTAGTATATAAGGGGGCTTTTCTCTGGATAAAAGCAATCCACTTCCTTTTGCTTCTCTATAATGAACCCACTTTCTGTATTCACTGTGGCAATGATTTAATGCGGCCATCCAAAATCGGTGGGGATTGTGGGTTTTTTCATAAGCCAAGGCCCATACAAGTTGCGCATAACTCACCGCGTGCGATTTGCAAAACGAATACAAGACAAGATAATCCAATTCACTCATCAATGTATCTTGAACAGATCTTAAAATTCCCTTTGAAATTAATCGCTGACGAAATTCTATACGACCTTTTGGATTTCCTTTCGCAAAGACTTTTCTCCACTTATCTGCTTCAGCGGCATCACAGCCAAGAGCTTTCTGGACAATAGCGATTGCGTCATCGTCAAAGATAATCTGTTTAGATAGAGGATCATTGGATTCTGCTCCATATCTCCACCGTTCTAAGAACTCTCGCTTTCTTCCTTGCGTCGCTGCCGCAGGACGAATAAGTGCGAGTAAAATGGCAATATCATCCATATGACGAGGACGCATTCCAAGAAACAATTTGCGCATTCCACGACTTTCCCCAAAGGTTAATCCCAGATTGTTTCCTTTGGCTAACATTCGTTCTGTCATTGGATCTCGTTCAGGATAGTCTAGGAGACCACGAGGTTCTACTTGGGCCTCTACAAGTTGAGCAAGGCCGCGGTTGCTCAAAATGTCTATTTTAATGTATCCTTGATCTTCTGTTTCATCCTTGTTCAAATGAATTTGTTGAAGAATGTCCTCGGATTCCAAAAGCAATTCTTCAGGGACTTTTCCTTCTTCCTCAAAGATTACAATTCCTCCACAATGTTTGCTGTAGTTCTTCAGAGTTCCCGTTTTTTCTTTTGTCATCTGTTTCACTTTTTGTTGATCTTCTTTTTCGGGTAAGACTTTTTCAACCGAGAATTGTCTGAAATTCAAACTCCGCAAGAGTTTCTTTTCTTTGCGAGAACGAAGTTCTAGAATGGGAGAAAGTTTTTCCGTATAAATTTCCTTTGCGGATTCACGTTTTGCGACTTTTTCGCCATATTTTACGTGGTTGCTGATCCGAGCCACCATATTCGGCCATCTTCTTTCTATGTGTTCATAGAGTTCTGCTCTACGATTGTAAGGAACATCTATGTCTATGTCTGGAAGATCTGTTCGTCCACTGTTCATAAACCGAGCCAACTCTAATTTATAATGAATGGGGTCGATTTCTGTAATTCCCATCAAGAAACACACGAGCGAGGATCCTGCTGATCCACGAATGATGTGCGGAATATTGAGTTTCTTTGCGATTTGTAAAATCTCATAGACTTGTTGGAAGACTTTGGTAAATCCAAATTTTTCAATCAGAGCAAATTCTTCCTCAAGACGCTCTCTATACACTCTATCGTCAGGAGACCTTCGTTGAAAATACGGTTCCAAACTTGTTTGCGCATTCATAATTTGCCTTCTTTCATACTCTATCTGCGATCAATTTTTAGACTCTTCTCTAATATCCATATCGCAAATCCCGCTCTAAATTATCAGAATAACTTTCTCTTTGTTCTCCTATACGTGGCTGTAAAATAAACCAATCAAAATAAGGTTGGTATCGCTTCCACCAGATATCATTGTGGTAACTGATATCCTTCTTTCCTGTCTCTTTATAAGTATCTTCTAAAAGCTTTGTAGATTCTGTATAGGATTCAAGAAGAACAGGAGCAAACTCTTTCGTAATAAGATAAGCAGAGGCTGTGTGCGCATCTTGAATTTTTAATAAAAAAGCGTGCTCTGTAGGCGTTACGAGTTGTGCGACGCCTGCGAGCATAATACAATCAAATACAACCTTTTCCTCAAAAATTGCTGAAAGAAGAAGATGGGCATAGTCAATGTCTACATTGAACGTAAAGTCGTCTTCAAGAATCAAACAGGTTTTATGAGGGGATTCTAAAAAGGTCTCAATGGTCTTCTTGTGAGCCAGCCCACATCCTAGAATCCCAAATCCAGGTGTAGGAACACCTGGGATCCGAACTCGTTTTTCTTGTGGGACCCCTAGTTTGTCCAATTCAGATTCAATTTGAACTCTCCTATCCGTTCTTCTGTCTAAGTTAATATAATAGACACAATCTATGTGTTCCATTTTCCTTTTGTTTAGGAGGATTTTTCTACAAACCGTTCAAACGCAGCAGCCTTCTTAAAAATGTATTCTTGCTTGTGGTGATGCGGAAGACTGCGAAACATATGGAATAAAACATCCATATGATCTTTGAATGGATTTAAATTCGCCGCATTCGGATGCCATAAATGGACAAGAGGAATTCTGGGATCTTCAGAAAATCCAATCGAATGGAGCAACTCAAGTTTTGCCCAAAAGAAAGCATCTTCAGCTGCGTATCCAAAAAACAAATGAGGGTCGTGACCTCCAACACTCAAATAGGCTTCACGAGAAATGGTAATACTTCCACCTTTTGCTCCTGGAGCATTTCGTGTACAGTGAGTTTCTACCTCAAATCCATTGTGGAACCAAGAAGGATCTTGAAGAAGTTTTTCACTCGTTGGCTGGCTTGTCTGCCATACAAAACGATCTGAATAGGTTTGAAGAACAGGAGTCTTTGTTCGCTCCAGATTTCTGTGGAGCTTTGCCCAGAAATCCTTGGGCACCAATAAATCATTGTCGTGGCAGATATAATACTTGGCTTTGGATCCATACAAGAATCCAATATCAAAACACAATCCACGATTGAATTGTCCAAGAGGCGATGTGTTTGCCGCAATCATTGGAACGTAAATCCAAGCAAGCCCTTGTTGTTCCGCATATTCTTTATACGTGGGGGCCTCACTGTGTTCCACTAAGACAATTTCAGTAGAAATAGACGAACTTGACTCCTCTTTCAAACGCTGAATCGTTGCTTGGAGAAGGGGAAATCTACCGCGACACGGCAAGATAATGAGAAAGTCAAGAGAAGGTCTTTGAATAGGAATGCAAGCCGATTTCAAACGATTTTTTGCATCATATCCTTCTTGAATTTCCAAACGTGTTTTACAGTCGTTTAACGGGCTTTCATTGTTGTAAATATATAAAATATCAGGAATATTTGAAATATTCTGAGAGGATGCTAATTCAGCAATCGCTAGATTGAAGACTTGATCTGCTGGAGCTCTATCTTCAAGAGCCCCGTCAAAGATTAGGAGGTCACGAGGGACAGCTTTCCACAAGAAGGCTTTTCCAGTAAAAAAATGACTAAAGATCCAAGGCGCATCACGAAACCCTCTTCCTCTTGCCTCACATTCCAAATGAACAGGGGACAAAGGCTTCGTGCAGTTTCCTGTTTTTCCATCGGAACACATATAAGAACCATAGGTTACCCAACATCCTGTGGATCTGTATTCTTGGACAATTCGTTCAAAAGCATTGATACTGGATAGCCAATCATCTCCATCAACAATTCCAATAATATCTTGATCGTGGAAGGTTCCTTTGTCCAAGAGTTGGAAGAGATTCCGTCCTTTGTTTAGACGTGTTGTGTTTCTAGAAAGACGAAGGCGATTGGGTTCTTTTGCTTCCCACTTATCTAAAATACGTGTGACATCCTCCATTTCTGAGCAATCATCCACAAGATGAATGACAAAGGGAATGGAGCAAACCTGTGAAAAAAGAGAGTCCAGGCATTTTTCAAGATAAGCAGGCGTTTTGTAGTGTGTCACGAACACGTGAAACGTCGGTGGCGCAGCATAGAGTTGGTCTTTGACTGCTGTATACAACAAAGTCAAAGTATTCAGATCTACAAGCGATTCCATTCTTCCTCATACATTATTCGGAGGGTTTAGATTCTATCTAAAAAGAAATACAATCTTGAACTAGATGTCGTTTGTTCTTCCTGTGAGAAAAGGTGGATTGGGAAATCAAATGTTTCAAGTGGCGGCTGCTATGATTTATGCGAGAGAAACCAATCGCACTGTTTTGCTACCCAAAGAATTTTACAATACTCATAATTCAACAAAGAGTGATTATTCCGAATCTATCTTTCGCGAATTTATTCATAGAATTGACAAAGCTCTGGATGATTTTGCGATTCACAATTTACTCCAGAATGGATTTGTTCAGCATCCAGGCCAGCCTGGCTTTGAAGACTGGTCTCCTATTCAAACGGATAGTCATATTGTGCTTCACGGATATTTTCAGAATTATCCACCAATTCAAAGGCACGAAGAACTCATTCGCAGAGTATATCAGAATGGATTACAAAATGCTGCGCTTTCCTATACACGATCTGAAACACGTGTTGGAATTCACATAAGAAGAGGGGATTATTTAATTCCTCCACACAATGAAGTTCTTCCTGTTCAACCTTTGTCTTATTATGAAAAGGCAATTCAGAATTTTCCTGCCGACACTGAATTCTATATTTTCTCAGATGACATTGAATGGTGTAGGCAACAAGATCTTTTTAAGAATCTCTTGAATAAACAATTTATAGAAGAAAAAAATGAGATCAAAGCCTTGGCCTGTATGACCACGTGCCTCGGTGGATTTGTTTGCGCAAATTCTACCTTTTCGTGGTGGGGAGCTTTTTTGGGAGCCTACGAATTCCGTAAACCAATTGTTGTTCCTTCCAATTGGTGTAAAGGTGGCGTAGGATCTTTGTTTCCTCCAGAGTGGATTTGTATTTAGGAGCGGCTTCGCCACTGTTCTTCACAGACGTTACAAATATAGAGATATTTCATATTTTGTGCGTCATACTTAATAATAATTACATCACGAGGCTTTCCTTCTGTATAGGTTTTACAAGGAGCCTTATTTGTCAGAGGATTTCCATTGGTATTCGGACAAGGAAGTGTGCTGACGTGAGGAAGAGTTGGATCTTGCCGGGTAAATTCATTCAAGAGAATCTTGTATCCTTCACTTGCTCTTTCTTGAACAATTGTTTCATTCACAAGCCCTCCCTTGTAATCCGCTTTTACGTATCCACAGGTCCGACAGCGCTGATTCAGAAAATATTGTTTGACGGTGCCTTCTGCGGGCAAATTCACGTCAGCGCTTCCTTGCTCCAGATAAAGGTAATTTTCACACTTTGGACAAAAGTTCATTGTGGCTGTTTAACTCTACAAGGTTTTTGGAATCAAATTTAGGTAGTGGTATTCGCAATCCAAGGAATATCTCTCATATATACTTTCCAATAGGATCGTCCGCCCATATTGTAAAGTATATTTCCCCAAAGTGTCTCAGGTGCTTCTTGACGTTGTCTGATTTTTTTCGCAAGTGCTTGTTTCAGAGAAGGCAATTGCTCTTCTAGTATCTCTTCAAAATTCATCCAAGGATGGTTCGCATTCTTCTTTTCAAATTGTTGAATTGTATCCAATGTATGACGAATAATCTGATGTTCAACGAAATTCGCATAATCACGATGACGGCTATCCAGAAGTGTCCCATTTGTATACGCTGGCTCGTGCGCCAATGGGTTGGAATCCAAGAGAGCCAAAATGCTCAAAAGAACAGAGCTTAGACTCTGTGAGCCTGACCAAGAGGGACCAGAAAAGGTTCCAAGAATAGACAAACAGACCTTTCCCTCCACATACAAATTGGGATGAAATCTGGTTTTTCCATCCGAGGTTAAAAACAGGACTTTGGGAGGCGCAAAAGGATAATCTGATGGAAATTGGACTGAAAATAAAAGGAGACAACCTTCATACGGTGTATCTGGAGGACCTCTTATTAATGCCTGTCCTTTCGTAATATTTGCGTCATCCATCCAATACCAAATACCTTGCTCTTGCATCAATGGCTCTTGTGCTCTTTGTATATCTTTCATTACCCTCTTAAAGGCCTGTGGAGCAATGGCCGACGCGATGTCCATCATACAGCGAGTTTCTCTTTCGTTCTTGCTGCGTTTCTTTAGACTTTTTGCGCGTCCAGCCGCCCGTAAAATTTGACCCCCTTTTCCAGTAGGAAAATGTCAAATAAACCAATGACAAGTCTTGATAAGTATTACAAACATTCTCTGTGTGGCTTCCTCAATGAGCGGATTTGTCCCAAGGGGAAGGAGGCGACTGTAACGGGTATGGGGGATCTAACTGGACGGTGGCATATTCCAGATAAAGATTATAGTCAATTTCTTGATATTCTTAATGACTATCTCTTTATTCAGCGCAACCGTGCTCTTGGCTTCGTTGAGCAACCGCGCGCCAACGCATCAAAACCTCTTCTTATTGATCTTGATTTTCACTATAAGAAGAATCAGGCACTGGAGCGTCGTTTTACAGAAGAGAATATTCGTGAATTCTGTAATTGTATCGCGCAAGCATACTGTCACTTCTTTGATATGAGTGTGTATGAAAGCCTTCGCTTCTTCGTAACGCTGAGACCCGAGCCCTATGACGCAAAGGACAAAATTAAGGATGGCATTCACATTCTGTGTCCTGATGCGCCTCTTACAAATGACAAATGGAATGTTCTTCGGAAGTATCTCCTCTCCCAAAACGTCATCCGTGAGATTTTCGGACACACTGACTATCAGAATAAGGACGAGGATGTGTTTGATCCCTCTATGGGGAGGAAGCAGGGCTGGATGTTCTACGGCGCCAGCAAATCCAATATCTCGCCTTACAAGCTAACCAACATCTTTGGATATAGTCCTGATACGAACACGTGGGAAGATGATGATATCAACAAATATTCCAGTCGCCAACTTCTTGAACTGATGAGTGTTCGTTACAGGGTTGAAGATGATATCAATGTTGTGCTGGAGGAGCGAAAGGATGACTTTGATGGGTTTCTGAATAGTTCTACCCAGCGAAATGAACAGCCTGCGGAGGAAATTGTCAATCAAGCCGCGAATCTAGTCGCAGCCAATGATCCAGTTACAAATGCTCTCGCAGCACTCCTTCCTCAAGCTGAGGGTGATGCAGATATGTTAAAGTCCATTGTGATGGACTGTCTATCGGAAGAACGTGCGGAGAGCCACGATGATTGGATGCGTGTAGGTTGGTGTCTTCACAATATCGCAAAGACTGATGAGATGTTTGATCTCTGGATGAACTTTACGAAGGAAAAGTGTCCTGCGAAGTGGAACTCTCATCGGTCTCGTGAAGTGCCCGCTCTTCGTCGTGATTGGCATATGAATATGCGGATGGAGGGTGATGGACCTCGTCTGAGTCGCAGAAGTCTGTATAAGTGGGCTCGTGATGATAATCTTCAGCTCTACAATGAAATTATCAATAAGAATGTCTGTGAATATATTCTTACGCAAACAGATGCTACACATTATCACATTGCGTGTCTAATGAAGAAAATGTGGGAAAGCCTGTATGTTGCTTCTGTAAATTCACGAAATACCGATTGGTATTATTACGATGAGCTTCTGAATATGTGGCGGAAACTCAATCAGGGTATGGAGCTTCGCCAGAAGATCTGTATTGATGTTGCTAACAAAATTCAAGATGCTGCGAACATTGCAGGCAAACGATTTGTAGATGCAACTGGGACAGAAAAGGAGCAATATGCAAAACAGTTGAAGGATTTGCACGGTATGCAAGCAAAGCTTTACAACAGTGGATTCAACGATTCCATTATGAAGATGTGCAGTATTCTCTTCTTTGAGGAGGACTTCTCTGCGAAAATCAATGTAAATCCGAATCTGCTTGGTTGTGCGAATGGAGTGCTTGAACTACGCCACAAGACTCAACACGATCCGAGAGAGCGCGTGATTTTCCGCCAGGGTCGCCCCGAGGACTATCTCAGTTATCTCACTGGAAAGAATCTTCCTGATTATCCAGCCATTCCTTACACGCCCTATGCTGAATTTGTGAAGAACAAGGATCCCCGCCTTGGAGAAATTCAGGATTTCTTCAAGAAGCTGTTCCCTCGTGAAGATCTTCGCAAGCACGTCCTGAAACTTTTGGCTGCGTGCCTGGAAGGGTGCAATAGAGAACAGCTGTTCTACTTCTTCATTGGTGTAGGCAGTAACGGTAAGTCTAAGCTTGTTCGTCTGATGGAATTGACACTGGGTGACTACCAGACTCCTCTTCAGTCCACTGTCTTCACTCGCAAGAGACCCGAGTCAGGTGCGGCGAATCCTGATCTCATTGTGATTAAGGGACGCAGATTCATTTACAGTCAAGAACCTGATGAGAAGGAGCCTCTCAATACGAGTCGTATGAAGCAGATGTCAGGTGAAGATATGATTGAGGCTCGGCCTATGTATGGCGACCAGGAGCGGTTCAAGGTTATGGGCCGTATCTTTATGATGTGCAACAGACTTCCTCCTATCAACAGTATGGACAATGGCACCTGGCGTCGCATTCGTGTCGTGCCCTTTGAGAGTCGTTTTGAAGAGGCTGATCATCCCGATCTCATTGCGAAGAAGCCCAACTTCTATGCGCGAGACAACAATCTGGATGAGAAGCTCATTAGCTGGCGTGAGCCGTTCCTCAGTCTTCTTGTCCACATTTATGAGACAGAATACATCCCCAATGGTCTCCAGCCTGAGCCTCCAGTGATCAAGCAAGAGTCTGAGCGTTACAAGGCAGATCACGACGCATTCGCCAAGTTCCGTTCAGAGCGTATTCGTGAGGGTGTGGCTCGTTATCCTGAGCTGGTCAGTGCGAGCATTACTCTGAAGGAAATTATGAAGGCTTACAATCGCTGGATTATTACATCAGGTGCGAAGAAGATGGATCTCAGAGAACTTGAGCACAGATGTGATGAGGCGTTTGGTGATTCCAGAGGCAAGGGTATATACAAATATATCCGTGTCTTCCTGGATGAGGATGATCTGGAGGAGTTTGATAAGGAGCACGATGAAGAAGCCACTGAGGAGAATGCTTAGATATAGCGATACATCAGAATAACTATTATAAAAAGAACAACTAAACCAATCCCCAACACTTTTGTTTTGTCTTCAAGAACCATCGCCATCGCCACCAAGAAAATGACATACGAAAGAAAAAAGAAGAAAAAGGTAAAGTCCTGGATCGTATAGAGTTTGTTCACTTTGAACGGATCAGGAAACGTTTCTTTTTTTTCAATGAATTCGCGGTCGGCTGTCGCAGCATCTTGCTCCGCCTTGTTAATTTCAAATTCAAGTTTTCCTTTTTCATCTTCCAGTTTACTCACCTGGTTCTGTATGTCATCAAGAGCTCGTGTTTTCATCTCATAATTTGTGATGAGAGCAGGAAGTTGTGTTGAAAATTGGTCCAATACTCTGGCTTTTCGTGTATCCCAATCATTAGCTGTGGCCATTTCTATTTGGAACTTTTTAATATGTGGAGGGAGGAGGAGCGACGGCAGGCTGAGAGTCTATGAATCCTTCACCAGGAGGGCACGTGGAACCGGAGTCGTCTTGGGCTAATGTCTTGCGAGGGTAATTACGTTTGTTCCAGTAGCGCTTATTGCGAATCTTGTTTGTATAATTGTAGCGATTATACAAGACTAAAATATCAATAACAAGAAGAATTCCCACTATAATTCCCACAACAGATTGAGATACAAAACCAAGTTTCGATACATACATCAAAGCAGCGGCCAGCGCAACTGTTACAAACAAAAGCTGGAAAACAAACAGGGTGTCCATCTTGTTGTTGTAAGACCACTCGTTGATCTCATATTGACGAGTGGCCAATTGGTTGTTGTATTTGGTTGTTCCAATCTCAGCTTCATTCTTTGTTTTGATCGCAGTGCCGAGTGTCTCAAGATCACGATTTCGCTGTTGATAGAAAAACAGAGAATGCTGTATTGCGTTATTTCTCACAGCATCTGTATAGGTTTTCTGAAAGGTCGCTTCACGATCTTTCAAGATATCATCAAGTAACTCTTGTTTCTGTGAGTTAAAATACGCTTGCTTCTGCTGCTCTGACATCCCTCTCAAGGCGGTCGTATACTGAACGTCTTGAGCGAGCCGGGTGAGGTCTGTTACACTTTGGAGATTGCCCATTCTAATCTATGGTTGTTCTATTTTTATGACCGCGCAATGTAGAACAATAAGCCAATGGCAACCAGATTCATAAATCCAAAGAGAGAGAGGAGATTCATAGCAGAGCGATTCTTCTCCTCTGTGAATTCTACCATACGCTTTCTCAGATCCTGAAGGTTGGTCTCACTATTCAAGATGCGAGCGTGAGTCTGTAAAGTAGAATAGGTAGACGCAATGTTTGTGTTCATCGCATTGATTTCCGTATTCTGCTGACGCATTTCAGCAGAGCGCTTCTGCGCGATAAAATTGGTGATTTGAACAAGATCATTAAGCTTCTCATTAAATGATCTCGCACGATCCAGTCTTCTCTGGATATCATTGCGATCCGCATCCGATAAAACTGTATTCTTCGAAGTATTCACTAACTTTTCAAAGAGTGTTTCCAGGGAATACTTATACCGGAAATAGTTAAAGCAATATTCCTCTTGGATCTTTCTCATCGTGGTGACCTCTTTGATTCCCAAATTCTGGAGAATAG
>Ga0129336_10002988_pt1 | contig 10450 bp, 7 predicted proteins | sample CPB6_02_DNA_FD_96878 | JGI IMG/M metagenome (GOLD analysis project Ga0129336, IMG submission 96878) | Freshwater to marine salinity gradient microbial communities from Chesapeake Bay, USA - CPBay_Sum_0.6_0.2_DNA | ecosystem: Environmental > Aquatic > Marine > Coastal | place: USA: Chesapeake Bay...
TTATTGATTAACGATTCTGCCCTTTGGTTTTTAAGTACACGATCAGGTCCGGTAGCTCAGTTGAATAGAGCAACTGCCTTCTAAGCAGTAGGTCATTGGTTTGAATCCAATCCGGATCACAAAGCCCTCATAGATATTTGAGGGCTTTTTCTATTAATTTGAAATTTTAGATTTATTTTTTTTCCAATCCATATAAGCTGACATAAAACTCACCAGTTCCCTTCTGTTATCTAATGATAATTTTCGCATGATCCGTAACTTATGCGTAGACAAGGTGGAAGGAGCAATATCTAGGTGCTGAGAAATTTCTTTCATTCTTTTCCCTAGACAGATCTGATCTAGTACTGTTATTTCCTTATCAGAAAGTAACTTAAGATGGGTTTCAATCTCAGTAAAAATATGCCCATCACTTATAACCCCAAATATAATTGAGTTGGGAACATATACCTGGTTTGTCAGAATAGTGCGAATTGCGATTGTTACATTTACTTGAGACTCATTTTTTGAAAAACTAGCAGAGATACCATTACGATACGCCTGTAATATTCTTCGATCTAAATTTTCTGCAATGACAATTACTTTAAGTGCGGGGAAAGTTTGTCTTATCTGTTTAAAAAGGAATTCGGCAGATCCATCTAAATAATCAAGATCCACCATTAAAAAATGACAAGTTTGAATAGATAACGTGCGCAAAATTTCATCAGCTTCCACTGCGCAAAAGGCAGGAGGTTGTATCAACTCAATTTCTTGCCGGAATAAAGAATTTACCCCTTCAGCAAAAACATATGATTTTATCGCATATATAATTTGCATTATTATGTAGAAAGAATTAAGTATATTATAAATTAAAAATAATTTTAATCGGACTTTAAATGTTGTTATTAATCAATGATTTAAGTTTTAAATATTTCTAATTTTAATTTAGTTTATTCGAACATATAATTTAACATATAATAAGTATATTATCTTACTAATTAAAAATCAATGCTTCATACAAGAGAATACTTTTGCGAATAATATTGAATATGAATGTGAAACTTGATACATCCTGGAAACTTGCATTGAAAGATGAATTCAAAAAAGAGTACTTCAAGCAATTAGTTAAACATATTAAAACAGAGCTGGAGCAAGGGAAAGTAATTTTCCCAAAGGGTGGAAATATCTTTAGAACTTTCAATGAGACACCAGTAGAGAAAGTCAAAGTAGTAATTATCGGGCAGGACCCATATCATGGAATAGGTCAGGCAAACGGACTCTGTTTTTCAGTTAACAAAGGCATACCTCCTCCCCCCTCCTTACTCAATATATTTAAAGAACTCAATCGGGATATTGGGATGAAATCCCCTTTACACGGAGACTTAACGGACTGGGCAAAACAAGGTGTTTTCTTACTCAATGCATCGTTAACCGTTCGAAGCGGCGAACCCATGAGCCATTCACAAATAGGATGGTCATCATTTACAGATCAAGTGATCAAAACCATTTCAGCAAAAAAGGAAAAAATAGTATTTATGCTATGGGGGAAATTTGCCAAAGAGAAAATGAAGTTTATTGATTGTAATAAGCACTATGTTCTTACTGCACCACACCCATCACCTCTCTCCGCTCACCAGGGCTTTTTAGGCTGTGGGCATTTCTCTGCTTGCAATAGTTATCTTGTAAAAAATGGAATTGACCCAATAGACTGGCAATTAAATTTTTGATCATGCGAGTATTAAAAAGTGTTTTGGGAAGAATATGGGCAATTTGGGCGCTTTCAACATTCACTATCAGCTTTTTTATTATTCTTTTACCTTCTCTTCTTACCTGGCTGATACCTGATCCAAAAGGCCAAGACATATTTGTAAAAATTGCAAGAATTTGGATGCGTTTTTGGTTGACAATCATTGGATGCAAAATTGTTCTGAAAGGGAAAGAGAATTATAAAAAAGGAGAAGTGTACATTGTGACCTGTAATCACAATTCTCTATTAGACCCTCCTTTATCCTCTCCGTTTATACAAGGCCCCAATAAAACAATTGCAAAATCAGACTTCGATAATGTCCCTATCTTCAAATGGTACTACCGTAAAGGGGGAATATTGGTAGATAGAAAAAGTGAAGAAAGTAGAAGGAAAAGTTACGAAAAGATGAAAGAGGTCTTAAGAGTAGGAATACACATGTGCATATACCCCGAAGGAACAAGGAACAGAACTAAGGAGCCATTAAAACCATTCTATAGCGGGGCTTTTCGATTAGCAACAGAAACAGGCCATTCAGTAATGCCTGCAGTAATTCTAAATACTAAGCAAGTTCTTCCTCCTGAAAGATTTTTATATGGTTGGCCCGGAAAAGTGGAGATTCATTTCTTACCACCTATAACACCAGCCGGCAAGTCGGTAGAGGAAATAAAAGCTGAAGTTTATGAGGTAATGAGAGCATACTATTTAAAACACAGTACTCAGTAACCAGTAAAAAATCGAGTACGGTTTATTCTCAAGTCTTGTAAAATGCCCGCCTTAGGAGAAACGGTAAAATTAAAGGAGCGTGTAAATCCAATAGGAATCACATTAATCGCCAACTGCCAGCAATGGAGATCCCTATTTACAGAGAAAGTCATGTATTGAATGTCCATTTTTTTAACATCAACGCTCGCACTTCCGGAAAATTTCCACTTAGGGGTCAAATTAAAACTTCCATTTAAATTCATCCCATTTGTAAACTCAGTATCAAATCCACTAAAATCAGAACGAAGGCGGCTATAAAAAGAAAGAGAGTAACTAATATTCACCTGCCAGTCAATATTAAAATCGACAAATTCATTTGGATTTTGCTGCATGTATTCTAGAAGACGCTGTTGATCAGCTGCCAAAACTGGGTCGCGAAGCCGATCCTCCATTTGTTTCTTTTTTAACTCCTCCTTCTTTGGGTCTTTGGGCTTGCTTTGAAAATTTGTTCCAATGGAAACATTACCAGCAGTGATACGGCCTAAGCTAAATTTTCCTCCTTGCCAGGCAAGCTTATTAATCTCATTTCCTTTTGCATCTAACTGATAAGGGTTGAGTGTAGCACCAGCATTAATATTAATCTTATCAAAAAGAGTAGTACGAACGTACAAAGGAATATCCCTTGAAAGCCGCATAGAGTCTCTTAATAAATCATAAGAAGCATTAAAACCAAAACCTTCTAAGATCATCACTTTTTTAATGGCCGCCTTTCCAGTATCTTTTTTAGAACGGTACTTCATTTCTAAATTATTATCGACACCAAATTGAATTGCGCCTGATCTTCTAGATGAAGTATTGTAGAGAATCTGACCGCCAATTTCGTTATAATAGAGGATACGGCCAGTTGTATCAACTTTTGTAGAACGGATCCTAGAACTATTTAAATCTGGAGTATACGCAAAAGACAGCTGTGGGCGAACAACATGGCGAATAGCAATGACTTTTGATTTTTTAAATTGATACATGCCGTATAAAGCAGTATTCAATCCTAGCGAAAAACTTGCTCGCTGATCGATAAACATCCCCTTCTTCTCTAACGTATCTACTTTTTTTAGAGATTGATTCCATTGATATCGAGTTAACCGTTGCAACCACACTTGGTTGTAACTCACGCCGGGAGATACAATCACTCTTCCGCCCAAAATTGGAGGAAGTGAGAGTGTTATTGGAATAGCATGTGTAGCCCCCCATTGTGCAGTATCAAGTAAATATTTGAAAAATGGCTTTATGCCGCTTTTACCATAAGACAGGGTATCATAAAAACTAACATTGTTGTAAAAGTTTCCTGTATATCCAATCCCTAATTTTTCATACCACTTTGAGACGCCCCCTCCCTCTTTTTGTTGAAAAGGAAATATTGTATTTACAGTAAAAGCAGCATTGGGAAGACTCAGATTAATCAATCCTAAATTATTATTCTGGGAGTGCGTTGCACTTAGCGATAAATTGTATGGCTTGTCTTTCCAATTTTTTGAAAAATTAATAGAGGACCCCATAATATTTTGAAAGGGCAAAATTGCGTTGCCCGGAATGCTTTGGTTATACTTGGTAGAACCTGCATTAACGTTAGCAGAAAAAGTCACCCCTGGCCTTGCACGACTATCGACTGAATGACTCCAAGAAATATTAAAAACTTTACTAGAGGAAAAATCGGGATCACCTTTAAAGTTTTGCTTTGAAGACCTGAAATTAAATGCGAGTCCCCCATTATAACGATAGCGAGTACGATAGGATGCCCCAATTGAAGTGGCCCACTCACCGTAAGAAAAAAGATCAGCACCCCATTTTACATCCCAATGATCATTGATTACTTTGTAATAACCAATTTCCTGTATGCCGATACCTCTTCGCTCATCTGTAATAAAGTTTGGCCGCAGCATACCCGAGTGTCTTCCCTGGTTCAATGGATAAAACCCAAAAGGTAAATAAATAGGAACTGGAACACCTTCAAATTCAGGATGAGCAGGGCCTGATACCGCCAACTTTTGGTTAATCACTTTCATTTTCCCAGCTACAAAAGCAAAATGTGGCTCATCCAACATACAAGTTGTAAAACGAGCAGATCGTATAAATGTCGTGTTTGCATTTACCTTTTTTGCTTGTTCGCCAATAACTAAAATCTCACCCTGCTGTGTATATGTTTTTTTAGTTAATCCAACTTGTGTTTTAAAATTATAGCGAATTGTGTCATTTGTCATCTCAGAATCACCAGTCTTAAAAAAAGCAGCATCCACTGTGTTGCCCGTACTATCAACAGATCGAACGGCAGTAACAATTTGCGTTCGTTGGTCTACTTCCACCCGAGGAGCGGTTAATACCATATCCGTGTAGGTAGTTTTTGTTTTACCGTACAATAAAACTTTTTTATCTCGAACAAGTACTACGGCAGAATCTTCGGCCTCATATCGTAGTGGAGCATCTAAGGTATCCGCAGAGCGCTTCAGCCTAAATGTATCGACTTGCTGCACCGAAGAATCTCTTAACAGGGAACGGGTTGGTATGGTATCCTTCTGCTGATATGTTAAGAAACTGCGAAATGTACCACTTGTACTCGCAGCAAAAGAGGTTATACACGCATGGGTATAAATTAAAGCAACAAAACCCATCCGCCAAAAGCAGCATTTTGGCTTAAATTTGTGGATCATGAACATGTAGCGGGGCAAATGTAACCTTTTATGGTTTTGCTGCTTGCCTCCTGTAACTAACAAAATGTGAATATTACCCTCTCAACAACTATGACTTTACGAATTTTCTTTCTATTTATACTCGCAAGTGCTTTTATTACTGTTTCTTCCTTTGTGCAAGACCAATCCCCTGCCGTGGGAAGTAAAAAAGTGATTAGTACCGTTATCATTGATCCAGGTCACGGCGGATCAGATTTTGGTGCCAGAGGAAGGTACAGCAACGAAAAGGACATCTGCTTGGGAGTTTCTTTAAAACTTGGTGAACTGATTAGTAAAGAGTTTCCCTCCTTACGCGTTTTATATACAAGAACAGAGGATACTTATCCAGAACTGCACGACCGAGCAAAATTTGCTAATGGCAATAAAGGAGATCTTTACTTATGCATTCACGTAAATGCAGCACGAGGAAAAAGAGTTGGAGAAATCGTTGGATACAAAACAGTCACCTATTATACCGGTAAAGGAGCTAGCAGAAAAAAAAGAACCAAGAAAGTACCTCAATACAGATACACTAATTTACCAAGTGAAGCAAAGGGTACAGAAACCTACATATGGGGAGCTCATCGAAGCGAGGACAAAGAATTAGCAGTAATCGAAAATGCTCCCATGATGCAGGAAGATAACTATGAGCAGAACTATGGCAACGTGGACGTGAACTCTCCGGAATTTATTGCTATTTCCTTGCTAAAAACAAAACAGTATTTCAAAAGAAGTGCCACTCTTGCCGGCTTCATCCAAGATGAATTTGCAAAAGTGGGTCGGGTAGATCGTGATGTTCGTCAACGTGCAATTGGAATTTGGGTATTACAAGCAACTGCTATGCCAAGCGTATTAGTGGAAACTGGCTTTATTTCCAACCCTGAAGAAGAGGATTATTTGAATAGCCAACAAGGACAAGAAGAGCTATCTGCTTGTATAGTAAGAGGATTAAAAAATTACCTGGCTTGGCTAGAGCAAAAGCAGCAAACAGGCGGAGCTGAAACAAACGCTATTACCCTTGCCAAAACAATGTCTTTTCTGGAAACGGTAGAGAATAGACATAAACTGTCTAGCAAATGAAAATTTCTAACGAAACAAAAGTAGGAGCACTGACCGTATTTTCGGTTGCATTGCTTTTTATCGGCTTTAATTTTTTAAAAGGCCGAGACGTATTTAGTAGCACAAAAAAAATCTATGCAGTTTTTACCGACTTAGGAAGTTTAGAAAAATCCAATGAGGTAAAAATTAATGGACTTCCTGTTGGAACTGTATATCAAAAAAAGGAAAAAGACAAAGATGTTAGTGCGATTGTTGTAACCATCACATTGACCCGAAATATTAATATTCCTAAAAACTCTGTGGCCTATATTGCCTCCAGCCTAGTAGGATCATCCTATATTGTAATTGAAAGAGGTAATGGAGCAGAGATGCTTCAAGATGGCGACACCATTTTAACTAGAAAGGAGACCGGACTATTAGGGGATGTAAAAGCACAACTAGACCCCACAATAAGCAGTTTCAGAGGAATCCTTGACTCGTTAAAAAATACACTGGCGGGAATTAATAGCATACTCGATAGTAAAACCCGACAACACCTTAGACAGACAATCGCGAATCTTGATTCTTCTAGCGCAGCTTTACGTTCGTACATGCAATTAGACCAAGGTCCAATTCACCAAACACTAACTAACATTGAGGCCGTTTCTGAAAGGTTGAAAGCCAGCTCTTCTTCTTTTGAAACAACCGCAGAAAATGCGAAGTCTTTTTCCAGCCAGCTTGCATCGCTCAATATTCGACAAACAGCAGATTCACTTGACGCAGTAATCATACAATTAAAAAAACTCTCCTCGTCAATAAATAATGGTGAAGGAACCTTAGGTGCAATGATTAAAGATCGATCTGTTTATGACCAGCTTAACCAAACTGTACTAAGTGCAGAGCTATTATTAGACGATCTTCGCACACATCCAAAAAGATATGTCAGCTTCTCAATTTTTGGTAAAAAAGAGAAGTCCCTTCCCTTGCAATCTCCACTAAATAAAGATTCTACATCCAGCAAGTCCCCATGAGAAATTTACTAGAATGTAAATTGATTTTCCTAATAATTCTTATTGGACTTTGCTTTTCAGTAGTGGGACAACAGAGAGTTATTGCTGTTGATTCAATTACCGCAACACAGGATACCAATAAAATCGAAATAATTGGAGCAGATCGATTGACACTACTAAAAGTCAATGATTCTACTTCTTTACAAATACTTGCTGGGCATGTTCGCCTAAAACAAGGAAAAGCTTTTTTCTTTTGCGATAGTTGTGTTTTAAATAATAGCGGAAAACTATTTGAAGCCTGGAAAGACGTACAAATAAAAGATGGTGACAGCATTCAGGTATATGCAAAACATTTAAAATACCTGATTGAAAAAAAACTAGCTTATTTAGATGGCGGCGTAAAATTGTCAGATCAAAAATCGATTTTAACCACTCCCGATTTGGAATACAACCTGAACACAGATATTGGATTTTATACGAACGGAGGCCGTGTTGTAAACAAAAAAACAGTATTAATAAGCCGAGAGGGGTACTATTACGCATCTTTAAAAGAAATTTATTTTAAAAAAGATGTCAACTTAAATGACCCGGCTTATAAAATAAAAACAGACTCACTTTTATACAATACAGCAACGCAAACCAACCGATTTATTGCTAAAACAATTATTACGGATAGCACCGGCAGACAAATCGAAACACAGGATGGATACTACCGAGGAGGAAAAGCCGAATTTGGTATGAGGCCAATCGTAAAAGATGGAGCCACCACAGTAATCGGAGATCGTATTGCTTTTAATGATAGCACAGGAACCTCACAAGCAATCGGTAATGTAATAGTAACTGACACCGCGCAAGGAACCACACTTATCACTAATCAATTATTCAGAGAAAATAAGGGCAATCGTACCCTTGCAACTGGAAAACCTTTATTGATTATTAAACAAGAGTCAGATTCACTTTTTTTAACAGCCGATACAATTTTTTCAGCTTCGATCACCACAGAACCCATCAATCAAAATAGCAACGACAGTGTTAAAGGAGAAAAAAGTAAACCGCTGATAATAGGAACAAAAAACGTTGTTCTAAATAAAACCGATAGCACCTTACGGTATATAGAGGCTTTTCACAACGTTAAAATTTTTTCAGACTCTTTGCAAGCTGTTTGTGACAGCCTTTATTACTCTGATAAAGATTCAATATTCAGGCTGCTACACAATCCAATTGTATGGTCCAAAGAGAGTCAAATTACAGGGGACACTATTTGGCTATACACGCGAAATAAAAAAGCGGAGAGAATGAAAGTGTATGAGAATAGTATGCTAATCAGCGAATTGGAAAAAGAAATTTATAACCAAATTGGATCCATTCGGATGGAGGCCCGATTTACAAATGGATCAATAGACTCTGTACGTGCATTTGGAAACGCACAAACTATTTATTATTTACAAGACGAAGACAGCGCTTATACGGGGATAAATGAGTCCAAAAGTGATATTATTGATATCTATTTTAAAGAAAGAGAACTGAGCCGAATCGTGTTAAGAGCTGCTGTAACCGGTACCGTTTGGCCCATTCAGCAAAAATCCACTTCCGAAATGCGATTACCCGAATTTACCTGGGAGGGCCAAAAAAGACCTAAATCCAAACTTTCCCTTTTGGATTAAAATATTGGTTATTAACACGAAGTGGATACAATTCGGAGCCCAAAAATTTGTAGTACCAATAAAATCAATATCTTAACCCCGAAATTTAAACCGGAAAACCTGCTTGCAATTAAAAAGCTCTGTGGGTCTTACGAACTTTATATTTTTTTAACTTGCAACAATTCTAACCAAACATTCAGCCATGAGAAAAATTCTCCAAGTCCTGTTGGCGTTTAGTTTTCTTCTACTTGTAGTTCCAACCGTAGAAGCCCAGGACAGAACAGTCAGCGGCACCATTTTGGCCGATGACACTAAATCTCCTCTATCTGGTGTGACCATACGTGTTAAAGGCACCAGAAGGATCACGCAAACTGACGCAAACGGAAAATTTTCCATACGGGTTAGTACAGGAGAGACCCTGCAAATTTCAAGTGTAGGTTATGAAACTGCTGACATCAAAGTTGGTGGTTCCGAAACAATTGGTATTAGTTTAAAAACTGCTGACAACACCCTAGGTGAAGTGGTAGTAACTGCAATGGATATTAAGAGAAACCCTAGATCGATGGGTTACTCTACCCAAACACTGAAAGGGGAAGAAATCCAAGAAACACAACGAGAGAATTTTATCAATGGATTACAAGGACGCGTAGCTGGTCTAACATTAGACCCAACATCGGGTGTAGCCGGCGCCTCATCTTCGGTGGTTTTGAGGGGCTTCAACTCACTCTCTTTAAGTAACCAGCCTTTATATGTGGTGGATGGAGTTGTGATGGATAATTCTACAATGAATGAAACCTCCTCCGGTGGTGCTACTATTGGTTTAGCATCTGACCGTCCTAACCGTTTTAGTGATTATCAAAACAGGATTGCTGATATTAACCCCAGTGATATTGAAAGTATAACCGTATTAAAAGGCCCAGAGGCAACAGCGCTATACGGAAGTCAGGCAAGCTCTGGTGCAATTATCATCACAACCAGGAAGGCTAAAACAAATAAGTTTGCATTTCAATACGATAACAGCTTCAGATTTCAGGAGGTAACTCGTTTCCCTGAAACGTTAGACACTTATGGCCCAGGTACAAATGGTTTAGCAGGAACCAGCTTTAGAAGATTTGGTCCAGCCTATGCAGCAGGCGCACAGCTTTTTGATAATGTTGGCAACTTCTTCCGCACAGGAACTGCGCAGACCCACAACTTGGGTGCAGATTTTGGAGTTGGTGAATCAAAATTCAGAGTTTCAGGAAGCTACTTTAATCAACAGGGTGTTGTTCCCAATAATGACTTTCTACGTTATAATTTCAGAATATCCAACACCACAAAACTCCTAAAAGGAAAAGTTGACATTACTCCTTCATTTGCTTATGTGCGCTCTACAAACAACAAAGTTCTCAGAAGTGCTGGCGGCTTTCTATTGAGTTTATTAGTTTGGCCTCGCACCAATGATATTCGTACGTTTGAAAATGATCAAACAGGAGATAAATTAGATCTATTTGACAATACTTCTGCAAATGGTGAATATGATAATCCCCTGTGGAACGTCAACAACAATTTTGGAAAGGATGAAGTAGAAAGAAAAACCTACACGATGGGTATCAACATCAATCCTTACAA
>Ga0129336_10002989_pt1 | contig 10445 bp, 10 predicted proteins | sample CPB6_02_DNA_FD_96878 | JGI IMG/M metagenome (GOLD analysis project Ga0129336, IMG submission 96878) | Freshwater to marine salinity gradient microbial communities from Chesapeake Bay, USA - CPBay_Sum_0.6_0.2_DNA | ecosystem: Environmental > Aquatic > Marine > Coastal | place: USA: Chesapeake...
CGAATACATTCGCAATCAGAGATATTTGGAGTTACTTAACGAATCCGCAGCAAAACGCCTAGGACTTTGGTCAGGATCGCTTTGCAAGAATGAGAGTGACAGCACTCAACTAGGAGCAATCGAGCTTTGGGCGGAGACGGATTCGCCATTACCCAACGAGAACCCCTTTGGCGAATATGCAGTACTTCGCAACACCACCAACCGAGATATCAATCTTTCGAATTGGAGTATTCGCGACACCTCACTTGAGCTTTTCGATTCTAGGTACGCAATCCCGACTGGAACGACGCTTAAAGCAAATGGCTTGTTAACTATCTATCTTGGGGAGCCACTTCCTACTTTCCCGATTACGCAAGATGAAATTGCCCTTGGATTGAAGAAACCCACATTGCAGAATCCATCCTCCTCGGGTGGGAAATACACCGGAGACGGTCTCTATTTGCAGACCCCGTTGTTGGCAAATGGTGGTGGCAACATGCGCGCTTGGATGCATCGACCTTGTCTGCCAGCCGAGTGCGCACAACCAGAGTGGCTCACAAAGAACTTCGATGGCAGCTCGCGGGCAATTCCGCTACCTACGACGCTCTCGATCGCTTTGAATCCAGTCAAATTTGGACGAGTGGTTCCTGATATGACTGGGCTCACAGAAGAGCAGGCACAATCTGCACTCACCCCACTCTCTTTGAATGTTCTCATAGTCGATAAGAGCACTGTTGCACCAGGTGAGAGTGGTTTGGTTAAGAGCGTGGTCGATCAGAGCCCTAAGCCTGGAGCGAATTTGCCACCGAATTCCACGGTGACCGTGTATATAGATGTAAAGCGTTAATCCAGGGAATTCATACCCTGCTGTTTTATAATTCTGCTAGATACGCCGCTTCTTCCCCGGCCAAGCGGCGATGAGAGCGAGAGTGCCGTGTTTGCCAAACGCGCATTATCAATAGCACTTGTTACAGCCCTCATCCTTCCTGTGGTGACTTCTGCGGCTGCTGATGCGCGTACTCGCAAACCTTCGATTGCCGAGATCAACGAAGCCAAGAAGAAAGAAGCCGAGAAAAAAGCCGCTGCCGAGCGGGCAAAGGCGAAACTTGCCCAGGCTTCAAACCAACTCAAGTTGCTCACCGCGAAAGCAGTTGCCGCCCGCAATAGATATCTCGGGGAGGTAAAGAAATTACAGATTGCTACCAAGAAAGCGGAAGCCGCACAGCGCAAAGAAGCAGCGGCAATTAAAAAATCAAATCTTGCCCAAACTGCGGTGGTCGCATCGAAGAATCACATTGGCAAGGTCGCCGCTAACGCATACATCATGGGTTCTGGATTTACGGATATAGATTCCTTACTTAATGCCGATGGACCTCAAGAGTTGATGGATCGCCTCTCCACTCTTGATGCTGTTGGCGAAAATAACAACAGCATTCTCCTTCGCTTAAAAGTGGCAGAAGAATCTGCAAGATTGGCAAAAGTCGAGGCAGAAGAGGCTCGAGCTGAAGCGGTAGCCGCACGAAAAGAACAAGCCGATGCGACTGCGCGAGTGGCTGCTGCGAAGAAAGAAGCCGATGCGGCGCGCGATGCGCAAGAAACTGAAGTCAAGAAATTACAAAAGATGCAAAATCAATTGATTGCCGAGCTTTTGAGCGCTAGAAAGAAGCGAGTCACTCTCGAGCAGCAGCGACAATTGGCAATTCTCGAAGAAGCTTTGGCTGCGCGCGCCGAGCAGACTAATGTGAAAGCGAAGATTTGGCCGGTAAATGGCATTGGTTTTGGCAATGGCCGATCCACCATTCGATCCAACGAAGAAATTCGCGCTAAGGCTGTTGAATATGCGAAAAGGCAGGTGCTCGCCAGGAAGCCTTATGTCTGGGGCAACGAAGGACCAAATAGTTTCGATTGTTCAGGACTTGTTTACGCGGCATTCCGATCTGCAGGTCTTGGATATCCGGGTTGGGACCGTGTCAACTCTCGGATCTATTACAGCTGGACCAAGCGAATCCCACTCAACGAGTTGCAGCCGGGTGATTTGCTTTACTACTCGTATAAACCTGACATCAGCACCATCCACCACATCACAATTTATGCGGGTAACGGAATGATGTGGGAGGCGCATAACACTAAGAAGGGTCTGCTCTACAGCTCTATCTATTCGATACCTGGACTTATTCCCTTTGGAGGCCGGGTCTAGGCTATAGCCATGTTGACCCAGGCGCGCTTAGCGGTACGGCAGGCGATTGCCTCTTCGGATATCCCGTTGGGCCCCGGTGACCGTGTCATTGTGGCAGTCTCCGGTGGAGCTGATTCCTTACTGTTGGCGTATTGCCTTGTAAAAGAGAGTGTAGAGCTAGCGTTACAGATTTCTGCAGTTGTGATTGATCATCGATTACAAGAGAACTCATCAGAAATTGCTGCGCAAGCAAAGAGATCACTTGAAGTTCTCGGAATCACTCATGTAAGGATCATTCCAGTTGATGTAGTTAAGCAAGATGGCATCGAAGCCGATGCGCGAAGAGCCAGATATGCAGCGCTTGATTCGTATGCTGACGAAACTGGCGCAGCAGCAATCTTTCTCGGTCATAATCAAGACGACCTTGCTGAAAGTGTTTTGTTGGGTTTGACTCAAGGTGCCGGAACCAAATCCTTAGCAGGAATGGCGATTCATGACGGCAGATACCTAAGACCATTTCTCACACTTGCTAGGGCCGAGATCATCGCAGCATGTGCGGAGGGAAAGATTGAATTTTGGAGCGATCCGCATAATGACGACGAACGATTCACGCGGGTAAAAATTCGAAAGCGAATCTTGCCGATGCTCGAGTCTGAGATTGGCCCTGGTATTGCAGATGCCTTGGCTCGCTCTGCCAGAATTTTTCGTGAAGACTCAGACGCGCTCGAGATGCTCACAGACGAGATTTACGCCACCATAAAAGATCCGATGTCGATTGAGATTGCTCTGTTGGAACGCCTCCCGGCCGCGTTGCGAAAACGGGTCATCCGGCGAGCAGCAGCGAGCCTAGGGGCCACGCGAATCAGCGCCGAGCAGATTGGCTGGGTCGATGCCTTGATAAGCCATTGGCATGGCCAAAAGGAGGTGGCGCTACCTGCTGGTGTCATAGTTCGTCGAGAGTCGGGCAGACTAGCGCTCTCAAAGCAGTAGCGAGGAATGGAGAGGTTAGGCGTGGACCAATCGAGTGTCAAAGACGAAATCACCGAAGTCGTTGCAACCAAGGAGCAGATTCACACACGAATCACCGAGATCGCAGCGGCAATCTCAAAGGATTATGGTGATCGTGACTTGCTACTCGTTGGCGTGCTTAAAGGCGCCGTGATGGCGATGGCAGATTTGGCTCGGGCGATGCATCGTCATGTCGAGATGGATTGGATGGCAGTCTCTTCCTACGGCTCTGGCACCAAATCTAGTGGTGTTGTTCGAATCCTGAAGGATCTTGATCGTGACATAACTGGGCGAGAAGTCTTGATTGTCGAAGATATCGTCGACTCAGGACTGACACTCTCATGGTTGCAAACCAACCTACTCTCAAGGGGTGCGAAATCTGTTGAAATCTTCACCGTATTCCGCAAACCTGATGCAGCAAAAGTCCATGTCGATGTGAAATATGTTGGTTTTGATATTCCGCCAGCATTCGTTGTCGGCTACGGTTTGGATTTCAATGAAAAATATCGAAACCTAGATTGTGTCGCGGTGCTCGCGCCGAAGATGTATTCATAATCATGAAAAATAGATTCATCAAAGGCTTGCGCAGTCCAATCACATGGATTCTGCTGGCAATCATGGTCTTTTGGGGATACTCACAAATCTCGAACTCGGGGCGATCCTTCAAAGAGGTCGAGACTCAGACAATCATCGGCGCAATCACAGCCCAACAAGTCGATTCGGCTCTGTTGTTAGCTCAAGACCAGCAAATTCGCATCGTCCTCAAAAGTGGTATCAAGATCGAGGATTCCAAACAGCTCCAAGCTTCATACTTGTCTAATCAAGAGACTGAGTTAGTGAAAATCCTGAGCGAGAATCCACCGCCAAACAAATGGAATGTGAAGGTAACAAGACAGTCACTTCTCGTCTCGTTGTTATTCACGATTGTGCCATTCATTTTGATCGCCTTTATTTTCTTCTATCTTATTTCGCGCGCGCAGGGCGGTGGCCGAGCATTCCAATTTGGGCGCTCTCGTGCAAAGTTGAACGCAAAAGATAAGCCACAGACAAAGTTTGCTGATGTGGCCGGCGCAGACGAGGCAATTGAGGAGCTTAGAGAAATAAAGGACTTTCTCGTCGACCCAGCGAAGTATCAAAAATTAGGAGCGAAGATCCCCAAAGGGGTGCTGCTTTATGGCCCGCCAGGTACGGGAAAGACTCTGCTAGCTCGCGCGGTTGCGGGCGAAGCGAATGTGCCATTTTTCTCGATTTCTGGCTCCGATTTCGTCGAGATGTTTGTGGGCGTTGGCGCAGCTCGAGTTCGAGATATGTTTACCCAAGCAAAGGCCAATGCTCCTGCAATCGTATTCGTTGACGAGATTGATGCAGTGGGGCGACATCGTGGAGCAGGTATGGGTGGTGGACATGATGAACGCGAACAAACGCTTAACCAATTACTGGTTGAGATGGATGGTTTTGAAGCAAATGGTTCGGTAATCATGATCGCGGCCACTAATAGACCGGATATTCTCGATCCGGCATTGCTCCGTCCCGGCCGCTTTGACCGCCAGATTCCCATCGATCGACCCGACCTAAAAGGGCGCGAGGCGATTTTGAAAATTCATGCGAGTAACAAACCGCTCGCAGAAGATGTCGATCTTTTGAGTTTGGCGCGCAGGACGCCAGGATTTACTGGTGCAGATCTTGCCAATGTCGTGAATGAGGCGGCTCTTCTCACTGCGCGAAAGAATTTAGATAAAATTACGAATGAAGCGCTCGGTGAATCAATCGACCGGGTGATGGCAGGACCCCAAAAAGTTAGTCGACTTATGAACGAGAAAGAGCGTCTCATCACTGCATATCACGAAGGTGGTCATGCATTGGTCGCACATGCGTTGCCAAATACAGATCCGGTGCAGAAAATCACGATCATGCCTCGAGGTCGAGCACTGGGATACACCATGGTTCTGCCAGATGAGGATAAATATTCCAAATCTAGAAATCAGATGCTGGATGAGTTGGCATACACTCTTGGGGGACGAGCAGCAGAAGAATTGATCTTTCACGATCCCACCACAGGTGCCGCGAACGATATCGAAAAAGCAACTGCGCTTTCGCGAGCGATGGTCATGGAATATGGATTGAGTGAGCGAATTGGTGCGATAAAGCTCGGTTCAGTGAACACCGAACCTTTCGTTGGTATGTCTCATGGAAATCAACGAGATTATTCCGAAGAGATTGCTGCGCTCATCGATGAAGAGGTGCGGGAACTTATTGATAGCGCACACCAAGAGGCTTATGAGATCCTGGTGGAGAATCGTGAGACCCTCGATGAACTAGTAGTCGAACTGATGGAAAAGGAGACTCTTGAAAAGGAGGAAGTTGCTCGGGTTTTCGCCAAAGTCAAAGAGCGCCCTGCTCGTAAGCCCTGGACTGGTTCGAAAGAACGCAAACCATCGAAGCAACCACCCGTGGTGATTAAGGAGAAAAGCAAGGGCGAAAAAGGCTAGCGAAGATGGATGAGATAACCCCGATTTCGTTCACCTCACCATTTGATGGGAAGGCATCAAAGCCTTTTGATAACGCCCGAGCCGAGGCGGCAGTCCGCGAGATTATCCTTGCATTGGGCGAAGATCCAGCTCGTGACGGCCTAAGGGATACACCAGCTCGAGTCGCTCGAGCATTACAAGAGAATTTTGCTGGTTTGTGGATGTCGCCCGAAGAAGTTTTAACGACTACTTTCGATGCTGGACATCGTGAGTTGGTCATTGTCCGCGAAATCGAGGTGTACTCACACTGTGAACACCATCTCACGCCATTTCATGGAGTTGCACACATCGGTTATATACCAGGTGAGTCAGGCCGAATAACTGGACTTTCTAAATTGGCTCGAGTTGTTGACCTTTTTGCTCGACGGCCACAAGTTCAAGAGCGATTAACGACACAGATAGCTGATGCACTCGTCGAAATACTTGAAGTCGCTGGAGCGATAGTGATCATCGATGCAGAGCATCTTTGCATGTCGATGCGTGGGGCGAAAAAACCAAAGGCTCGCACCACCACGAGTGCGGTTCGTGGCATCCTGCGCGATCCGACGACTCGTGCTGAAGCACTTAGTCTTATTCTCGGAAGATAGACTTTTATGGAACCACAAACAATTGTGATGGGAATCTTAAACATCACTCCCGATTCCTTTGCAGATGGTGGAAAACATTTCTCACTTGGTGATGCAATCGCTCGTGCTGAGCAAATGATCGCAGAGGGCGTTGACATCATTGATGTTGGTGGTGAATCGACGCGGCCAGGTGCGGAACGAGTATCTGAAGCTGAAGAATCACGCCGAGTAATACCAGTTATAAAGGAGATAAGAAAATTTGGTGTCCCCATCAGTATCGACACTATGCGATCTGGAATTGCGCGAGAAGCAATCTCCCTTGGTGTGCGCTATGTAAATGATGTCAGTGGGGGCCTGGCCGACTCCGGAATGCCTTCTTTAATTGCGCAGAGTGGCATCAAATATATTGTCATGCATTGGCGGGCACACTCTGCAGAGATGATGTCGCAGGCAAATTATGAGGATGTGGTTAGCCAGGTTTATTCTGAACTGGAATTCAGGTTAGAACAGTTGGGCGAAGCAGGGGTCAAGAGGGATCAAATGATCATCGATCCTGGTATCGGATTTTCAAAATCTGCGGAGCACAATTGGCAGCTCTTGAGGGAAATCGATGGATTCTTTCAGATTGGATTGCCGATCCTCATTGGCGCATCCAGGAAGAGATTCCTAGGTCAACATCTGGCTCCCGAGGAGCGCGAGAGTGCTAGCGTGGCGATAACCTCATACTGTGCTACTCAAGGTGTCTGGGCGGTACGCACGCATTCGGTCAAGCCGCACAAGGATGCAATAGCGAAAGTCGCCAGGATTCAAGGAGCTCTCAATGGATAAAATCAAAATCACGGGAGTTCGGGCAACTGGATTTCATGGCGTCTTGCCAGAGGAGCGCACAGGTGGCCAATCTTTCGTCGTTGATTGCGAGCTCTTTCTTAATTTGACTCCGGCAATAAAGAGCGATGATCTCGCCAAAACAATCGACTACGCAGAGGTCTCACTGATAATTCGGGAGGCGATTGAAGGTCCTGCTCTCAATCTCATCGAAGCTCTAGCTGGTCGAATTGCTGATGCCATAATCAAGCGCTATCGAAGAGTACAACGGGTAGTAGTCACAGTGCATAAACCTGAGGCACCAATACCAGTTGATTTTCTTGATGTATCAGTTGTGATTGAACGGAAAAGATGAGAGCGGTCATTGCACTAGGTTCAAATCTTGGCGACCGAGAATGGCATTTGATGTCGGCAGCAGAAGCGCTCTATGAAGTGGGTGAAGTAATCGCCTTCTCCGGTTTTCTCGAGAACAGGGCGGTTGGTGGTCCACCGCAGCCAGATTTCCTCAATGCGGTTTTGATTTTGGAGACAGCACTTGAACCTGATGAATTACTCCGGGTCTGCCTTGCAATCGAGAGAATCTTTGGTCGGACTCGTGAGGTTATCAATGGCCCGAGAACATTGGATATCGACATCATCTCCTGCGATGACATTGTGCGAACAAGTGATGAGCTAACCTTGCCGCACCCGCGTGCAAGTCAACGCTCCTTCGTGCTTGCACCATGGCTGGAGATTGATAATCAGGCTCATCTTCCTGGAGTGGGAGCGGTGGCAGATCTTTTGGCGAAGCTCGACCAATAGCGGTACGCTCAGTTCGCCTGGTACCCCAAGCGGACTGGAGCCGAAAATGCAGCACCTCATCAGCTTCGATACGAGTATTGCGCCATTCGCATTGGTGCCGACGATGGGCGCCCTTCATGAAGGCCATCTCGCGCTCATCAAAAAAGCTCGCGAATGTAGTGAGCAAGTTCTGGTAAGCGTTTTTGTCAATCCCACGCAATTCGAATCAATTACAGACTTAGAGAACTATCCAAAGACCCTCACCAGCGATCTCGAGTTAGCGGCGAAAGCGGGCGCCGACTATCTATGGAGTCCCACTGTGGCAGAGATATATCCAGAAGGAATGTCGAAGGTCGACATGATCTCTGCGGGTCAACTCGGTGATTTATATGAAGGCGCATCCCGACCTAATCACTTCTCAGGTGTGCTCACGGTAATCAATCGCCTTTTTACAATCACCAATCCACGATGTGCGATCTTTGGTGAGAAGGATTTTCAGCAGCTCTTTCTCATAAACCAATTCGCTCGTGAGCATTTTCCACAGATCAAAATTCTGTCTGGTGAGACTGTCCGAGATGGCGATGGCATCGCGCTCTCATCAAGAAACACTAGATTGAATAATCATGAGTTGGAAATCGCAAAAGTATTTCCTCGAACTCAGAGCGCTGCTCGGGGTAGTAGAACTGTTCAGGAGTTGAAGTCTTCTGTGATGCAAGTTTGTCTGGCGGAGGCAGGCTTCACTTTGGACTATGTCGAGGTGGTTTCCCCGATTGATTTACTCCCAGTTGCAGAAGATTTTCAAGGCCAGGTTCGAGTGTTGCTCGCGGGCTGGATAGGATCAGTTCGTCTGATAGATAATTTCGCTTTCGAAATAGAGGGGCGGATATGAAGTTACTTGCCCCCGAGCCTGGGTGGACAATCACCTCTGATGTCATCATCGTAGGTTCAGGTATCGCCGGATTGACTACTGCGCTGCAGATTCGGGCCTATGGCTATTCAGTACTTCTTGTTACCAAGGCTCGCGTTGACGAAGGATCGACTAAGTGGGCGCAAGGTGGCATTGCTGCCGCATTAGGACCAGGGGACTCTCCGGCGGCACATGAAGCTGACACACTAAAAGCTGGCGCAGGGCTCTGTGATACCAAAGCTGTTCATGCATTGGTGACTGAAGGACCAGAAGCTGTTGCTCGGCTCATTGCGCGAGGCGCAGTCTTTGATCGTGCAGCTTCCGGTGAGATTGCACTGACTCGTGAAGGTGGCCACCTGCAAAATCGGATTTTGCATGCTGGTGGCGATGCAACAGGGGCAGAGATATCTCGCGCTTTACTCGCTGCAGTGACAGATGATCCTGGTATAGAAGTCATCGAACATGCATTGGTGCTCGATGCCCTTAAGAGCGCTTCAGGACGAGTTTGTGGTGTCACGCTCCATGTCATCGGCGAGGGTTCAATTGATGGTGTTGGTCGCGCGCTTGGCAAAGCAGTGATTCTTGGAACCGGAGGACTCGGACAAGTGTTTGCACAAACCACTAATCCATCCGTCTCCACGGGTGATGGTGTGGCGCTTGCGTTGCGTGCAGGTGCCGATATTGCAGATGTTGAGTTCATCCAGTTTCATCCAACAGTTCTCTATTTAGGAGCAAAGAGCTCTGGGCAGCAACCTTTGATTAGTGAGGCAGTTCGAGGCGAAGGTGCAGTACTACTCAATGATGCCGGTGAGCAATTCATGAGGGTAGTACACCCACTGGCAGATCTAGCACCGCGAGATGTCGTAGCCAAGGCAATCATGAGTCAGATGCTCGAATCTGGAACAGAGCATGTATGGCTTGATGTTCGCAAAGTGGAGAATTTTTCTGAGCGCTTCCCAAATATCTATCAGTCATGCCTAGCTCACGGAATTAATCCAGATGTTGACCGGATTCCCGTTGCGCCTGCTGCTCACTATGCCTCAGGTGGTATTCGCGTGGATTTATATGGTCGCTCCTCAATTCCAGGCTTGTATGCATGCGGAGAGAGCGCATGCACCGGTGTCCACGGCGCCAATCGCTTGGCATCTAATTCACTTTTGGAGGGATTAGTTTTTGCAGCCAGGATTGCTGATGACATTCATCGCACCCTAAGGCAACTCAAGCGCGAGGAACCAATGGTGCTCGCAGAGCGAGAGATCTTGATATCTCCTGAAGCACGGAGTGAGATTGCTAATGCGATGAGTCTTGGAGCAGGAGTGATCCGAACCCGTACTTCTTTAGAGAAAACTGAGCAAATATTAGAGAGAGTGCTGCAAGAAAGCCGAGCTATGCCTGGGGTTTCTGCCTGGGAGGCGACCAATCTGTTTACGCTAGCTAAAGTAATCGTCGCGTCAGCGCTCATTCGAGAAGAAACTCGCGGTTCACATTGGCGTGAAGATTTTCCTGAGCAATCGCAATCGTGGCGCAAGAGAATCATCGAGCGAATGGATGCCAATGGAAGACTCTCCCACGGATACGAGGAGGTCTCAGATGATTGACCGCGCACTTCTGATTCAACGGATAGATGCAGCTATCGCTGAGGATTTTGTCGGCAATGTAGATGTAACTTCACTACC
>Ga0129336_10002990_pt1 | contig 10445 bp, 12 predicted proteins | sample CPB6_02_DNA_FD_96878 | JGI IMG/M metagenome (GOLD analysis project Ga0129336, IMG submission 96878) | Freshwater to marine salinity gradient microbial communities from Chesapeake Bay, USA - CPBay_Sum_0.6_0.2_DNA | ecosystem: Environmental > Aquatic > Marine > Coastal | place: USA: Chesapeake...
CGATGACCTGCCCGTTGTGGCACTGGACGTCACCAGCACGGAGTCCGTGGACGAGGCCGTGGGTCGCATCGAATCGGACCACGGATCCGTGGGGGTCCTCGTCGCCAACGCCGGGATCACTCGAGACACCCTCCTCGTGCGCATGTCCGACGGTGACATCGACGGTGTGCTGCAGACCAACCTGGTCGGAGCCATCCGCTGCGCACGCCGTGTATCGCGCGGCATGCTCAAGGCACGATCCGGCAGGATCATCCTGATCTCGAGCGTCGTCTGGGCCCTGGGCTCGGCCGGTCAGGTGAACTATGCCGCCGCCAAGGCCGGACTCGTCGGAGCTGGCAGATCGCTGGCACGTGAACTGGGTGGACGGGGCATCACGACCAACGTCGTCGCCCCTGGCTTCATCGACACGGATATGACGGCCGTGCTCGACGATGCCCAGCGCGACGCCATACTCGGGCAGATCCCGGCGGCCCGCTACGGACATCCTGAGGAGGTCGCGGACACGGTGGCCTTCCTCGCCGGCCCAGAGGCGGGCTACATCAACGGCGCCGTCATTCCTGTCGACGGCGGTCTCGGCATGGGGCACTGAAGGAGGAATCCGTGGGAATCCTGGACTCTCGACGCATCCTGGTGACGGGAGTGCTGACCGACCAGTCGATCGCCTTCCATGTCGCGAGGCTGGCTCAGGAGGAGGGTGCGACCGTCGTGCTCACATCCTTCGGGCGGGCCCTGTCTCTGACGCGACGTACCGCGTCGCGCCTGCCGAAGGAAGCACCCGTGATCGAGCTCGACGTGACATCGTCCGCGGATCTCGACGCACTCGAGGGCCGCCTCAGAGAGCACGTGGATGGCCTGGACGGAGTTCTGCACTCGATCGGGTACGCCCCCGAGTCAGCGCTCGGCGGCAGGTTCCTGACCACCCCCTGGCCGGATGTCAGCACAGCGTTGGAGGTTTCCGCCTATTCGCTCAAGTCCCTCGCGGTCGCCTGTCGACCGCTGCTGGGGCGGGGTTCGTCCATCGTCGGCCTGGACTTCGATGCGACAGTGTCGTGGCCGACCTACGACTGGATGGGGGTGGCGAAGGCGGCCCTGGAGTCGACATCGAGGTATCTGGCCCGTGACCTGGGATCCGAGGGGATTCGCGTCAACCTCGTCGCCGCGGGACCGATTCGCACGATGGCGGCCAAGAGCATCCCGGGGTTCGAAGACTTCGAAAGCGTGTGGCAGGACCGGGCGCCCCTCGGATGGGACCTCGACGATCCGGGTCCCGCAGCGCGGGCATGTGTGGCCCTGATGTCGGAGTGGTTCCCGGCCACCACGGGGGAGATCGTCCACGTCGATGGCGGTGTGCACTCCCAGGGCGCCTAGCCATGCGCACACTCCTCCTTCTCCGGCACGCGAAGTCCGACTACCCGCCGGGCGTGGCCGACCGGGAGCGGCCCCTGTCGGCGCGTGGAGAGCGTGATGCGGCAGCGGCCGCCCAGTGGCTGCGCGCGGCCTTCCCGGTGATCGACGAGGCGGTCGTGTCACCTGCCACTCGGGCATTGCAGACGTGGTCATCGGTGGAGATGGCGGTCGGCGTCCTGTCGATGCGCATCGACCCGCGCGTGTACGACGACTGGGGAGCTCACCTGTTGACGGTCGTGGAGGGTCTCAGTGCAGCCTCGCCCACGGCCCTCATCATCGGGCACAATCCTGGGATCGAGGAGCTGGCGCTGGAACTCAGCGGAAGTGCGCCGTCCAACGCCCGGGCACGCTTGCTCGACAAGTATCCGACCTGCGGAATCGCGGTCATCCGATTCCCGGGGGAGTGGTCCGATCAGTCCTCGGCCGAACTCGTGATGTTCTCCGTGCCACGCGGGTCGGCGTAGTCCGCCTCCTCGATCTCCTCGCGAGTGATGCCGAGAAGGAACAGGACGGAGTCGAGGTAGGGCGCGTTCAGGGATGTGTCGGCCGCGGCCCGCACCACGGGCTTGGCGTTGAAGGCGATGCCCAGACCGGCAGCATCGAGCATGTCGAGGTCATTGGCACCGTCGCCGATAGCGATGGTGCGCGACAGTGGAATCGAGAACTCCGAGGCGAATCGCTCGAGGGCCTTTCGTTTGCCGCTGCGATCGACGATATCGCCCAGGACGCGCCCCGTGAGGCGTCCGTCGACGACCTCGAGCGTGTTGGCACACAGCCCATCGACCTCGAGCTGTTCGGCCAACGGTGCAATCACCTCGGCGAATCCGCCCGAGACGAGGCACACGCGAAAGCCCAATCGCCGGAGCGTGCGACACAGGGTGCGGGCGCCCGGCGTCAAGCGAATGCGCTGCGCCGTGACAGCGAGTGCGTCCACACTGAGTCCGGAGAGCAGGGCCACCCGCCGAGTGAGGGACTCAGCGAAATCGATCTCACCGCGCATGGCGCTCTCGGTGATCGCGGAAACCTCCTCGAGTACCCCATTCTCGGCGGCGAGAAGGTCGATGACCTCGTCCTGGATGAGAGTCGAATCGACGTCCATGACGACGAGCCGCTGACCCCTGCGGTCAAGGCCGGCATGCTGGACCGCAACATCCACTCCGAGCGTTGCAGCGACCTCGGACAGCTCCCGCCGCAAATCGGCGATGTCCTCGCCCGAGCCCTCGAAGATGACGGCCGTAACCGGATAAGAGGCAATGCGGCGGATGCGATCGATGTTCCATCCACGCCCGGCCATACGACGGGCCAGTTCCGCGACGGCGGCCGGCGCCAACTGCTGGGCCATCATGGTGACGTGAATCCGTCGGCGTTCGGGATCCTTGCGAGTGACGCTGGCCCCCGGAACCGTTTCGATCTCCATGCCGAGTCGGGCCGCCTCGGCATGGAGGGCCGCTCGGGTGTCGCTCACCGCGTCCGAGGTGAGACCGAGGAGGACGGCGAGGACGAGGCGTCCACGTACGACGATCTGCTGGATGTCCAGCACCTCGCAACGCGTATGCCGCAGGGAATCGAATATCGAGGCGGTGACTCCAGGGCGATCGCGCCCACTCAGGATGGCGAGAAGGGTGCCGTCCACACGGCGAGCCTACCCGTGCGGGCCCGGCGAGTCGGCAGAGCCGCCTCTGTCGGGCTAGGCCGGTGAGGAGTAGGCCGCCTCGAGTGCATCCCGCGCTGCGCGCTCCAGCGCTGTCGTGTCCGACAGCGCGACGGCATCCGACTGTCGCGGCAGCGAATCCAGGGCCAGGAGCACCCGCAGGGCCGTCGAGGCCATCGCGCGCTGAGCCGCCGCCAACGCGGGTGTCCCGAGCACCCAGGCATCGACCGTGGCTTCTGCTTGATCGCGCCCGCCGACGGGAGGCGGCATCGCTGCGGCGACGTCCAACGCATGCGCCGCCTGCACGATGGCCGCGCGCAGTGACCGATCGCACTCCGCCGGATCCGCAGGCCCCGGGAGGTCGGCGGCGAGAGCGAACGTGAGCCAGCGGTCGCCGGCTTCCGGCACAAGCCACATGCTCCCCGGCGACGGGAGCGACACCCGATACCCGACGAGCCCTTCGGCCACGACGCCGCGTGGAAGGGCCACTCCTCGCGGATCTCCAGGCCGAGGCAGACGCACGCAGACCGGCGGACGAGCCGCCCCCACCGCTCGAAGGCTCGCGATTACCTCCCACCATCCGACGTCGGGTGCACCCACCGTCTGCAGCGACTCGAGCAGGTCGTCGGGGGCGAGGTTTCCGTCGAGGAATGCGCCGACGCTCGCCCCGACGCGCGCGGCGCGCCAGCTTGCCTCGCCGGGTGCATAAGGACTCGAAGCATCGCGGCTCAGCGCACCGGCGTCGTACACGCGGCCAGCCTAGGTGAGCGATCTCGGTGGTGCGTCGATCAGGGGCGGGGGCGCCGTCTAGGTTGTCCGGGTGGGTGTCGTCATGGATCTCGATCGCGTCGGGGTGCGGCGCGGAACGGCGTGGATCCTGTCGGACCTCACGTGGCGAGTGGAAGACGATCAGCGGTGGGTGCTGCTCGGGCCCAACGGCGCTGGGAAGTCCACACTTCTGTCCATCGCGGCGACTCGTCAGCATCCGACCACTGGATCGGCGCGCATCCTGGGCGAGACGATGGGCATGAGCGACGTCTTTGACCTGCGACCACGGATCGGTCTGGTCGGCGCGGGGCTCAGTGAGTCGATCTCCGCGCGCGAACGCGTACGCGACGTCGTTCTCACGGCTTCGTGGGGGATGACAGGAAGGTGGCGTGAGGAATACGACGCTGCCGATGCCCGGCGGGCGGATCGACTGCTCCACCTCCTGGGTGTCGCTGATCTGGCGGAACGCCGCTTCGGGACCCTCTCCGACGGCGAGCGCAAGCGGTCCCTGATCGCTCGAGCGCTGATGAGCGACCCGGAGTTGCTCCTACTGGACGAGCCGGCCGCGGGGCTGGATCTCGGCGGGCGCGAGCAACTGGTCGGCCGCCTGTCGGCCATGGCCCTGGATCCCACCGCCCCCACGACCGTGCTGGTCACCCACCACGTGGAAGAGATTCCGCTCGGCGTCACGCACGCACTCCTCTTGCGCGACGGCAGGTCCATCGCCCAGGGTCCGGTTGAGGCGGTGCTGGTCAATGAGGCGCTGTCCGCCGCCTACGGCCTGCCGCTTGAGGTCCAACGTCGCGACGGGCGATGGGCGGCTCGAGCCCTATGAGCGGCCCGGGCAGGCTGCGATGGTCCTTTGCCGACCAGCTGGGCCCGCACTTCATCGACGTGGATCCCGCCGGCCAGGATCAACGCGTCCTCCTCATCGAGTCGCGCGCGGCGTTCGGCCGCCGTCGCTACCACCGGCAGAAGGCCCACATCGTTCTGTCGGCACTTCGTCACCGGGCGAGCGAACTCGGGGATCGCGCCCGCTACATCGCCACGACGACCTACCGCTCCGCCTTGCGCGAAGTCGACGCACCGCTCTCCGTCGTCGATCCCACCTCGTGGGCGGCTCGCGCGTTCGTGAGGTCGGTCGCCGAGGAGCGAGAGGTCGACATTGTGCCGTCACGCGGATTCGTCACGAGCGAGGAAGATTTCGCGCGGTGGGCAGACGGTCGACGGCACCTGCGGCAGGAGGACTTCTACCGAGAGGCCCGGCGCCGTACGGGCATCTTGATGGAGGGCTCAGAGCCCGTAGGCGGGAGATGGAACTATGACGCAGATAATCGTCTGCCGCCCCCGAAGGGAGCGAAGACGCTCGGCCTGCCTGAGCCCGTCTGGCCCGTCGAGGACGACATCGACGCCGGAGTTCGCGAGGAGCTGGACCGGTGGCAGCGCGAGGGAATGACCTTTGTCGGTGCCGATGGCCCACGCCGTTTCGCCGTAACTCGGGCCGAAGCGCTCGCGGTCCTCGAGGACTTCATCGCGCACCGACTAGGCGACTTCGGCCCCTATGAGGACGCCGCGCTTGTCGCCGACTGGCCCATGGCCCACTCGCTGCTATCCGTGCCCCTCAACCTCGGCCTTCTCGATCCGCGCGAGGTCATCGACCGGGTTGTCGCGGCGTGGCATGAGGGCGCCGTGCCTTTGGCGAGCGCTGAGGGCTTCGTGCGCCAGGTGATGGGCTGGCGAGACTATGTGTGGCACCTGTACTGGCACTTCGGGCCCACGTATGTCGATGAATCCAACTCCCTGGACGCGCACACGCCCCTACCGGACTGGTTCAGCGAACTCCGACCCGACGACGTACGAGCTCGTTGCCTCCACGTTGCGCTGTCGGAGGTGCGCGTTCGGGGCTGGAATCACCACATCATCCGCCTCATGGTGCTCGGCAACTGGGCACTGCAGCATGGTTACTCGCCGGTCGAGGTCACGGACTGGTACACCGCCAGCTACGTCGACGCCTACCCCTGGGTGATGGCTGCCAATGTCGTGGGGATGGCCTTGCACGCCGACGGTGGGCGGATGGCGACGAAGCCCTACGCGGCCGGCGGCGCCTACATCAAGAGGATGACGGACTTCTGTGGTGGCTGCGACTATCGGCCGGACGTGCGTGTGGGGGAGCAGGCCTGCCCCGTGACCGCCGGCTACTGGGCCTTCATCCACCGCCATCACGAGTCCTTTAGTCGGCATCCACGCATGGCGCAGGCGGCGCGTGGACTCGAGCGCTTGGCAGATCGGGACGACCTCATCGCCCAAGAGGCCCTTCGCGGATCGGATCCACCGTGACCGTCGATCCCACTCCCGTGGAGGCGGCCGACGATCCGCGTGTTGCTCTCTTCGCCAACCTCACTGACGTCGACTTGCGCACGTCTCTGGAGCCTTCGCAAGGCATCTTCATGGCCGAGGGCATGCTCATCATCGAGCGGTGCGTGCTCCATTCCCTGGAGATCATTGCGGTGCTCACGTCTGCGAAGTGGCTTGATCGACTGATGCCGCTGCTGGACCAGACGCAGGCGCCCGTGTATGTCGGCACGGAGTCGATGCTCGAGTCCATCACGGGCTATCGGGTTCATCGCGGTGCGCTCGCAGTCGTCCGACGGCCCCCGATAGCGACGGTGGGGGAGATCCTCGGATCCGGCGGGGACATCCTCGTGCTCGAGGACCTCGTGGATCCGACCAATGTGGGGCTGGCCATCCGCTCGGCTGTGGTCCAGGGGATCACCGACATCGTGCTGTCACCCGCGTGCGCGGATCCGCTGTACCGCAAGGCCGTCAAGTCCTCCATGGGCGCCGTACTCCGCGCTCGCTGGGCGCGCAGCGACGACTGGGCAGGCACGCTGGCGAACCTCGCTCAGACCCGGTCCCTCATCGCCCTCACCCCGGACGCGGAAGGCGACCTCGTGGACACGTTACGTGAGGTGGGGGGCTCGCCCGTTGCCCTCATGGTGGGATCGGAAGGTCCAGGACTCACCGACCGATCGGTCAGCCAGGCCTGGCGCTGCTGCTCGATTCCGATGGCGACGTCGCAGGACTCGCTGAACGTCGCTGCCGCTGTCGCGGTCGCGTGCTTCGCGCGATCGCGTAGCATGACCGCATGACGGGTCGCGCACGCATGGGACGATTCATCGGCGGAGCGGCCGTGATCGCCGGCCTGGGGGCCCTGGTGGCCTGCAGCGCCATCCCCATCGGATCCCCGTCCTCGTCCGCGCCCGTGCCGAGTGAGGCAGCCACCTCCTCGTCCAGTGCGGCCCCCGAGCCGCAGGCGATGGATGCGGACGGCATCGTCAGCGTGGGACTGGTCGAGCCGTATACCCCCAGCAGCGCCGGCACCGCTACGGACGACTACCGCTGCTTCCTCCTGGACACGGGTGTCCCCGAGGACAGGTTCATCACCGGCGTGCGTTTCGTGCCCGACAACGCCGCCGTCGTGCACCACGCGATCCTTTATCGCGTGAGGTCCGAGCAGATCACCGGGGCGCAGCAGCGCGATGAGCAGGATCCCGGTCAGGGGTGGAGCTGTTTTGGCGGACCGGACCTACCCGCGGTGGGTGGCGACGCGGTGCGCTCACTGGATTCCGCACCGTGGCTTGCCGCGTGGGCACCCGGCGGGCGCGAGGCGCGCTACCCGGAGGGCACGGGCGTCTTCCTCGAAAAGGGGAGCAGCGTCATCCTTCAGGTCCACTACAACCTCCTTGCCGGCGACGGTCCGGACAGCACATCCGTGAAACTGCGCACCGTGCCCGGCGATGCCGACCTTCGCCCGCTCGAGACGATGCTCTTCCCCGGTCCGGTCGAGTTGCCCTGCCTACCCGACGAGGAGGGCCCGCTGTGTGACCGCGAGGCCGCCGTCGAAGACACGATCGAGCGCTTCGGAGGTGAGTCCCTGCGCACGATCTGGGGACTGCAGCTCATCTGCGACGGCGATCTCGTCAACCCCAAGTCAGGTGCGACCCAGTCGTGCACACACCGCCTTCGCCAGCCTGTCACGGTCTACGCCTCAGCCGGTCATATGCACCTGCTCGGCCGGGAGATCGCTCTCGTCGCCAATGAGGGGACCCCTCAGGAGCAAGTCCTCCTCGACATTGATGAGTGGGACTTCGACAATCAGGGCGCCCGACCTCTCAGCGAGCCCGTCGACCTCGATGCCGGCGACACCATCACCGTCACGTGCACACATGATGCGAAGTTGCGCCGCCTTCTCCCGGCGCTCGCGGACACCGAGCCCCGCTACATCGTGTGGGGGGACGGCACGACCGACGAGATGTGCCTGGGCATCTTGACGGTGACGCCCAGGACATGACGACCTGGGGCGCCGTCCGGCTCGCCATTGGAGTCATCCTCACCTGCTTGGGCACTGCGGCCCTGGCACTGTCTGTCCCTGCTGCCCTGTCCGCGGCCACGATCGAGGCGAGCGTGGGTCGCACGGGTGTCGTGACGAAGCAGTGGGGCACGCTGTCTGCGGCATCGGGTGATCGAGCGGTCGTGGTGGACGGGGTCACTGCCGCACTTGTCGCACCGCAGACGCCCGAGTGGGTCAACGACGCACTGGTCCTGCTGAGCACGGATTCCCAGCAGGTCGCTGAGCAGGTGGGCGACGTCGTCCTCGTCGCGACGATGTCCACCGATGCGCCGGGTTTCCTCGGTGTCGCCCCGGTGGACTCGGTCAATGAGTACCTAGACGGGAGCGCGTACTCCGTCGCCGTGCTGTCCACACGAGACGGCGAGGTGACGTGGCCGACCGTGTCCGTGCCTGGCTCCGTGGATCCTGCGGCCCCCGAGGGTGAGGCGTTCTGGCTCGCCTCAGCGACCGGCACGGCTCCGGAACTCGCGGGCGCGGCTCTCGAGGGCAACACCCTGGTGCTGATGCGCGCGGATGCCGAGGGCGCCCCTGCTGCAGCTCTACGGCTGGAGTACCGGGTCGCCGGAGCCGACCGCGCGCTCCAATCCGCCGCCGTGAGCGCGGCGGGCCTGAGTCTCGGTGGACTTGCCCTGATCCTGTTGGGTGGATGGATGGTGGTTGGTCGGAAGCGGGCCGCGTGAGCCTCCCCGAGGATCGCATCCTCACGATCCCGAACGCCCTGAGCTTCGTTCGCCTCCTGCTCATCCCGGTCTTCCTCTGGCTCGTACTCGTGGAGCAGGCGGACCTGGCAGCGGTAGCCGTGCTCGCGGTGTCGGGCATCACGGACTGGGCCGACGGCGTCATTGCCCGGCGCACCGGGCAGATGACCAGGCTGGGCCGGCTCCTGGATCCGCTGGTGGACCGACTCACCATCGCGGCCACCCTCATCGGCCTGGCGCTGCGGGATCTGGTCCCGTGGTGGCTCGTCGCTCTCCTTGCGGCGAGGGAACTGCTGCTCCTCGCCCTGGTCCCAGCGCTTCGACGCCGAGGCCTGGTGGCGCTGCCGGTCCACTACCTGGGCAAGGCGGCCACGTTCGCGTTGTACTGGGGATTCCCGTTCGTGCTGGTCGGAGCCGGTTCGGCCGCCTGGGAGCAGATCCTGGGCGCACTGGGCTGGGCATTCGTCATCTGGGGCACGGCGCTCTACTGGTACGCCGCGGTCCTCTACGTCGACCAGGCGCGCCGCGTCCTTGCTGCACATGGCACGGACGACTAGGTTCGGGTCCGGCCTGTATCGAGGCGGAGTCACGGACGGAGGACAGTGGGATGAGCGAGATCCCGGGCGATCTGCTTTTCACGGCTCAGCACGAGTGGTTGGCGGTGAGCGCCGATGGCCTCGTGCGGTTCGGCATCACCGACTACGCGCAGGACTCTCTCGGGGACATCGTCTACGTCGATCTGCCCAAGGTGGGGCAGGCCGTCACGGCGGGGGAGCCCTGCGGTGAGGTCGAATCGACCAAGAGCGTCAGTGAGATCTACGCGCCCGTGACGGGGGAGGTCGTCGCCGTCAACGCAGGGCTAGGTGATGCGCCCGAAACGGTCAACGCCTCGCCATATGGGGACGGTTGGATGGTCGAGGTGCGCGTGTCCGGTCAGGTCGAGGACGCCATCGACGCCGCGGCCTATCGCGAGCTGATCGGCGAGTGAGTGGCGACATGACCGGCTGCGAGCACCCAGTAGACCCCGGGGACCGCTTCTGCCGCGTGTGCGGCAGCCCGGTGGCTCACGACATCACGTCCGTGGGTCTGGGTGGGCCCGGCTCGAGCGGGTCCATGCCGCCTGTGGGCTCAGGAGTAGCTCCGGGCCTCGGGCCCGGGGAGGCCGTGCTCGTTGTCCAACGGGGAATGGGCGAGGGTACGTCGTACCTCCTGGTGGGGGACCTGGTGACCGCGGGCCGCGAGCCTGACTCCGACCTGTTCCTCGACGACGTCACGGTGAGCCGTCGACACGCCGAACTGCGACGCATGGCCTCCGGCTGGCTCCTGCGGGACGTGGGCAGCCTCAACGGCACCTACGTCAATCGCCGGCGCATCGAGGAGGTCGCGCTCACGCCCGGTGACGAGGTCCAGATCGGCAAGTACCGCTTCGCCTACCTCGTCGGAGGGGACGTCGGGTCTGCGCCGTGAGCGACCTGCGTTCCATCGGGGCCGTGGTGACGGAACTCCAGCA
>Ga0129336_10002994_pt1 | contig 10439 bp, 18 predicted proteins | sample CPB6_02_DNA_FD_96878 | JGI IMG/M metagenome (GOLD analysis project Ga0129336, IMG submission 96878) | Freshwater to marine salinity gradient microbial communities from Chesapeake Bay, USA - CPBay_Sum_0.6_0.2_DNA | ecosystem: Environmental > Aquatic > Marine > Coastal | place: USA: Chesapeake...
CCCGCGCTCATCGCACGCGTGCGGGAGCTGGAGACGCAGTTGCGCATCGAGCGCGAGAACGTCGCCGAACTCGAAGAGCGCCTCGTGCTCTGCCAACGAACCAACGACCGGATGCGCGAGCGGCTCGGCCACAAGCCGCCGCCGTGGGGGATGAACAAATGAGCGGAGGATTCACCATGACACCGACCATCGTCGACAACTGCGCGCGCAACCACAACGGCGGCTCCGCCTCCGTGCGCATCACGTTCGAGTCTGGACACATGGACGACTACGACCGCCCGTGCTTCGAGCTGCTCGTGCTCGTGGACGACGAGCGCATGGCGACGCTGACGCTGCACTACGAGGCGGCGATGGGGCTCGTGAAGGCGTTGAAGGGCGCGATGAGGGGGGAGCCATGAACCTCGAAGACCTCGGCCGCCGCGCGGTGGCGTGCAAGCATTGGCGGTTTATGGATGGCATGCTGACAACGTGCGGCCTGCGAGTTGTCGATGGCGGGCGGGATTACGTCATCGGACATCGGCCAGGGGCTACGCGCGACGGAGGCGGATGGTACGATGGCCCATCCGAGGGCTTTCTGCCCGACCTCTCCGACCCCGCGACGCTCGGCTGCCTGCTCGCGCTGGTGCGGGAGGAAACAGATGGCTCGATGGCAGAGTACCTGTCGCCAATCATGCTTGATCCAGACTGGAGTGTCGGAGTTGGGTTTTGCCCGAAGGGCGCTGTCCCCCAAATCTTGCTCTGTATGGGCAAGGGCTCCGATGCCCCCATCAAGGCGTACACCGAAGCCGAAGCCCTCGTCGCCGCACTGGAGGCCGCGCCATGAACACATGGTCCGTCCCGAAGGAATGGTGCCACCTCAACTGGCAGCCAGGCTATCCCACGTGCTCGCGCTGCAAGCGCAACGAGCGCCAGACGTTGCAGCTAGCAGCAGACGCCAAGCCGTATTGCCTCGACTGCGTGCGCGACGCGCTCGAAGCGTTGGAGGCCGCGCCATGAGCCGCGACCACCTCACGATCCACCAGCTCCCCGGCTCCCGCACCGTCACGCTCTACTGCGGACGATGCACGGGCGCGTTGCACCTGGCGCTGCCGGTGCCAGCCGCCGAGCTCATGAGCGCGATCGAACAATTCACCACGAGGCACGCCTGCTGTGTACCAAAGAAAGATTGAAGAGCTTCCGCCGCTCGAGGTCGGGCGGCGTTATTACCGGCTGACGTGCACGAGCATTCGCCCGACCATATTCGCCTGCGACTGCGGCGCCGAGGTGCGCAATCGCAGCCTCACACACATTCGCGGCGGCATGCGCTCCTGCGGATGCATGATGCGCGAGGGGAAGGCCGAGCGAATGCGCCGACGCTTCGCCGAGTTGAAGCTCGTTCTCGTCGCCGAGCACGCCGCGGAGAAGCAGCGGTTCTCGACGTGGGACGTGCGCTGTCTTCGTTGCGGCGAGGCGTCGACCATCGGTGACACTCACCTGCGCTTCGGGCGCGTGCGTCGAAAGTGCAAGAAATGCCCAAGGCAATCGACGAACTCGGAAAGACGTACGGGCGCTTGAGCGTCGTCGAGCGCGTGCCGAGCGCAGCAGGGCGCGGCGCCGTCTGGCGAGCGCGATGCAGGTGCGGACGCGAGCGCGCGGTGCTCGGCACACTGCTTCGCGCCGGTCTCGTCACGTCGTGCGGCTGCGCACTCGCGCGCGGCGCGACGAGGCGAGAGAGCAAAGAGCAGCGCGACCCCGTGCTGCTCGTGATGCAGGAACGCGACGAGCTTCGCAGGCTCGTCGAATCGCTGAGAGACCAACTGAAGAAGGCCACAACATGACCGACCACGACACGATCGCCCGCATGGCGATTCGCCTCGCGCGCAGCTACCATCACGGGTGGGCGACGCGAATTCCGAAGACGCACGGCATCGCCTGGAACTGGACGACGGCGAGCGAGTACGCGAGGGGCCATCGCTCCGAGCCGCGCTTCGACCGCGACAAGGGGACCATCATCTACGACACCGGGAAGATGACGTGGAGCCTCGGCCCCGAGCGCATCGAGGTGAACGTCAGGACGCAGAGCGGCGAGGCGTGCTCCGTCGTCGCGAAGGACGACCCAGCGCCGCGCCTCGTCGTCATCGTGCCCGACCTCTCCGCGCTCGTGTCTCACGACTTGTGGAAACTCGACGTAGCCGTCACCTCGCTCTGCTGCGGCCCCTGGAAGCCGCTTCACGAGCTCCCGCCGCTGCGCGTGCTCTTCGCTGCGCTGGCGATGCCCAAGACGCCCTGCGCGCTCGTCTACGAGCAGGGCGAGGTGCGTGCGCGACTGCCCGACGACCTCGAGGCGGCGCACCCGTTCAACGAACTCCTCGCCGAGTTCGGTCGCCGCGGCGGGTTCCGTCGCTGGGAAAAGCTCATCGTGCGAAGGCCACTAACGGCAAAGGAAGGCGTGTAAGATGGAGCCCATGGGAAGTTTCAGCGAGTGGAAGTGCGGCGCGTGTGGCGCCCTTCGCAACGTGCCGACGCGCGAGGTCGAAGCGGCGAAGAGCCGCCGCCGCCGTGCGGTTGAGTGGCCGAAGGGCTGGGCGTATCGCGCGATCGGCAACTTCGGGATGGTGGTCTGCGACCGCTGCACCGAGAAGCAGCAAGAGGCGACGCCGTGAGCATGTTTCCGACCATCAAGCGCCTCGGTCCCGACGGCAAGCTGCACTCGACGCCGGCGGCTTACTGCGAATCCTGGCGGCGTGAACTCGCCCCGCTCGTTGAGCTCACCGGGTGGGCGATTCACTCGTTCGGCAACGGCGAAGCGAAGCTCGTCTCGCCGGACTACGAGCACACGCAGACGATTAGCGTGGAGTTCGCCGCGGCCCTGCGAGGAAAGTTGCAGAAAACTTTTCCCGCCGACGAAGACGCGCGAGAGTGAGCGCATGAAGGCACCCCGCTACACCCTCCGACCGCAAACGACGCAAACGCAACCGGCTGCACGCTACGCCGTGCGCTTCGAGCTCCCCGAGCCGCGCAAGGGGATGATTCGCGGGTTCCTTCGCGATCTTGCGATCGTCGTCGCGACCGCCGCCCTTATGATCGACAACTAGCGCGAGGTGAGTCGAAAGAGCCACGCCAGGAGCCGCACCCACCAGGGTCGCGGCTCTTCGCGCGTCAGGCCGGTGCCGATCTGCGGGAGCGGCATCGCAGGCGGCGCGATGACCGGAGCGGGCGCCTCGTCGCTGGGCCTTGGCGGCGTCACGACGGGCGTTTGAGGCACCGGCGCAGGCACCGTCGCCGCGAGGCTCACGGAGGGCTCTACGGGGCGCGTAGGCGGCGCAACGGGCGCTGGTTCGGGCGGCATCTTGCCGTCGTACTCGCGCGCGAGCAGGCGCACGTTCCTCGCGTACGTCGCCGCGTCGCCGGTGTAGTAACCCGCCGAGCGCAGGGCGATCGCGTAGTCGTCGGCGCGCCCCGCCATCGCGAGGTGAACCGCCGTCTTGTACCGCGGGCCGAGAAGGAATCGGACATGCGAGGCGACGGCGTCGTCAAGCGTCTCGTAGGCGCGGAACTTGTTCATCGGGTGACGACCGCTGAAGCGCAGGATGACGCGCCCCTCGGCGTCAACGCCGATGCGCTCGACCTTCGTGCCCGTCGGGGCCTCGGCGATGTAGCGCGCGGCGTCGGCCTCGCCGAAGTGCTCCGTCGTCGTGAAGTGTTGCCAGCAGCCCGCCCACTTCGGCGAGCACTTCACGCCGCCGAAATTGTAGTTCATCGTCGCCTGAAAGCGCCCGGTTTCGAGCGCCATCTGCCCAAGGAGGATGACGACACCCGCGCGCGTCGTCTGCTCGCGCCCGAGCTGCGCTTCGAGTTGCAGCCGGAGGGCCATGTAGACTTCAACGGGTGACACGACCGTCCGCCTAGCAGGGAGCTCACGCGCGGTCACGTCAACGCTCGATCTCGACGCGGAGCTTGCCGAACGCCGGCCACGCCTTCTCGTACGCGCCGCAGATGTCGAGGAGTTGCACGCGCAGCACCGCGTTCGTTTCGCAGGCGTCGACGAGCCGCTTCCGCGCGTCGGGTTCGCGCTCGAGCATCACGGCAAGGGCCGCGACGCACGCGGAGACCGGAGCCTCCTTGTCCTCGCTCGTGATCCACTCGTAGATGCATCGCGCAAGTCGAATGATCGACTCGGCGAGGGCGACCGCCGCGGAGACCTCGGCGACCGTCGGAAGCTGCACGAGACCAAGTTGCCGATCGTCACTCATCGCTCGTGCTCCTCGATCGGTGCTGCACACGCGCCCTCACGGAGCGCGCGTCGCGCTTCTCGCGTCGCGATCTCGCACCGAACGAGCAGCGCAGGATCGCTCGTCTCCATGCCAGCGGAAGCGCAGGCGACGTTAAGCGCGATCGCTGCACGATCGGCCACGACGCACCGATGCGCACACCCAGAGAGAAGGCCGCAAGCGCCAGCCACGGCGAGAGCTCGAAGAGGTCCACTCACTTCGCGCCTCCCGCGACGAGCTCCTGCACCGAGCGGATCGCCTTCGCCGGGTCGACGCCGAGCGCGCGAAGGAGACGGATTCCCGCCGCGAGGCGCGGGTGCTCCTCGCACACGACCGCCCACTGCTCCGGCGTGCGAGCGCGGAGGACGATGTTCAGCAGCGCGGAGAGCGCCGGCCAGATGAAGACGACCCAGAGTTCGACGCGGTCATGCACGGTGGGCTCCGTTCTTCGCTTGCTGCTTGTGAATCGTCTCGATGACGGCGATCGCCGTCTCGTGGTCCTGCACCGCCTTCGTCAAGGTCTTCACCTCGGCGCTGATCGCCTGCACATCCTCGCGCACGCCGTCGAGCTGCGTCGACACCCGCGCAGCCCACCAGATCGCGGCGCCGAGCTGGACCGCCAAGAAGGTCGCGAGTGGGATGAGCGGCATCATTCCGCGGCCTTCTCGACGACGGGTGCGACCTGCTCCGGCGCGGCGAGGCCGAGCGCGTTGCGAACGGCGAGAAGAGATTCGTTCACGGCCACGGCCTCGTGAAGCTCGAGGAGGCCGCCCTTCTGGGCGCGAAGGACGATGGCGACGAGGTTCTGGAACGCTTGTTCGATTTGCATGGTTCGACCTTACGTCAGGTTCCGCAGACGGTCCAGTTCACGCCGTTCCAGATGACGAAGCCCGAGAAGCCGCCCCCGCCCGCGGCCACCGCGCCGAAGACCGGCGCGACGGAGAGATCGGTGCAGCGCGCCATCGTACCGATCGGACGAAGCGCCGGGAGGCTCGCAAACGTCGAGACGAGGACACCGGGTCCAACTGGGATGCCGCTCCCGGTCGTCGTCGGCTCGGCCTGCGCGATGTGGAGGTTTCCCGTCGACGAGTTCGCCCACACGCGCGAGAGGTTCAGCCTGACGATCGGCGTCTCGTCGACGAGCGGGAATACCGTCGTGAGGGTCGACGAGTAGAACCGGAACGCATCAGGGAGCAGCGCCGTGTCGAAGCGCCCGTACCCCGCCGCGAAGTCGAAGGCCGTCGCGCCCGTGTACGCGCTCGAACGACGGAGGGCGTAGACGCCGCCGTCGGGAAGGAGCTGCGTCGTCGCGCTGCTCGCGTCGACCTTCGTCCCGACGATTTGCGCGCAGTTGACGAAGCGCGTTCGGAGCGCCGACGCCGTGAGCGCGTAGGCGTCCGAGCCCGTGCAGTCGATCGAGCACCCGTCGACGATGAGGTCTTCGCAGGCGTTGCCGTAGACGCCGACGATGGAGACCGAGTTGTTCTGCCCCGCGAAGCTCGTGCCGTAGATGGCGCACGCTGCGGAGGTTGCCGCGCCGCCGTCGACCGAGACGTGCCGCGTCGTGGTCGCCGCCGGGTTGCAGTCGAGGTTGCAGCCGAAGAGGCGCACGTTGCTTGCGCCGTCGAGCACGCTGACGTTGTGCTGCGTGTTCGACCGGCACGACGCGCCCACGACCGTCACACCGCTCGGAGCCGTGCCGCCGTCAGCCGCGACGCTGAGACCGTGACGGCCGTTCGCCTCGAAGGTGCCGCCCGTGATGGTCGTGAAGTACGCCTCTTGTCCGATGAGCACGCCGTCGAACGTGTTCGAGCGCGACCACACGTCATTCAAGACGTTGTGCGCGCCGCGCTGGATCTTGATGCCGTCGGAGCCGCACTGGTAGAGCTCAAGGCGCTCGAAGACGCTCTGCGAGGTGTAGTCGGTGAAGATGCCCTGCGTCGTCCCGAGCTGGCCCTGAATCGTCATGTCGCGGATGCAGAGCGACACGTTCGCGATGATCGGGTTTCCGACTGACGTGATGCACGGCCCCGCGCCGAAGTTGCGGATGACGGTGTTCCCGCGCCCCGCGCCGTAGAGCGTCTTCCCTGCGGTGCCGTTGAGCACCTGGATCGCTCCGCTCGTCGGCGTGCCGTCGTTCGAGACGTAGTAAGCGCCTTCGGGGAAGAAGACCTCGTCCGCCGCCGCAAGGGCCGCGTTAATCGGCGCCGTAACGTCGAGGAGAAGCGTCCCGGCCTGCACGTCGGCGATCTGCGCCGCCGTCATGAAGTCGAAGACGGAGACCGACTCTTGGAGCTTGCCCGTGAGCGTGCGCGTCGTCGAGCCGATGGCGCCCTCGGTGTACGAGACGCGGTCGGAGCTGAGAGTGCCCGTCGTCGACGCGAGCGGAAGGCGCACCGTTGCGTTCAGCGACGAGAAAACGAGCGTGTTGTCGGAGTCGTTCACCGTCACCGAGAAGTCGTCCGCGTTGACGTAGAGGCGGCACGCCGCGCCAGCGTACTGCGGGAAGCCGTTGAGCGTCCGCACCGGCTGCGCCGCAGGAATGGTCAGCGCCGCGTCGACGTAGACGGGGATCTGGTTCGAGACCGCAGGAAGACCAGCCGTGCCGAAGTAGAGAAACCCCGCGTCGAGCGGCTGCCCGTCGCGGTCGTGGAACGTCGGGAATGGCTCGGAGACGGAAAAGGCGCTCATTGTTCCTCGGGTGTCGTCGTGCGTGCGGTGATCGCCCCCGTGATGCGCTTCAGGATGGCGGCTTCTTCGGGGCTCCCGACCTTCGTTGACGGGATTCGTAGCAGAAGATTGCGCACCATGGGCGACTCGTAGAGGCGAGCCATGAGGCCGGCGCCGCCGAGGGCTGCTGCGCCGCCGAGCGCGCTTCCGCTCACCTGGCCAGCCGCAAGCGCGGTGGCGGCGGGCACGACCTGCTGGCCCGTGTTCGTCATCACGCCAGCCTCAGCGGCGCGGCGCGTTGCACCGAGCACGCGCGTGAGCCCCTCGATGCGCCGCTTGTCGTCGCCCTTGAAGAAGATGCCGAACTGAGGGCCGAGCTTGTCGACCTGCGAAACGAATCGCTCGACGCTTAGCACGTCGTTCGTCGTGGCCTTTTCTGCCGCCTGCGCGAGAAGAGCGGCCTTCGCGTTCTCGCGCCCCGCGTCGCTCAGATTACGATACAGGGTGCGCACCTCGCTCGGCTTCGACGAGAAGAGGATTTGCCGAATCGCCTCCGGCGTCTCGGTGCCTTTTGCGAGAGCAGATTTGAGAGCGCCCGTCTTGAGTTCGCCGGCGAGAGAGGCGAGCTTCTTGTTGGCGTCGGTCCACTTCGCGATGTCTTGCGGTTGCCCGTTGTCGCGGATGAAAGCGCCCATGTCGTCGCGCAGCGCGCCGTAAATGGAGGAGAGCGCCTTTTCGCCAGTACTGCGAACGCTCGCAAGTTCGGGCGCCTTGAATGCCTCGCCGAGTTGCTTGCGCAGGTCTTCGACGTTCGCAAGGTTCTGCCCCTGGATCGACTGCTTCCAGTCTTCGAGGCGCTCGATGACCGGGCGAAGCTCCTTCGTCTTCAGCGCGGTGAGCTTGCCGATCTGCTGATCGATTGCCGCGATTGCACCGGGGACCGGAACGGTGCCAGCCTGAGAAAGACGGTTGATCACGTCGCTCTTTTGCGAGGCGTACTTACTAAGCGCCGCACCGCGGGTTGCCTGAAGATCGGCCATCACCGCGTCGGACGACTGCGCCGCGGAGCTTGCCCCGAAGTCGCTGAGCACGTCTCGGACTGCGCTCACCCGCGCCGCCTGCTGCGTCTCGCGCACCGGACCCGTACCAACGAACGGCACGCGCTCGCCGATCGCCTGCGCGGCCTTGCCTGCGAACGTGCGCGGCGGCGCAACGTCGCTCGTCATCAGAGGGACGCCGACCTTCTCGGCTTCTGTCACGAGAGCGCGCTCGGCTGCGTTCGCCTGCGCCGCCGGAATGACCTGCGTGCGCGCAGCGCGAGAGCCCGCCATGCCGCCGATGAGCGCCGCGGCAGCCTGGCCACCGGCGCCGAGACCAAGCTCGGAGGCTGCTTGCGCCGCGAGGCCGGAGCCGACGCCGCTCGCGAGCTGTGCAGCAGGCTGTTCGGCGAGGATGCCGCCCGCAGCCTGCGCGAGAGGCGCAGCAGTCTTCGCGAGCGCCTGGCCTGCGCCGACGCCGGTGGCCACGTCTGCCGCGCTGCCCGCCGCCGACTGAAAGAGCCGCTCGATCGCCGTCTTGGGTTCTGCGACGCCCGCGCGCGTCATGAGCTCGTTGAGCTTGGCAACGAACGGCTCGTCGACACCGAGCAGCTTCGACGCGAGGAGCGCGCCGCCGCCGAGGGCTGCACCAACAGGGGCCGCAACACCGACGAGAGGGGCCGCAAGCGCGCCAGCCCCGGCGAGGACCGCTGCGGGAGCGATGCCTCGCGAGATGCCGCCGCCGATGCCCGCAAGCGTGGTCTCCTCTGGAGCGGTTTCCACGACCTGCCCAGCGCCAGCGGGAAGCCCCGTTGGCGTCCCTGGACGCGGGACGACGAGCGGCGCCTCTTGGCCGGGTGCCGCTGCGGGTGCGCCGCTGTACTTCGTGTAGGATGCACGAGCCTCGGTAAACTTTGGCGATTCAACGCCAGCGACGATGCCGCGACGACGCGCCTCGTTGAGCGCATCGACCTTCTCTTGCGGAAGGAGGCCGCGCTTCTCTGCCTCGAGAAGAAGTTCGAGCTTCGTTGCCATTAGAGCCCCAACGCTTTTTTGAGAGCCTCGTCGCTCATGTCGGAAAGCCCTGGTTCTTGCCCGCCGCCTTGCGTCGATCCACTGAAGATGAGTTCGCCCTTGGGGACCGACCCAGGCTTTCGCGCTGCTCCAGCAGCGAGCGCCTCGCGCATCGTCCGAAGCGTGGCCATGAAACGATCCGGGGACTGTTCGCGCGATAGGTTGCCCGCCGCTTCAACGATTTTCTTTCCTTCGATCTCGGTGAGCTGCCCGAGACCGCGCATCTTCTGAGCTTGCTGAAGGAACGTCTTCCCGCCGAGCTCGTTGATGTTCGCGAGAACGTCGAGCTCTTTTTCGTTCATGGCGATCTGGGGTTTCCAGGCGCCGAGTTTGATGCCTTCCAGACCCTTCATGCTGAAGGTCTTCGGAATGGCGTTCCACGTTCCGAGAATCGAGCGAGCGTCGCCTTCGTTCTTGAGCACCTTGTCGATCACGTCGATCGTTGCAAGCGCACCCTGCCGAGCGTCTTCAGGGTTGCCCATCGCCTTCTCGATCTTGCTGCGCGTGAGCGCGGCCTGCGCGACAAGAAGATCGACGGCTGCCGACCGTTTCTCGTCCTCCGTCTTCGCCTCCGCAAGCGACTTCTTCGCGCTTGCGTACGAAGCCGATGCGGCTGCGGCGTCCTTTGCGATTTCGCCCTTGATCTTCTTCTCTGCGAGGCGCCCCTTCGTCTCGGCCTCTTCCGCCTCTCCGGCGGCTTTGCGCATCTTGGACGGCTGAAGCTGCGCCTCAAACTGCGTCGCCTGTTGCTTCGCGATATTCTCGATGAATTCCTTTCCACCAGGGACAACGGCAATCGTCGGACCGAGCGCAAGTTCAGCGTTCTCTGGATTGATGAGCGTCATTTTGGCGAGGTTCTGCATCGCCTGCGCTTGCGCCATCATGCCGCTCGACTCGTACGCCTTCGCGCGATCCTGAAGCATCTGGCTTGCGGTGCCAGTGTCTTTCAGCCGAAGCGCGGAGAGCACTTGCGAGCCGAAGAGAAGGTCTTGCCGCTGCTCTTCCTTTGTCTTCGCGTCGAAAGACGCGCGGACGTTCTCGGCCATCTCCTTCGGGAGCGTTGCCGAAATCGCCTCGTAGTCCGCCGCGGTGCGCTCCGTCGCTGGCCTTGCGTAGAATGCGTCGAGCGCGTCGCGCTGCGCCTTCTCGCGCTGCGCCTTCACCTGGAGCGCCTGGTTCTCAAGCTCCGTCTGCCGACGTTGCGCCGCAAGCGCGTCGGCGCGCTCCATCATCGAGGCGAGCTGGATGCCCTGTTGAAGACCGCCCGTTACCGCGGCTGCGGGGTCGGGCACATTGAGCATGTAGGAAAACGGTTGCGCCATGGTGTCACCCAAACATCGCGCGTCGCTGCGCTTCGGTCATGCTGTTGTAAGCGTTGGCCATGCCGGGGGATACTTGGCTTCCGCCA
>Ga0129336_10002997_pt1 | contig 10437 bp, 14 predicted proteins | sample CPB6_02_DNA_FD_96878 | JGI IMG/M metagenome (GOLD analysis project Ga0129336, IMG submission 96878) | Freshwater to marine salinity gradient microbial communities from Chesapeake Bay, USA - CPBay_Sum_0.6_0.2_DNA | ecosystem: Environmental > Aquatic > Marine > Coastal | place: USA: Chesapeake...
CAGATCCCGCTGTATAACGTCAAGGTCAAGAAGTCCAAGAAGTACGGCTGCGTAAAGATTGAGAACGTACCACCAGAAGAATTCCTAATTAGCAAATCGGCAAGAACTATTCAGGATAGCCCGTTTGTGGCTCATCGTCGCTTGATGACTCGTAGCGAGTTGATTGCTATGGGCTTCAAGAAGTCTGTGGTTGAGGAGTTACCTTCTTACGATGACTTGCAGTTTACGCCAGAGCGAGTGGCTCGATTCTCTCAGGGTGAGCAGCCAGACGAGAATATCAGCCTAGATCCTGCAATGCAGGTCATTGAGGTATACGAGTGCTATATATACATTGACGTTAACGGTGATGGTATCGCTGAGTTGCGTAAGATTCTGTACGCTGGCAGTGAGATTCTGGACGATGAGGAATGCGATCTGATTCCGTTCCATAGCCTGTGCCCTATTCCTATTCCGCATAAGTTCTTTGGTCAGTCGTTGGCTGATCGGACTATGGACATCCAGCTTATCAAGTCTACGGTTACCCGTCAGATGCTCGATAACCTGTATCTCACGAACAATGCTCGTGTAGCGGTAGTCGATGGTCAGGTCAACCTAGATGATGCGCTAAATGCAACTCCGGGCGGCATTATCCGCGTGAAGTCTGCTGGGGCTGTTCAGGCTATCGAGGTTCCTGCAGTGACTGGTCAGGCATTCCCAATGTTGGAGTACATGGATGCGGTTCAGGCCAAGCGTACTGGTGTTAGCGACGCGCAACAAGGTCTTGATCCAGATGTACTCAATAACGTGAGTGCTACGGCTATTGCTGCGATGATGAAGTCTAACTCTGGCAAGCTGGAGTTGATTGCTCGTATCTTTGCTGAGACTGGCGTTAAGTCGCTGTTTAGGGGCATTTTGCACCTGTTGGGCAAGTATCAGGACGAGGCCAAGATTGTCCGTATGCGTGGCAAGTTTGTGGCATTTGATCCTCGTACATGGGCTAACGAGTACGATGTATCGGTTAACGTTGGTCTGGGTTCAGGTGACCGTGAGCAGAAGTTGGCTATGCTGAATATGGTTAGCCAGAAGCAGGAACAGATTATTCAGGCTTATGGCCCATCGAATCCATTGGTTAGTGTTGCTCAGTACCGTGACACTTTAGCTCGGATGATTGAGGCTGCTGGCTTTAAGGATGCGTCTGTATTCATTAACCAAATCAGTCCTGAGCAGAACGCTGCATTGTCTCAGCCACAGCCACCAAAACCAGATGCACAGGCAGAAGTGGCACAGATGCTGGCTCAGGTAGAGCGTGAGAAGACACAGGCTAAGGCGCAGATTGATGCGGCTAAGTTGGATCTGGAACGTCAGACATTAGAGGCAGAGTTTACCCGTAAAGGTATAGAACTCCAGATGAAGCAGCAGAACGATGCGGCGGATATGCGTCTAAGGGAAGCAGAACTAGCGGTGAAACAGCTTCAGGCGATTCTGGCTATGGACATTGCTGACGAGGATTCCCGTAACAAGCAAGCCGATATTGTCTTAAAGGCAATCCGTGAACTAGGCAATTTGACTAAGGGATCTAATGGACAAGTCTTCATGGGCTGAACATATGCTGAGAGATGAGTGGTTCCAAGAGATGATGCAGGAACTACGGGCAGTAGAGATTAACAAGTTTGCAATGAGCGACATGGCTGACAAAGAAGTCCGTGAGAACGCTTATATGCAGCTTAGGGCATTGGAACTGATAGAGACTTACTTAGATGGACTCGTTTCTCAGAAGCTCATAGATGAGAAGCGGTTAAAGATTTTGTAACCCGAATCGGGCGGTTCCCGATATAATTTAGGAAAGATATATGAGCGATACTCAAGGCACGACTCCCGAATCGGGAAATGCGGAGTTAACTGTAGGTGGTGCAGCTAACGCTATTTTGGGTCTTATGGGCAGTGAAGAGGGCTCCGAACCGGAACAACCTGAAGCACAGACCGAAGCCAACGATAGCGAGGCCGAATCTGATGAGCCTGAATCGTATGAATCAGACGAGTCAGAGGTAGAACAAGATGATGGAAGTGATGAGCAAGAGGAGCCTCCGAAATACCGCGTTAAAGCCGCTGGTGAGGAACGTGAGGTAACCCTAGACGAGCTAATCAAGTCTTATCAACTTGGCACAGACTATACAAAGAAATCGCAAGCCGTAGCTGAGGAACGCAAGGCGGTTGAAGCAGAGCGCCAGCGTATCGATGAAGCTAGACAACTTCGAGATCAGTATGCGGATAGGTTGCAGGTTATAGAGCAGATGCTCAACCAGCAGCCGCAAGAGGAGAATCTGGAATACCTTAAAGAGAATGATCCTATTGGATACGCTGTTAAGGTTGCAGAACTCTCTCAGCGGGAAAAGCAATTAGCTCAAGTTCAGGCCGAGCGACAGCGAATTGCACAGCAGCAGCAGATGGAACGTCAGGAGCAACTTGGTCAGGTAGTACAGGCCGAAGCTCGTAAGCTAGCAGAGGCGATTCCTGAGTATGCTGATCCGCAGAAGGGTGAAACAATCAGGCAGCAGCTACGGGAGTTTGGCTTAAAGGCTGGTTTCTCTGATGGTGAATTAGCGAATGTTTACGATTCGCGAGCAGTTCTGACGCTATGGAAGGCAATGCAGTACGACAAGTTACAGTCTGCAAAGCCGGGCATCACGAAGAAGGTGAATGAAGCTCCGAAAGTAATTAAGTCCGGTGTTTCTCAGCCTCGTGATAGCGGTAGCGAGGAATTGCGTAAGTTAAAGGCGCGAGCAAAGCAATCTGGAAGGGTCGCTGATGCCGCAAGAGCATTTGAGAAATTTCTATAGGAGCATTTAACATGCCTACATTTACCGCACATAGCGCTATTGGTCAGCGCGAAGATTTGACCGACATCATCTATGACATCTCGCCTACTGAGACACCATTCATGTCTTCGATTGGCAAGACTAAAGCTACTGCTGTTTACCACGAGTGGCAGACTGACTCGCTGGCTGCTGCAACCACTGCTAACGCTGCTGTTGAAGGCGCTGATGCAACTTCGGCAACTCTGGCTCCTACTGTTCGTCTGGGTAACTACACACAGATCATCCAGAAGACTGTTCAGGTCTCCGGTACTCTGGACGTTGTGAACAAGGCTGGTCGTAAGTCTGAAAAGGCTTATCAGTTGGCTAAGGCTTCCGCTGAGCTCAAGCGCGATCTGGAAACCATCCTGCTGGCTAATCAGGGTCGTTCGGCTGGTACTTCGACAACTGCTCGTAAGCTGGGTTCGCTGCTGTCGTGGATCAAGACCAATAGCTCGGTTGGTTCGGGTGGTTCTGATCCTGCAACTATCGGCGTATCGACTCGTACTGACGGTACGCAGCGTACTTTCACCGAGACTCTGCTGAAGACTGTTGTTGCTGAGGTGTTTGATTCGGGTGGTTCGCCTAAGATTCTGATGGTTGGCTCTGCTGGTAAGCAGAAGGTTTCGTCGTTTGCTGGTATCGCTGCACAGCGTTACATGGCTCCTTCGAATACGCCTACCACCATTATCGGTGCTGCTGACGTTTATATGTCTGACTTTGGCACGATGTCGGTTGTTCCTAACCGCTTCATGCGTAGCCGTGATGCTCTGGTGCTGGATCCTGAGTACGCTGCTCTGGCATATCTGCGTCCTTTCCAGACTAATGATCTGGCTAAGACTGGCGACAGCGAGAATACTCAGCTTCTGGCTGAAGTTACTCTGGAAGTCAAGAATGAGGCTGCTCACGGCATCATCGCTGACTTGGATATGTCTCTGTAATTAAGTAGCAAATAGCCCCTGCCTAACGGTGGGGGCTACCTACAACTAAGGAATTTATGAGTACTCCGATACGGACTCAGACAGTACACGCAGACGGTGATGGCGGCATAATCATCGAAACCAAGCAAGACATTACAGACATCCTTGAAGCTAACAAGATTCAAAGGGAGTTTGATAAGCAGAGGACAGGGCATCTTAACGAATTGCATCACGTTGCTAGGATTCCTTACACTGTAATTGATGACTTGAACCAGAAGGGAATAATGCGAGGATTCGCTGTAGTAGATCAAGAGCGATTCGCGCAGTTTCTTAATGGCACAGAACTTGGTAATGCACTGAAAACGTATCGAGGAACAATATGAGAGTTGGTGTTTGTGTCCCATGCCGGGATGAGGTTCATACAGGTTTTGCTTTCGACTTTGCAAAGATGGCAGCACACGATGCTTCCGTTAGATGCAAGGACGGTAAAGGTGGACTAAGCCTTTACACAATGCCGGGAACCTTGATCTTTGACCAGCGTGAGAAGTTGGCAGAAGTTGCGTTAAAGGAAGGCTGTGATGCTGTCCTGTTTATCGACAGTGACATGAGATTCCCGCCTGACATAATTACAATTCTGCTAAGTCGTAACGTGCCGATTGTTGGGGTGAATGCTACGACAAGACGCAAGCCGGTAACACCTACGGCTAAGTTAATGACGAAGTACATGGATGGCGAAACCTTGGTGCATAAGTGGGAGAACATAGACTCTCGTGGCAAGCAAGGGATTGAGGAAGTGACAGCAATTGGTTTTGGTGCTGTGATGATCCGCAAAGAGGTGTTTGAGAAGACGGGAAGGCCTTGGTTTGATGCTGGCTGGGGCAGTAGTGGTGTATGTGGTGAGGATGTCTATTTCTGCGTTAAAGCCGGTTCTGAAGGCTTCCAGACGTATGTAGACCACGAGTTATCGATGCACATCCGGCACATTGGCACTTACGAGTATGGCTGGAAAGATTTTGAGCAATTAGAGGAATAACATGGCGTTTACTAGCTACTCGGAACTAAAGACTACGATAGCAAATTACCTTGCTCGTAGCGATCTAACGTCGGTTATCCCTGACTTTATCCGACTAGCTGAGACACGGTTACAGCGAGATATTAGAACCCGTCAGATGCTAGTTGTAGCTACAGCCTCAACGACTGGCGGTGATTCAACTGTTGGGCTACCGACAGACTTCCTAGAGATGCGTGATATTCATCTCAATACGACTCCAGTATTTACGTTGCGGTACAAGGCTCCTAACAGCTTCTACGAGACCGCTAGAACGACTGAGAGTGGCAGACCAGTGGATTACACGGTTTTGGGCTCTGAGATGCAGTTAGCCCCTATTCCAGACACATCATACACACTGCAAATGCTGTACTACGGTAAGCCTACCGTATTGAGTGACAGCACTGCTTCTAACGTATTCCTTGCAAATTACCCTGATGCGCTGCTATATGCGTCTTTAGCTGAGGCAGAACCGTATCTGATGAATGATGCAAGGGTTCAGACTTGGGCTGCTCTGTATGAACGTGCGATCACTGCGATCAATACATCTGACCAGTCAAGTGAGTACAGTGGTCAGCCTATGTCAATGTCTTATAACGTGAGGTAAATCATGGCAGAGATGTCAAACTATCTTGAGAATGCGCTGATTAACGCTACTCTCCGCAATACCAGCTACACAAGCCCTACAACCGTTTATGTTGGCCTTTATACAAGCGATCCTACCGATGCTAATACTGGTACAGAAGTTTCAGGCGGTTCTTATGCTCGTACTGCTGTTACTTTTGGTGCGCCCAGCAATGGCACTAGTACCAATAGTGCTGCGGTTGAGTTCCCACAAGCCACAGGATCATGGGGAACCGTAGCCTATATCGGTATTCTGGACGCTTCTACTAGCGGTAATCTGCTGTATCACACTGCTTTGGATGTGTCCAAGACGATTGATACTGGTGATATCTTTAAGATTGCAATCGGTTCTTTGTCTGTGAACCTGAGCTAAGGAAGATAAATGTCTACTATCGTTACACGGGCTGGCAAAGGTAGTGCGCTTACTCATAACGAGGTAGATGCAAACTTTGTCAATTTAAATACAGACAAGATACAATCAGGGAACACTGTTGGCAGTCTTATAATACTAAGTGCGACTATCTCTGGTGGTTCTATTACAGGGATTACGGATTTAGCGGTTGCTGATGGTGGTACCGGCGCATCAAATCAAAATGATGCAAGAACAAATCTTGGGCTTGGCACGATTGCCACACAAAATGCAAACAATGTTGCTATTACTGGTGGGTCAATCTCTGGAATAACTGATCTTGCAATAGCAGATGGCGGAACTGGTGCGTCAAGCGCAACAACCGCTTTTGACAATCTTGCGCCGACAACAACTAAAGGCGATCTTATTGCTTTTAATGGCACAGATAATGTGCGAATTGCTGTAGGTTCGGATGGTCAAGTTTTAACCGCAAACTCTGCAACGGCGACTGGATTGGCTTGGCAAGCTGCTGGCGGGGGCTTTACGTCGGGCACCTTAATGCTATTCCAGCAAACTGCTGCACCTACTGGGTGGACAAAACAAACGACGCATGACAATAAAGCATTGCGTGTTGTGTCTGGTTCAGCAAGCTCTGGTGGTTCTGTTGCGTTTACTACCGCGTTTGCAAACGGTAGCACTGGTGCTACCACACTAACTACAGCGCAAATACCTAGCCACAGCCATTCACTTAGCGCAAACAATGCGGATAATACAGGCCAGACTCCACGCCCCGGAGCCGTTAGAAATAACGCTTCAAACTTTACGCCGAGCACAAATACTGAGGGTGGTGGTGGCTCTCATACACACTCGCTTACACTTGCTGTTCAGTACGTTGACTTAATTATTGCGAGTAAAGACTGATGGAACTCAAACCTAAAAATGGTTGCCCGCTTCATTCTTTTGAGCCTTGCCGTCAACTTGACTGCGCGTGGTTTACGCAAGTTCGTGGTACGAACCCGAATAGCGGCAAAGAAGTTGATGAGTGGGCGTGTGCTATTGCATGGATGCCAATGCTTATGATTGAAAATAGCCAACAACAAAGACAGACAGGCGCAGCAGTAGAGTCATTTCGTAATGAGATGGTAAAAGCTAACGAGACAAGCACACAAGTGTTGTTGCAGACGGCGAATATTAGGAGTTTGGCATGAGGGTTACGATTATCCCAGATGACGGGTTTGTTTCTGTTGATGGTGAAGGCTACGATGGTCTTGATTTGTCATTTATGGATGCGGGTATTCACGCGGTGCAGTGGTACGACACACATGGCGAGATTGAGCGTAAAGACCCAGTAACTAAAAAAATGACCGCTAATGAAGAAATTACATCTTTTGATGCGTTTCAACCTGTGTTAGATGTGTGGCAAGCAAAGAAAGATGAATTGGCTGCTGCGGCGGCTGCCGCCCAGACAGTAGTTGAAGAAGTTCCGCAGGAGCAATAATGTCATACATCGGCGCACCACCAACTCAGTCTTTTACCGCAGGTTTTGATATGTATGGTGGATTGAGTGCTGCAACTGCTGGCTACGGAAGTATTGTGTTTACCCTCTTGGGCAGTAATGCTTGGATCGCAAACGGAACTATAGGTACGTCGCTTCCAAGCGTAAATTCTATTGCTGGATCAGTAACACTTGGTGGTGCTTTAGATATAGTCCGTATCACCACAGTCAACGGTACAGATACCTTTGATGCAGGAATAATCAATATCATGTGGGAATAATGAGCCTTCAATACGTACTCTATGACTATTGGGATTATGGCTATGCTGAAGGCGATGCAATCCTTGAGTTTGGGAGCGCTTCGGTAACGGCAGTAGCCACTGTTTCCGCATTTGGTTCAAGAGTACAATTCGCAACAGGCAGTGTTAGTGCATTAGCAACAGTTACAGCTAGCGGCACAACAATACAGTTCGGCAATGCAGTAGTTACTGGATTAGCAACATTAACAGCATCAGCAAGCAGGGTTAGAGATGCTTCTGCTAGCGTTACTGGAGTAGCCACTGTCACAGCCATCGGTGGCGTTGTTTACGAGGGTTTTGCAGCGATTAACGCACTGGCTAGTGTATCTGCCTACCCTAATGCGATATGGGCTGGAAATGGCTCTATTCAAGCCGTAACGGTATGTGCTGCAACAGGTCAGATTATTGGTGAGGAATGGTCAGATGTGGTTCCTCAGGCGGATAGCTGGTCTAACGTTACAACGAGTAGTGATTTGTGGACTGCGGTAGTAGTTGGCTCAAACACATGGACTCCGGTTGCTGGTAGCTCTAACACATGGACACAGCAGAATGCTGGTTCTAATACTTGGTCGAGGCAGTAATGCAGAAAATAGCGTTTGGTGAGTGGCTCCCAGATCAGCCGGGTGTAACAGGTGCGGTAACAGACGCAAAGAACTGTTATCCAGTTGCTAACGGTTATGCGGCATTTCCTAGTGAGGCTGATTATTCAGATGCAGCGGCTCAGAACTTGCTAATTACCTTTGCTGGTAAGTTTGGCGGCGCTACGAACCTATTTGCTGCTGGTGCTACTCAGATCTATAAGTTTGACTCTACTGACGCTAGCTTGGATGCTTTGACGACTAGCGGATATACATCGGTTGAGGGTTGGGATGTAACCCAGTTCGGCAGCAAGATGATTCTGGCTAATGGTCAGGATAAGCTGCAATCCTATGAATTAGGTGTTTCTACTTATGTAACGGACTTGGCTGCTGCTGCTCCTACGGCTAAGTATGTAACGGTAGTTCGTGACTTTGTGGTTGCTGCTAACGACGGGTCAGACGCTAACAAGGTTTACTGGTCTGATATTAACGATGAGACAGACTGGACTCCCGGTGCTGCATCTCAGTCAGACTCTCAGATATTGCCTGACGGTGGCGATATTACAGGTTTAGCGGGTGGGGAATATGGACTGATATTTTTAGAACGCGCCATATATCGAATGAGCTATACAGGCTCCCCGCTTTTTTTCCAGTTTGATGCTATTTCTAGGTCATTAGGATGTATCTCTAATGGCTCTATTGCTCAGTACGGTGGCCTGACATATTTCTTAGCTGACGATGGTTTTTACGCTTGTGATGGTCAGACAGCCAAAGCTATCGGCGTAGAAAAAGTAAACCGTTGGTTCTTTGATAACGCAATTCCTAATGAAATCTTTACTGGAATGAGTACAACGGTTGATCCAGTACGAAAGCTAGTTATTTGGAAATTTAATAATACGTTTGGCGGCAAGAATCTGCTTATATATTCCATTGATTTGGGTAAATGGTCGTATACAGACACCACTGCTACAAGTATTGCTTATGTATTAACGCCATCTGCTACGCTGGAACAGGTTGATAACTATAATGCAAGCATTGATGCGCTAGATATTCCGCTAGATTCTCGTGTTTTTGCTGGTGGACAACTGCTATTTGCGGGTGTTTCTGGCACAAAGATCATTGCATTCTCAGGTCAACCTAAGACAGCCAACATAACGACTGGCGATATTGATATTGGTCGCTCTACAGTGATGTTAGTTAAGCCTATTGTGGACAAAGGTAGTGCTTCGGTAGCTGTTTCAAGCCGTGATTTACTCTCCGATCAAGTGGAATTTGGCTCAGATGTGCCAGCAGACGCTGAAAACCGCATAAGCTTGCGGTCTAACGGTGAATATCACAGGCTCAGACTAACTCCAACAGGGGCAAACTGGGAAACAGCCTTTGGTTTAGAGGTAGAAGTCGTTAAACAGGGTAATCGATGACTCAGTTTCGTACATTACCGCCATTTGGAGGCGATCAACGAGCTGTTGCTGAGGTCGTTCGTGGAATTATGGACGGCAAGACTAATAATGTCGGTCGGATTACGTTAGCCACAGGAAATGCCACGACAACTACCCTCTACGACGAGCGTATAGGCTTTGACAGCCTGATATTCTTGGTTCCTGTGTCTAATGCTGCTGAGGCTGATTCTACGCCTTATGGAGCGTTTCAGGACTCCACAGACCAGACTGCTGCTAATACCACCACAGCCTATGCAATCACGTTAAATACTACTGATTACAGCAATGGGATTTATGTTTCGAATAGTTCAAGAATAAATGTCCGAAACTACGGTATTTACAACCTGCAATTTTCTATTCAGTTCAAGAATACGACTAATGATGTTCAGGATGTAGATATTTGGTTCCGTAAAAACGGTACAAACATTGCTGATTCTAATAGTCGGTTTTCATTGCCAGCGAGAAAGAGTTCTGGTGATCCTAGCCATTTAATTGCTGCGCTTAACTTTTTCTTGGAGCTTCAGGCTAATGATTACGTTGAAGTTATGTGGCGGGTTACAGATACAGGCGTTTCTATAGAGCATTTTGGTACGAGTACATCTCCTACTCGTCCAGCAGTTCCTAGCGCAATTGTTACTATGACTTATATTGCTCCATCTGCAACTTATAACGTATATGTTTCATCTCAGCAACAAGGAAGTGCTACCCTTACGCATTGGTCAAACAATACAGCGGATAAGACATACGGTTATATAATCGTCGGATGACAGAATTTAAATATATCCCGGTCGATGACCTAAGAAAATGGTGGGCTTTTATTAAGCCCGGCCTAGAAAAGATTAAAACTAAAAGTC
>Ga0129336_10002998_pt1 | contig 10431 bp, 12 predicted proteins | sample CPB6_02_DNA_FD_96878 | JGI IMG/M metagenome (GOLD analysis project Ga0129336, IMG submission 96878) | Freshwater to marine salinity gradient microbial communities from Chesapeake Bay, USA - CPBay_Sum_0.6_0.2_DNA | ecosystem: Environmental > Aquatic > Marine > Coastal | place: USA: Chesapeake...
ACATAGCGAGGCGGCATTACGCCGGAGCCATGGACCCCGGACCTAGTTGCCGGGCGCAAAAGCCTCGAGCATGTCCCACGGCCAACCGAGTTCGGGTCGAGGATTCAGGGCCGACAACAACACTCCGGTGGCCCCCGCGTCGAGATGTTCCTGCATTCGAGCTCTCACCTGACTCTCGGTTCCCCACGCCGTGTAGGTGTCGACCAAGCGATCACTGCCGCCATCGCTCCAGTCCGACTCATCGAACCCTTGCTTGCGCCATTGCCGGTGATACGCCGGGAGCGGTAGGTAGATGGAGATCGCCATGCGTCCCGCGGCACGTGCCGCCGATGCGTCGGTGCTGACGCAACTGGGTAACACGACATAGAGATCCTTGCCCGGACCGAGGATACGACGCGATTCGGCGGTGTGATCGGGAGTTTGCATGTACGACGTGATGCCGTCGGCCACCTCGCGGGCCACGCCCACCATCTTCGGACCGTGAGCCGCCAAGAAAATCGGTATCTCGGGTGGAACGGCCGGCGTGTGGAGGATGGACACGTTGCGAATTCCGTTGATGTGGGTGCGCGCCAACCCGACGGGATCCTGCCACGGCAAGCCTCTCATCTCGGCCGCGGGCGGATGCGAAACTCCCAAACCGTGGATGAAACGACCTCCGGAAAAATCGGCGAGTGATCTGGCCGCCTGGGCCGATGCAATGGGATCGCGCCCGTACATGTGCGCGACACCCGAGGCGACTTTCAACGTCGATGTGTGGTTCAGGATGAATCCCGCCGACACGTACACCTCGCGTCCGAAAATGTCGGGGAGCCACACCGAACGATGACCGATCGACTCCAGTCGTCGAACGTGCTCGATCAATTGCGCGGGAGAAAAGAAGTCCGCGGGGGTCATGACTCCGACGACTGGCGACATTGATGCTCCTTAGTTTCCGTTGAAATTCGGTGGACGTCGTTCAGCAGTGGCGCGAACGCCTTCCGCGAAATCGTTCGTGGCACGCAAACGCTCTTGTTCGAGACGTTCGTGCTCGGTCGCCAGAGCGACACGCTCCGCCAGATCGCCGCGCAAAGTTCGTCGAATCGCCTCGACCGCCATGGGAGCCGAAAGTGCAATTTCTTGCGCCAGGTCGTGTGCGGCGTCCTTCAGTTCTTCGGCGGAGACGCAGCGATCGACCAAACCGATTGCCAATGCGTTCGTGGCATCGATGCGACGTCCAGTGAGCAACAACTCGGCCGCACGTTGTTCGCCGACCACGCGCGGAAGGGTCACCGACAATCCAAAACCATGGTGAAAGCCGAGGCGAGAGAAATTCGCCGAGAAACGGGCTTCCGGAACGGCCACCCGAAAGTCCGCGGCCATCGCGACGCCAAGTCCGCCACCGATGGCCGCCCCCTGAATCGCGGCAATGATTGGCTTTCGAGTACGGAACAAACGGACGGCGGCCGCGTACAAGTCCGCGGTTTCGTCGCGCGCCGTCTTTCGCGAGAAGTCCGCTCCGGCGCAGAAGTGCTTTCCCTCGGCCGACAACACGATCGCCCGCACATTGGCGTTTTGATCGAGTTCTTCGAGAATGTCGGCCAATTGTCCGATCATCGCCGCCGAAAAGAAGTTGTTCGGCGGTCGACACAGGACCACATCCGCAACGTGGCCGTCGATCGACCCGACGCACACGAACCTCTCGGTGCTCATGGATCGATGTGACGTCCGAGGAGATTCCGACCAAACAGATCAGCCAGGACGTTCCAGTGACGTTGCTCGGATCGCTCGTCGTGTTGCGGTCGATCGGAGAATGCGAAACCGTGGTGCTGACCCCAATAGCGCTCCACCCGCCCGCGAACGTCAGTTTGCTGCATGGCGGCTTCGAATCGATCCACCATGTCGAGAGGAACGTAGTCGTCGTGCTCGGCGGCCGCCACGTAGATTTCGCCGCGAACATCGGCGAGACGCAGATGAGGTGAATCCTTCTTCTCGACGTGCAAACGCACACCATAAAACGACGCCGCGGCCTTGACGCGATCGGCGTGCTCGGCCGCGTTCCAAATGGCGAACGGGCCACTCATGCAGTAACCGACGACTCCCACGTTTTTCGCGTCCACCCGTTCGTCGGCTTCGGCGTGTCTCAACAACGCTCCGACATCACGGCCCACCATCGCGTTGCCAATTCCGCTCATCAACTCGCGCATGCGTTCGAACGACTCGCGACTGGCGAAGTCCAACTCGAACGCCGGAGTGGTTCGGTAGTAGAGGTTGGGGAGCATCACCTGGAATCCCCACGACGCGATGCGGCCGGCCATGAAGTGCAAGAGCGGTCGCTTGCCGGGTGCGTCCATCAGGAAGACCACCAGAGGGAACGGACCGTCGCCCTCGGGTCGCACGATGTAGGTGCCCATGGATCCCTCACCGGTCTCGATTTGCGCGTGGATCTCGTGCACGAGGGCACCATACATCTTTTCGACATTGATGTCGAAAATGACTACGGTGGGGTCATGCCCAGCGCCATGACCGCCGGAATCCATCTGCCCCAAGCCGGACCCGCGGCTTCGGGCGAGGCCATGCGTCGAGCCGCGATCCTGGCCGAGCAATTGGGTTACGCCGACGTTTGGGTGAGCGACCATCTGGCCGTTCCTACCGGCGCCGAATATCCCCCATCGGCATACGTGTTCGAACCTCTCGTCGCGCTCTCCTGGGTGGCTTCATGCACCACTCGAGTCGGCTTGGGCACCACGGTTCTGGTTCTGCCCATGCGCAATCCATTGGTGGTCGCCAAGATGGTCGCGTCGATCGACCACATGAGTGGAGGGCGATTCATCCTCGGTTTGGCAGCGGGTTGGCTCGAGGCCGAGTTCGATGCGTTGGGCGTTCCGTTCGACGAGCGTGGTGCGCGCACCGACGAAGCAATCGAGATACTTCGGACGGTGTGGACCCAGGATCACATCACCGCCGAGTTCCCGGTTCATGGCGCGCGTTACGTCTCGATGCGCACGAAACCACAACCCGCTCGAACGGTGCCGTTGTGGATCGGTGGCCACGCCGACGTGGCGTTGCGTCGTGCGATCGACGTGGGCGACGGTTGGCACGGCGCTTTCCTCACTCCCGAGCAAACGGCCCGACGCGTGAAAACGTTGCGCGCCGGACGGCCCGAAAACTCCTTCCCGATTTCCATGCGCACCCGTTGGGACGCTCTCGAGGATGATCCGGACCTGATCCTCGCCGAGATCGATCACTATCGCGACGTGGGTGTCACGCATTTGGTGCCCGAACCCCGTCAACGCACGCTCGATGGCTACCTGCGGGCCATGGAACGTCAAGCGGAATTGCTTCGTGCCGCCGGTGTCGCGATGGAGGACATGTGACCCCGATCGTCGTCACGCGGGGAGGACGTACGCCGAGCGGCGTATCGGCCGAACGTCGGGCCAGTTCTCGCGCCGGAGGCAAGGCGACTCGCACACGAGCGGCGATCCTCGATGCGGCCCGTGCCGAATTCGATCGTCGCGGATTCGCCAACACCACGGTGGAACACATCGTCGAACGTGCCGGTGTCGCACGGGGAAGTTTCTATACCTACTTCGAATCGCGCATGGACCTCTTCCGACATCTCACCGCGCGAATCGATCGAGAAATCCGCTCGAACGTGGTGGCGTTCGACCGCGCTCGTGGAAACGACCCCATCGAAAACCTGCGTATCTCCAACCGTAACTACCTCGCCGTTGTACGGTCGAACGCCGATCTGTATCGGCTCGTCGACGAGGTCGCCGCTCACGATGATGGCGTGCGCAAGGCTCGGCTCGCGTCGCGTCAGGATCACATCGCGCGTGTCGCTCGCTCCATCGAGCGTTGGAAACGCGGAGGCTGGGCCGATCCGTCGATCGATGCTCACGCGACAGCGGCGGCCCTGGTCTCGATGCTGTCGGCATTCGCCCAGTGGTTGCACACGTCCGGCGACGTCATGGACGAGGAACGAGCCGAACACACCGTGAACGGCATCTGGATCCGTGCCTGCGGCCTGAGGGCGCCGAACGAACGGTCATGAACTCCGATCGCGACCATCTCATCGAACGCGTCCGCGAATGGTTGCGCGAGAACTGGGATCAGCATTCCAGTCTTCTCGAATGGCGCGAGCGACTCGTCGACTCCGGCTGGGCGGTGCCATCGTGGCCCACGGAATGGTTCGGGCTCGGTTTACCGGCGTGGGCCGACTCGGTGGTGGCCGAAGAAATCAAGAGAATCGGTGCCGTCGGAACGCCCGTTGGTTCGGGAATGTCGTTGGCTGCACCCACACTGATCGAACACGCCTCGCACGAACTCAAAAGAGAACTTCTGCGCGCCACCCTCACCGGCGCCTCGACCTGGTGCCAACTTTTCAGCGAGCCGGGAGCCGGATCCGATTTGGCCGGTCTGTCCGCTTCGGCGGTGCTCGACGGCGACGAGTGGGTGGTGAACGGGCAGAAAGTCTGGAACACCAGCGCCCATCACGCCGATTACGGAATGTTGTTGGTGCGCACGAACACGACCGTCCCCAAACACGAGGGGATCACCTACATGGTGCTTCCGATGCACCAACAAGGCGTCGAGGTTCGACCCATACGCCAAATGAACCGGCACTCGTCGTTCAACGAGGTCTTCATGACCGATGCTCGGGTGCCGGCTCGTTTCGTGGTGGGCACCGTGAACGACGGTTGGCGAGTGGCCCGCGCGACGCTCGCGCATGAACGTTCGTTCGCAACCTTGCGCCGACCACGCTTCGATTCTCCCGACGGTCGGCGTGGCCTGGCGCTCGATGAAGCAGAACTCGAAGCCGAGAAACATTTTCGAACCTACGTTTGGTACCCGCAGCGGGCGGGACGGGCTGATCTGGTGATCGAACGGGCCCGAGAAATGGGGCGAGATCGTGACCCCGTCGTGCGTGATCGTATTGCCGATCTGATTTCGTTCGTGAAGGTGAACGAGTGGACCGCCCAGCGGGCTCGCGCAGCCCGCGCCCTCGGACGCCCACCCGGACCCGAGGGGTCGCTCGGCAAACTCGCGGCTTCGGAAGTTGCTCGTCGTTGCCACCGACTGCACGCAATCATTGCGGGAGCGCACGGGATGCTCGTCGATGGACCCCGCGAGCACGATGCCACGATCGCCGAGGTGTTGGTGTCGACTCCCGCACAGAGCATCGCGGGCGGCACCGACGAAATTCAACGTTCGATCATCGGGGAGAAAATATTGGGTCTCCCTCGTGAACCCGATTCGCGCTGACCTCGTACGCCTCCGACTCCCTCGCCTCCGTGTGGCAACATTGATCGTGCTCTCCGTTCCCACCGTCGACATATCCAATCCCTCGGCCACCTCGATGGAAGCCGTCGATGCTGCGTGTCGAGACCATGGCTTTTTCCTGATCGCCGGTCACGGTCTCGACGATCTCATCGAACGCACATGGAAGCAGACCGAAAGATTCTTCGACGCGGATCGCAGCATCAAGAACGAGATCGTCCGCGATCTCGAGAATCCGATGGGGTACTTCGATCGCGAGCTCACGAAGCGCAAGCGTGACAACAAGGAAGTCTTCGATTTCCTCGACCCGACGATCGCCGCCATCGACGCCCGCAATCGTTGGCCCCGCGACCTGCCCGGATTTCGAGAGACGATGACCGAACTCTTCGACGAGTTCAGCGTGCTGGCCGACCGCACCATGAACCTCATTCACGATGCGCTCGGCTTGCGTGACGAGTCGCGCGGCAAGGTGGCCGGAAGTCGTCACAGCAGCATGATCCGACTCAACTGCTATCCCGTGGGCGATCCGGTTCCGGAAGCCGAGCGAGGCGAACTACCCGAGCTGGGTGAGACGGCGCTCGGGTATCACACCGATCCGGGGACCCTCACCCTTCTCCTGCAGGACGACACCGGTGGTCTGCAAGCCGAGTCGCTCGATCATGGCTGGATCGATGTCCCTCCGTCGGCGGGAACGATCGTGGTGAACCTCGGTGATTGCATGCAAGCCTGGACCAACGACCGCTATCGCGCCGCGGTTCACCGTGTCGTGCCCATGACCCGCAATCGGCGATTCAGCATCCCCTACTTCCAGAACCCGTCCCGTGATTCGGTGATCGCACCGATGCCCGAGATGAGCGAGTCCGGAGCCCGATACCGCGCCTTCGCCTGGAAGGAATTCATGGCCGCCCGCGCGTACGACAACTTCACCGACCTCGGCACGGACGACACGCAGGTCACCGATTTCCGCATTGTTGCTTCGTGACCTCACGCCCCGCGTGAATTCGCGCGCGTCGGGCCATGACACAATTGGGCATGAGCCAACAACCGGGAACTTCCGCCCCACTCGATATTCGTCCCCTCATCGATCCCGAAGTGAGCGCCCTTCTGGCCGCGTCACCCGTCGACATCGGAGCCACGTTGTCGTCGCTCACCGTCGAGAACGTGGCGATGATTCGCGAGATGTTCGGAGCAACTCCTCCCCCGCCGCTGTCTGATCGGGTGACACGAGAGGACCATCCTCTGGATGACCGAGGAACGGCATCGGTCCGCGTGCATCGTTCCACCACGCCGGTTTCGAACGCGCCATGTTTGGTGTGGATGCACGGTGGTGGTCTGGTGATCGGCGATAACCGCATGGACGACGCACGCTTCGACAAGTGGTGCCAGGAATACGGAATCGTCGCCATCTCCGTCGAGTATCGGCTGGCTCCCGAAAACCCGTATCCCACTCCGCTGGAGGATTGTTACGCGGCCTTGGCGTGGGCGCACGCGCACGCCCGTGAATTGGGTGTCGATCCCGCCCGTATCGGCGTTGGCGGAGCGAGCGCCGGTGGCGGTTTGGCGGCGGGATTGGCGTTGCTCGCGCGAGATCGTGGCGAGTTCGCGGTGGCTTTCGAACTCTTGATCTACCCCATGATCGACGATCGTCAGATCACTCGTTCCAGTAGTTGGTCCGACCCCATCTGGTCGCCGGAAGCGAACACCTTCGGCTGGACCGCGTATCTCGGTGGAGCCAAGGGAGGCAGTGACGTCGCGCCCTACGCGGCCGCCGCACGCGCGACCGATCTCGCTGGCTTGCCACCGACTCTGATCGTGGTGGGTGCCCTCGACGGTTTCTCCGACGAGGACATCGATTACGCAGTTCGATTGCGTCACGCGGGGGTCTCGACCGATCTGCTGGTGTACGCCGGAGCAACGCACGGGTTCGACACCTTCGGTGACTTCACCGCCGTCTCGCAACGAGCCAATCGCGACATCGAGGAATGGTTGCAACGCCAGATTTCCTGACGCGAGATCATCGATGGGTGATCAGCGAACGGCCCGATCGAACAGCGCATCCAACAGCCGCCGAGAACGCGCTGCGTGATCGTTCTCGTTCGCCCGCACATCGTCGTGGAGCGATCGCCATCCATCGTCGGGGAGTTTCACAGTTGTCGCGAGTCGCTCGACGATCGACGACGTGAACTCGATGTGAGGTTGAAGACCGACCGCACGCCCGAACCGAAAAGCCGCGTCAGCGTGTGGAAGTCGGGCCAACACTTCCGATCCCGGTGGCGCAGTGATCGCGTCCTCGTGCCACACGGCCCAACGACCGGATAATTCCGAAAATGTCGGGGCGATGCAGTCGAGTTCCGCGAACGCACGAAAGGTGCTCGGCATACGGCGCACCGAACCACCGAGCGCGCACGACAGCACCTGCGCTCCGAAGCAAATGCCCAGATACGGACGATCGGCGGTCACCCACTGACGTACGGCTTCGATTTCGCCACGGGCCGGAGGTTGACAGAAACCTTCCGCCACCGAGTTCGGTGAACCGAGAACGACGAGTAGATCGGCGGTTGGCAACGAGGGTTGGTCCTCGCGATAGACACGTTCGACGACGAATCCACCATCTTCGAGCCAGTCTCCGACATGACCGAGTTCGTCGGCCACACCTCGATGCGACAGGACGACGGCTCGCATTGACATCGATTCAACCCACGCGATGAAGTGTGTTGCCGTCGGTGTGCGGGAATATGTCCGGGAATTGATCCATGCGAAGGCTGGTGTTCTCGGTGTAGCTCCACGAGTCCGGACCATTCACCGTCACGGTCACGGTGTAGGCCACCGTGCTCGCGTGCTGACCGAGATAGGTGTTTTCGCCGATCGCATAATTCTTCGAGCCGAGTTCGGCGGTCATGGTGAACTCAGTGGCGTCCGCGGATGTTCGACCACCGGCAAGCACGGCGATTCCTCGCGGAACGACGAACGCGCGCAGGACTTCGCCCGTGGCCGCGTCCCACAGCCAGTATCCGAGTTCGGTGTGGAAGGGATTCTCCTCGCCGTCGCGCCACATCGCGGTCTTGTAGTCCAGTCCATACAGCGACTGAGTTCCGTTCTCGACCGGACCGAAAGGCTTCATGGTGACCTTCTCGAGGTAAGGGGTCTGCCACACCTTGCCGCGCGAATGCGAATACGAGCTGTCGAGCCCACCTTGCCCCTGCCATTCACCGATCAAACCGGCCAGCGGGCCCCATTCCTTCGTCATGTCGACCTCCTCGAGTCACCGAACTCTAGTGATGCAGTGGTCAACCGCGGAATTCTCGATCACATTCCCGATTGGTTCGGTTCATCCGAACGGATAGGTGATTCCGGTCGCTCGTTCGCTGTACTCCCACAACTTCCGCGCCGCATCAAGGTCGCGACCTCGCCGACTCGGCGTTTCCAACACCGGAGTTCCGAACGCCATCCAGCGTGGTCCGATCATCTCGCCGCCCACCACCGACGGATCGACCGCGGCCCGCAACTGAGACTCGCAGCCTTGCACTCCGGTACGAACGAGGACCGGGGTGAACCGACGCATGACGACATTCGTGGCCGAGGTTCCGTTCTTGCCCAGTTCGGTACGAGCCGTTCCGGGATGTGCCAACACGGATCGGACGGCCGAGCCTCCAGCGCGCAAGCGACGGTCGAGTTCCAATCCGAAGTGGATGTTCGCCAACTTGCTTTGGAAATACGCGCCCCAACGGCTGTACCGCCGACGATCGCAATGTGGATCGTCGAGGTGCACCTTTCCGGATCGATGGGCGATGCTCGACACGGTGACGATGCGCCCGCCATCGACTCCGCCGATCAACGGCAGCAACAGCCCGGTCAGGGCAAAGTGTCCGAGATGATTCGTGCCGAATTGAATCTCGAAACCGTCGACGGTTCTTCCGGCATCGACGGCCATGACACCGGCGTTGTTCATCAGAACGTCGATGGGCTCGCCGACGTCGAGCAGATCGTGAGAAAACTGGCGGACCGACTCCAAACTCGAAAGATCCAGTCGTCGTACTTGCAACTCTCCGGAACCACCCGCGGACAACAGTTCCGAGCGAGCAGCCTCGGCTTTCTCGTTGTTCCGACACGCCATCACCACGAGCGCGCCACGACGAAACAGATTGCGAGTCGTCTCGAGACCAATGCCGGAGTTGGCTCCCGTCACCACGAATCGACGCCCGGAAAGATCGGGCATCGAATCGACAGTCCAACTTTTTTCTTTCAAGGGGGCCACGTCATCCTCCGAAACCATCGACCGGCGAACCGAGCCGGTCGAACGCGCTCAGACTACTCTTGGCGGCAAGAACCATCGGAGACGCGATATGGCCAAAGGCCTCGAAAACACGGATAGCGATATTCGCAGTCGGCTGATCGAGAGTGCGCTCACGATCATCGATCGGGATGGCGTCGACGGAGCTCGCTTGCGAGACATCGTCGAAGATGCGGATTTGACTACCGGCTCCTTGTACTGGTTCTTTAAGAATCGTCGCACTCTCATCAACGCCGCGCTAGCGGAGCGCTATATCCGAAAGATGCGCTCGGTGACCGACGCGGCCAGGGACATTGTCGAAAAGGGACTCTACGTTGGTGACCCTCTCGAACTTCTCGGAGATATCGCAATTCGCTTGACGGATGACGATCGAATCGTTGCCCGGCGCGAACGGGTGCAGGTCCTTGCGGCGGCGCTCGACGACCCGGTACTTGCGAAGCAACTTGCGGAGGTTCAACGCAATCTTCTACAGCAACTGAGTTCGGTCATTCGCTCCACACAGGAACAAGGCCTCATCCGCAATGACGTCGATCCGTTTGCCGTGGCCGTGTTGTTGCAGTCGACCACCATCGGTCTCGCGGCGGTCGATCTCGCGCCCGATCTGGTGCCCGCCAACGATTCCTGGAGCTACCTGATGGAGCGAATCGTTCGTGCCCTTCGCCCGTGATTCGGATCGAACGATCGACGGCGTCTCTCGTTCGTTGTGTGCGTGCACACGGTTCGCACGGAATCATTTCGGCCGCATCGGTAATCTGACCAAACACCTTCACGTTTCCCTGATCGCACCATGAAGACCGACTCTCACAGACTCTTCATCCTCTCGGGAATCGCGCTCGTCGTCGCCATCTGTTTGGGAGTGGCGATTCTCGGCTCGGACGAGCCGA
>Ga0129336_10003000_pt1 | contig 10425 bp, 2 predicted proteins | sample CPB6_02_DNA_FD_96878 | JGI IMG/M metagenome (GOLD analysis project Ga0129336, IMG submission 96878) | Freshwater to marine salinity gradient microbial communities from Chesapeake Bay, USA - CPBay_Sum_0.6_0.2_DNA | ecosystem: Environmental > Aquatic > Marine > Coastal | place: USA: Chesapeake Bay...
GGTATAGCAGTATTAATGTATAAAGGAATTAAAGAAGAGATAACTATTGCTAAACTCCCTTTTAATTCTGGTATTAAGGTGAATGATGTCGGAAATGCTGCTAATATTGCAGGTACATTAACTACAACACTTAATATAACAGGATCTGAAGGTTATTTGGGTGGGGGTGAAAATACTGTTACAACACCAACACCTTTTTCTGCACTAGGTGGAGCTGCTTCTAAGCTAATGTTTTCAAATCCTATTACAGGTCCTATTCTTTGGTCTTATTATACATCTATAGGAATGGAACAGACCTATCGAATCATGATGAGTTTTGCTCCATATCGTCAATATGCCTATCAGTATAATGCACACGGATATTATTCAAACTACTTGTGCCCCATAAATAATAATAGACGCAGACATGTTAAAGATGCTCAGTATATTAATCCATATCTGCAAGATTTTGGTTTGGACAATAGGATAAATAACTTATATAGAAATAGATTTATAGCAGTAAGTATTGATGGTGATTTAGAAACTCCTAGAACTATTGATGATAGTAGAGTTACAATTGGAGGTCTTCGTCAGTGGAATAATCCGACTGGGGGTTTTATCAGATCTACATCTTCTTATTATGCGTCATTAAAGGTTAATCAACCAGCGCAGTATGGTCAGCTAGCTAATATAATTCAGATTCCAGTATCTGTATGTGTTACACCTACTGATCCAATTAAAGATCAGAAGTATACATCACCTGTATTTTTTGGAGGGGATGTTTATATTAATCGTTACACTGAAAAGAACTCGTTCTTCTTTTTCAATGATTGGTTATTTAATGATGTAGATGGAGCTAGGTTTGACTACATGAAATATGTCAATGTTCCTTATCCACGTTATTGGATGGACACAAGTGATATTAACTTTACTAGATTAGTTCAACCATTTTCTGCTGCAGTTTCTTCATATTTAGGGACAAACTTTGTTGCAGAGCAATTAGCTAAACTTCTTAAAAAGAAGTTAGATCCGACTATTTCAAATATCTTATCTGGTGCTAGTGCTGCTGCTTCATTTGCAGTTACATCATATGAGTCATGGCAGAATAAAGTATTACCTAATGACTATAGACATCTTGATAGAGAAAATTGTGGAAGTAAGTTTGACATAAATATAGACAATGCGTATTTCTACTTATTTGCGAATGGTGTACGCGATTTCTTTGTAGAATCAGAGATTAACCTAGCACAGCGCGATTGGGGTGAGTTACTTTCTGAACAGTTCTATGATCCATTTAGAGACACTGATTTAGCTAACCTATTTAGATCTGATATAATCAAAGCTGGTAACTACTATAAGTATGACTACTCATTAAGTTACTCAAGACTGATCACTAATAATCTTTCATGGGCGTCTATTCTACCATCAAGTTATGACCCTAAAGTAGCAGAGACATGCTACTCTTATTTCCCAGAGCGAGTTATATATTCTCTACCGCAAACAGATGAGCTTAAGAAAGATAACTGGAGAGTCTATCTAGCTAATAACTATCAAGATTTCGACTCTAAGATAACAACTATAAAGGGTGTAAATCAAAGTGGTGCAATGATATTAATGCACGCAAGTAGTCCTGTAATGTTTCCTGGAGTAGATCAACTACAAACACAGAATGGTATTAAAGTGACTATTGGTGATTCAGGATTATTTGCTGGTAACTTACAGAACTTAAGTAATGCAGAAGGAGTGTATGAGCAAGGAGCATGTCAGTCTAGACGTGCTGTAATTAATACTCCTGCTGGACTATTCTGGGTTAGCCAAAACCAGGGTAAGGTATTTCAGTTTATGCAGGGTATGAAAGAGATATCCCGCGATGGAATGAAGTGGTGGTTTGCTAAATATTTACCCTCACACATTATGACTGATTATCCTGAGTTCGAGCTTTATGATAATCCGGTTTCTGGTGTTGGGGTGATGCTTGCGTATGATAATACTAATGATATTCTTTATCTTACTAAGAAGGACTATCGTGTAAAAGATGAATACAAGAATGTATTAAAGTATAATAGTAAGAATATATTCCGTATCGGTAGAAGAACTATAGAACTTGGTAATCCTACTTACTTTGAAGATGCTTCATTTACAATTAGTTATGATGTAAAATCGCAATCTTGGGTTAGTTTCCACGATTGGCATCCTAGCTTAATGGTATCTTCTAGGAATCATTTTATGACAATAGTTCAAGATGAGATATGGAAGCATAACGAAAGATGCGATCTTTTTTGTAACTTCTATGGTAAGGACTATCCCTTTGAGGTTGAATACCTTGCATCAACTGGTCAAGAAGTAACCACTCTTAAGAATGTTGAATACCAGCTTGAGTGCTATAAGTATGATAATTATTGTCGTGATGCTAATCATGTATTAGATTTCAACTTTGATCAAGCGGTGGTTTATAATACAGAGCAGGTGTCGGGTGTACTAAAGATGATAGAGAAGCAGAAGAATGATCCTTTATCATATCTTGAGTACCCCGCTGTGCAGCAGAACCAGATTACTATTATGTGCTCTAAGGAAGAGAATAAGTATAGATTCAATCAGTTCTGGGATATTACGCGTAACCGTGGGGAGTTTAATCCGAACTTCCAAACTATATGGGATACAGCAGCTAACGGATATGTAAAAGAAATTAATCCTAATTATGTAGCATATGCTAAGAGTCCGCTGCAGCGCAAGAAGTTCCGTCATTATATGACACGCGTACTTCTAAAGCGTTTAGTATCAGGAGAGTATAAGATGTTATTCCGTTTGTCTAATAACAAAATTACTAAGTCGTTTAGATAATGAAACGCAGAGATTCCATATTGCAGAATTATTACATGTCTAAGCTTCCTAAAGCTCAAGGTGGTTTAACAGCTCCTTCTACACCTACTACCCCAAAATCCTCTAGCACTATGGATTTTACGGGATCTGCTGGTACAATTAATCCAACCGCAACAAATTGTCCGGAAGGTTATGAATTTGATCAGTCAACAGGACAATGTCGTCCTATTATAACCCTTCCAAATGTAAATGTATTTTCTCCACGAAAGTATGGACAGATAACACAAAACCTAGGTCCGGGAGTAGGACAGTTTACATATCGTGGAAACTTAGCAACGGGTGCTCCAAAGCAGTCAATAAATGATTTTTCTAAACCTATAATTGGTAGGGGATTACCTGGGTTAGATCGTCAAATAAGAATGGGTGATTTATTAGCAAATCATCGTATAGCATCTAATGAGCAAATAGGAAGAAACTTTCAGATAGAGCAGCAGACAAGAGCTCGTGATATTGAAAATAACTATAATATTCTTAGAAATACTCCTGGGTTAAAACTGTATTCAGATCAAGAGCTTCAACGATATGCTCAGCAGTCGAAAGATAAATGGCCTAAGTTTGTTCAACAGAACTTTGATGAAGAATCTAATACTGTATATAATGTAGTTAATCACCCAGATTATAATCCTAGTGTTCCTGTTTCTAGTCAAAGAAATTTAGCAGCTGACAACTCTTTAAGAACAATGTTTCTAAGAGGTAGAAACAAAATGTTTGGAGAGTTTGATCGTATGAATCCTGTTGTAGGAACTGCCCTAAAGGTATTAGCATCCCCAGGATCATCTGCTGCTAATTTGATGTTTGATCAACAGAATAGATATTTAAATCCAAATCAATCAGTTGGTCAGAATTTACTAAATCTAGGTTTAGATGTTGCATCAGTAGCTCCAATACCAGTAGCGCAAGGTGTTGGTACTGGATTGAAAACAGCTGTTACAACTGCTGGTAAATATTTAAATGCGCCTCTTACAATAGGGTCAAGAGTATTTCCTTCTGTTACAGCTGGTAATTTATTAGCTGCATACGGTGCATCTGATTTTTTAGTAAACCGCGCCCCGCAAATACCTGGTCAAATTGCAAGAGGACAATATGGGGAAGCTGCATTAAATACAACACTTGGTACACTTGATTTAATAGGGGCTAATATGGTTAGTCCTAGTTTAGTTAATAATGCTTTTCGATTAGCTAATCAAGGTAGACAGTATTTAGGTAATACATATAGAAATATTGCGGAGGGGGATAATATATTTAACTATGCTTGGAGAAGTCCTGCGGCTGGGATCAGTGATGATGTTGCTTTAGGAATGTATCAACAAACAAGGAATAGTATTCCATTAGATGCGTCTGCTAGAAATGTTATATCTGACTATCAACATACAAGTGGACCTTTTACAGGAAGATTTGAAAGTGGTAATGTAAATCTTGTTAAACGTTTGGATTTAGAGAATGCTATAGCTGAACGTAATCTTGTAACACAATCTGGTAAACCAAATGTTCTTGTAAGAAGATTTGATCCTGATAATCCAGAACTATACTCCCTTAATGAGTCTGGACAATTTATTCTTAATAGACCCACCTCCTGGTCTGTTGGAAGAGGATGGGATTACAATACTAAACCAAATCGAATTGTATTTAAACTACCTTCTGGTTCAAGAGGAATGTTAAATGAATACAATGCTGCTAAATTTGATCAGGATGTATCTAAGTTGATGGTTGAAAAAGAAGCTATACTTGGTAGTGGATTAAATCTTGGTAAGAGACTTGGTAAAGTTAAAAATGAATTTGGTGGGTATGATTACATCCACAGATTTGAAGGATATAAACCCACTGAATGGGATGATATAAGAAGACTTAACACTGAAAACATTGGTGAGATAGTTGATCTTAGTAAAAATATTGCTACTGGTAAAGGTAACTTTAATTTAGGTGTATATCCTTTCTTTAAGAATCCTAATATACTTTTGAAACTTGGTAAGGTGAGTCAGAATGAGCAGTTTGGAGTAAATAACAGAAATGTAGTAACAGGTATACCGGAGTTATTAAGAGAAATGCCTACCGAAGCATGGGGTAAAATAGCAATTCCGTTTCGTGAAATTAACATGAGTGGTTTAACGTCACAAACATTAAATCGTCCTGTTATTCCTAATAGTGAGATATTAGGAACTGTTATGCAGCGTGTTAAAGGTAAACCCTTATATGAATATTCAGTATCTGATTTAGAAAATATACAGCCCTGGGACTACCAAGATTTAGCAAATAGTGTTAAACACTTAGCAAATAAAGGTGTAAGTGTAGATTTTTATGGTGATAACTTCCTTTTAAATAAGACAGATTATGGAAGAAACCAATTTAATCTTTTTGATATAGGACTTCTTCCTAATACTAATACTGGATCTTTTCCTGTTGGTCCATTGTATGGATTAGATGCTAAAGCATTTAGTCAGGGTATTAATAGGATTGATCCTAAGATTATCAAAAATATTTTACAAGAAAAAATGCGAAGAGCTGTCTATGAGTCTGCATCTACAGCAGGTGAAGGTGCATATTCAGATCAGGAAATCTTTGATGCAATACAAAGAATTAATGACCGTATACAAAGAGCTGATATAAGATATAAGAAAGGTGGACCTATAATTAACCAGCGCGGGTTTATGGATGGTGCTCCTCCTCAAGGATCTAACTGGAGAATTATGGGAGACGGTAGAGGTACAAGTATCACTATGGATCTTCCTAATATGCCAGATGAAATCTTAGTAGTACCTGATGGAGAGTTTGATCAAGCTAAGGTTATGAAAAAGGGGGAAGAAGAATATTTTATGGGAGCTGACTTTGTAGATGAGTATCTACTTAAAGACGGTGGACTTACCCCTAATAAAGCTCGTGAGATATTGCATGATAAAGAAGTGCATGGTAGACCTCTTACAGAGAAGCAACGTAGATACTTTGGAGCTATGTCTAAAGGACATACCAAGACGTACCAACTAGGTGGTAAAACCGATGATGAAAAACGTGCTTTAGCTAAACGTGCTGTAGAAATAGCAAGACGTCGTGCTGAGCAAGGGCAGTGGGTAAGTGTTCCACAAAGTATTCAAGATGCAGCTGAAAAATTAGGTGAACCTTCTAATAGTTGTATAGGTGGAGTTTGTGATGTATTAAAAGAAGCAAATGTAATTCCTAATGTAATTTGGAGTAATACAGAGTTTGCTAGACTAGCTCCTTCACTTGGATTTAATGCTGCTAATCGTGGATGGGGATTAAAAGGAATTGAAAACCTAGAACCTGGGGATGTTGTTCAGTGGATGGATCCTAATGAAAAGAATCCAAATAAAGCTGTACCACATCATGGTCAAATATATTTGGGAACTAATAGTAAAGGTGAGCTTGAGTTTTTTGATAATTATAGTGAAACTGTAAAGAGTTATCCGAGAGAAAGAATAGAAGAGCAGTTAAGTTGGACTAGAAAACCAGCAGAGTCTCAGATGCAGATTTATAAGATTAATCCTTATAATCCTAAACCAGGTAATGTTAATCCAGAAGCTCAGAAAGCATTAGAGGAAAGAGAAGCTAATATAAAATATCAGACAGGTTACCGAGGCGCCTTACCTGAGTATGAATATAGTTTAAGACCAGACTCTCCATATATTAATAACCCTCCAGTTGGAATGGTTAAGTTTCTGGAGAAAGCAAATGACTCAGGATTTATAGATGACCTTGTAAAGAGTATAGATAAAGCAGGATATGCTAAAAGAGCTACTAGAGAACAAATACATGATTCATTACTGAATGTGTTTGGTATATTAGGGGAGGAGAATAAATGGGAAAATCCTTGGGTGGGTGGAGATATAACGGGGGGAAGGTCTCTTATACCAATACCATTAGAAAGTACTATTGAAAGAGTAGCGTCTCCTTCTAGTATGTCTATAGGTCCTGGTCAGATTAAGTATTCACAGCTTTCTAAACCTATTAGAAAAGCTTTTGGTATCAATCGTCGCCAGGACTTACAGAAATGGGATAAGGTGATACCCTTAATGGTAGGATTAGATATTGCTAATAAACAATGGATGGAGAATCAAGGTGAAAGATTCTCGGAGCGCATAATTGGACAACCTGGTTTAAGAAGCACTGAATTTAAATGGGATGAAGGACGCATATCTCCTTACTTCTATAGAGGTCCTGGTATTAAAAATATTAGAAAGTATGTAGAGTCTTTATACGGTAAAGATTGGTATGATGTGCTTAAACCACAATACATGCAAGCTACTGAAGAGATGGAAGAAGACCCAGTAAAGCGTGAGCAGTTTGTAAAAGATAATATTAGACAGTATCAACTAGTGTTTGATCCAGGATCATATGGTCAGCGTGTATTCGAGAATATTAATAAGAATCTACAAAGAAAGATTTTACGTAAAGGAGAAATTGATGTAGAAGCAGAACCAATGGATGCTATTAGTCTCCAAGAAGTTATTCTTAATTCTAAGAGAACTCCGCGTAGACAACTAGGTGGTAATGCATTAGGAATGTTAAGAGATTATGGAGCTGGTATATCTGTACCTCCCAAGTATCAAGAACGTCCGGGTACAATTGGAGGTAGAGAGTTTGTAGAACAATGGATGCAATCTCCTATGTATAATCAGATGCTTGCAGCAAGTGCACAAGGTCCAGAGTTTGAAAGAATAAATGCAGGAAGAATAGGTAATCTTAATATTCCTGTAAATGTTTCTACAGATATTAGTTTACATGGTACAGGAACTTTAGGTCAAAAACAGCATCGTATAAGAACTATGTTTAATGCAACAGTTCCTGAGCGCGATGAGATGATAAGAGTATTACAGGCTGTTGTTGACAACCCAAAAGATAAAGAAGCTAGACGTAAAGCTAATCAAGTTATGGAACCTGTGATAACTGGTTGGAATATTGGATTGAATCCAAATTTAAAACCAGGTACTTTAGATTATGAAGCTGTACTTGCTCATGAGTATGGACATACTACTGATGACCCTTTTATTCCTAAGCTTCCTCATCAGATGTCTAAAAAGGAATTAATGAGTCAGGATTTATTACCTTATATCCCAAAATCTGATATTGCAAAGATGCAATCATACTATCAGGGGAAGGTAAATAATGATCTTACTAAGTATGTATCTTCACCTCAAGAAACTAGACAGTATCTTACCAGTTTAAGATATCTTGGTAAAACGCAGGGGGTATATGATCCATTTACTGAAAAGATTACTCCAGAGCAGTATAGGAGAATTAAGCCAACTGAATTTAATGATCCTGCTGAGATGCTAAGAAATATATATACAGATGAGCAAATTATAGACATGCTTAATAGTATATCTATGAGACGTAATCAAGGTTTACCATTTGCTAAATCTGGAGGACAGCATGGTGGACTAGACAGATGGTTTGCAGAGAAGTGGGTGGATGTAAAGTCTGGTAAACCATGTGGTAGACAGGAAGGGGAAAGCAGAGCGTACCCAGCCTGTCGTCCTTCAAGACGAGTATCATCTGAGACACCAAAGACTTCATCAGAGATGAGCAGTGCTGAGAGAGAGAAGTTTAAACGCTCAAAGACAAGTAGTGAACGTATACCCTATTCACATAAACGTAGAAAGTAATATTGTATGGCAAACAAACCTAACAACCCCAGTCTGTGGTCTAGAGCAAAGTCTTTAGCTAAGCAGAAATTTGATGTCTACCCCAGCGCCTATGCTAATGGATGGGCAGCTAAATGGTATAAGAGTAAAGGAGGTACATGGCGTAAAGCTATGGAAGGTATGGAGATTCCCCTTATGAATGTCGGTGGACTATTCCCCCGATTTATGGAAGAGGGTGGAGAACCTAACGGAGAGATGGCTCTTGGTCAGATGGCAGCTGTTGCAGACAAGATGATGAAGCTTCGTCAGTTTATAACTGGTGAAGATAATCTAGATCCTTGGATTGCTTCTAAGCTAGCTGTAATGGATCATAGTGCTGACGCTATATATGATTATTTAGCATACGGTGATGAAGGGGACGAGGAAGGAGAAGAGGAAGAAGATGATATGGAAGAAGAGGAAGAAGCTCCAATGACTGAAGGTGAACTTCAGGAAATGAAGAACGGGGGTATTCCTGAGCGTTATCGTAAGCGTGGGTTCACTAAGGTGGGAGTAAAGCGTAAGTCTACACGTCCTGGTAAAAAGTGGATGGTGCTTGCTAAGAAAGGTGACCAGTATAAGATTGTACACGGTGGATATAAGGGTATGAAAGACTTCACCCAGCACCGTAATAAGAACCGTCAGAAGAAGTTCTGGAGTAGAATGGGTGGTAAAAGCTCTTCTAAAGCTACAGATCCATTTTCTCCTCTCTACTGGCATAAGCGTTTTGGTACATGGGAAGATGGTGGACAAACAGATTATTCTAACAATTTAAATATAAACTCTATGAACCCCCTTTTTGATTTTATTCAACGTGCTCAGATGGGCGGTAGTCAGCAGCAAGATCAGGTGATGCAGATTATCCAAGCATATGCACAGATTGCAGATGTATCTCCTGATCAGATAGTCAGTGAACTTAAAAAAATGCAACCCCAAGAGCAACAGAAAGCTCTGCAGCAGATGGTACAAGCTGTTGAGCAAGCACAAGGTGCTGGTAATCAACAACCTATGATGGGTATGGGTGGGGGTATGCCATGCTATAAATGTGGTGGATCTAAGTATCAATATGGTGGTATGACAGATCAGTATGGTGGTATGGTGCTACCCGCTATGCCTGTAGACATCTATGGAATACCTATGTATGGAGCAGGTGGTGCTATGCGTGCTTACGTAAACAATCCTTATGTAGAAGATATGATGGAGATGGCTGAAGGTGGTAAGATGCCATATGAAATAGCTCGTGCAAGATTTGCTGCAGCAGGTAATCTAGATAAGATGGATGAGTATGGGTATATGTATGGTGGAAATATTCCTGAAATGAAACGTGGTGGAATTAACATTAATCCAGCAAATAAAGGTAAATTTACAGCGAAAGCAAAGCAAGCTGGTATGGGTGTTCAAGGATTTGCAAGTAAGGTGTTAGGTGCTCCAGAAGGACGCTATTCAGCTGCAACACGTCGCCAAGCTAACTTTGCTCGTAATGCTGCTAAGTGGAAGAAGCAAGATGGTGGTGTGCAATATAATGTTCCTATGCAACTTGCACAAGATGAGATTGATAATTTAATCGCTCAGGGTTACAACATTCAATACTTAGACTAATGCGTACAATTAAGATTACAGGAAAGGGTCTTCCAAAATATCAACAGCAACCTGGTACAGTGAATGGTTTTCAGTGTCCCCCAGGAGAAGTGTTTGATGAAGCTTTGGGACAATGTGTTCCTGATATAAATTATTCAGCACAAACAACCCCTACTACAACCGCAGCTCCACAATATGATGTCTATGGTTGTCAAGTGGGTGTAACTGAATGGAGTGTAGAAGATCAAAAATGCGTTCCTATTGGTCAAAAAGCACCTCAAAAGTTTAATTTAAATTCTAAATTATCTACAGGTACTCCTAAAACAGGACCTGGAACTGGGGTTAATCCTCAGAA